>JAEIGA010001680.1_pt1 | contig 34942 bp, 19 predicted proteins | sample 9270691 | NCBI WGS metagenome assembly JAEIGA01 (sample SAMN17057246, study PRJNA624740) | gut metagenome | biome: biome; isolation source: fecal sample | host: Bos grunniens | place: China: Xizang | collected 2019
AGTCTTGCCAGGGAGGATCTCAGATGCCATAGCAGCTGAGTGAGTCATACCTGAGCAGCCGATAGTCTCTACGAGTGCCTCCTCGATGATACCGTCCTTAACGTTGAGTGTGAGCTTACAAGCGCCCTGCTGAGGTGCGCACCAGCCGATACCATGGGTAAGACCAGAGATATCCTTAATCTCCTTAGCGCGTACCCATTTTCCCTCCTCAGGGATAGGAGCCGACTCATGGTTGGCACCCTTCTTCACGCAGCACATCTGCTGAACTTCGTGTGAGTAAATCATAGTCTTTTTACTTTTTAGTTATTGTGTTTTATATGTTTGCCATTCTCATTAGCACAAATCGTGACAAAGGTACGAAAACAAATCGGATAAAGCAATTATGAGTTCATAATTTTTTTTAATAATTATATTAAATCTGCGCCACAACCACTACCCTACCCACCCTTTTCAACGATATCTAAGGAGAGTATATGCCATTGCGGGATGAACTTCAGGCTTTAGGAATAGAGACCAAAATTTAGTATATTCGCGAAGTTAGTGAGAATGCACAACACTTGAGAATATTCCAATACGCCCATTTGTCTGAATTATTATCGTTGATGACATAATCAAATTACTCTCCCAAATTTTTTGCGTTATGAGTCTAAAAAACAGCAACACTACGGCCGACTATATTGAGTGGAATGCCATGGTCGACCTTGTACATCGCCTCTATGACGATAAGATGTATCGTTATTCACTTCTTGTAGGATGTGGTAGCTTTTTTGGTCTTCGCGTCTCCGACCTGCGTGCCCTGAAATGGGAGCATCTGCTTTGTGGCCCACGCCTCACGCTCATCGAGAAGAAGACGGGCAAGCGCCGCGACATCAAAATCAATGCAGCCTTCCAGCAGCATATCCGCAACTGCTACGATGCCCTGAATATTGAGCACCTCGACGAGCATTGCTTTCTCAACAACCGTGGCACAGTCCAATCCACGCAGTCTATCAACCGTCATCTTAAGACCATCAAGGCTCGTTATAACCTCGATGTCGAGCACTTTAGCACGCATAGTTTTCGCAAGACTTTTGGCCGCAAGGTTGTGGAGTCGGCGGGTGAACATAGTGAGATGGCGCTCATCAAGCTCTCCGAGATATTCAATCATAGTTCGCCCATGATTACGCGTCGCTACCTGGGGCTTAGGGCCCAGGAGCTTGAGGAGGTTTACAACTCTCTCTATTTTTAACCATTGCAAATGTTGTCCTTTTGGACAACATTTATAGTTTCACTTTTGTTAAAAGTGATATTTGGGACAAGAAATTTGTCCAATAGAACAAATTGAAAAAGCGCAAGTAAAATACTATTTGCCCAGGTTATAGGGGCTTGATCGCCCCTATAACCACTACGAAGTAACATTAAAAACACAGAATATTATGAAGAAGTTAATTTTCGCAATGGCTGCAGTCGTAGCACTCGCAGCATGCAGCAAGGAGGATGTCATTAGCATCGATCGCCAAGCAATTGCATTTGGTGATGCCTTCGTTGAGAACTCAACACGTGCTAGTTACAGCGACAATGATGTACTCGTAGACCAATTCAATGTCTACGGCACAGTAAACGGCATCGCACTCTTTGGTGGTGATGGCGCTGTTGTAAGTCGCGGTGATAAGGTCTATGGCGTTGCCTGGAATTGCTCGGAGGCAGAGTACTGGATTCCTGGTGCTAAGTATGTGTTCGAGGCAGTTGTTGATGGCACAATCAGCAACGGCAAAATTACATATACTATCGGTGCAAATCCTGATAATGATGGCGTCAACGACTTGCTCTACGCAACAAAGACTGTGGAGAGCGCAGCCGCAAACCAGGGTCTTGTAGAGTTCAACTTCACGCACCTTTTGTCAAAGGTAGGTTTCACATTTACTAACGGTGCTACTGCAAACGCTGCCTACACATTCAATGTCACTGGCGTATCGTTCACCGGTCACGACACAACTGGTACCTATACAATCTCAACAGACAAATGGGATGAGGTTGTTACTGCTTCTGACACCGCCTTGTTATTCGGTGCTCCAGGTGCGGTTGCTAGCACAGCTGTAGCTGCTCTTACAACACACCAAATTATCCCTGGCGAGCAGACCTTGAACGTAACTGTTACTTACGACATCCTTTACAATGGTACAACTATCAGCACTGGCGTAACAGCTACCAAGGAGTTGACTCATACCTTTGTGAAGAGTAATGTTTATAACATCGCTGTTGTGCTTCCTGCTCCTGGCAACCCTATCCAGTTCTCTGTTGATGAGACTAATGGCGTAGGCGCTTGGACTGACGGTGGCAGCAAAAACCTTGAGTACTAATATAGGCTACACGCCTTTTGGCTATAAGGGTTTGATCGCCCTTATAGCCCCTAATGACAAAAAAAACTAAACCATATGAGAAAGATTTTTAGAATAGCATCATTTGCGCTTTTGCTTGCTGTTGGCGTGGCGTGTAGCACCGATGATGTTCCTCAGGAGCCTCTGGGCACTTATCCCATACTTTTCCGCTGTATGGATGATACTCGCGCTGTAGCCACTGTGGAGAGTATGCAGCGCGATGCCAACGGTTTCGCTGTCTACGCATTCTTTACTAACAATGCCATCAATGCCAGCGAGTCGTTCAACAAGAATGTAAAGTACACCAATGGCAGCTGGACATACCAGCACAACAACCAGGCTCTCGAGTACTGGATTCCTGGTGCTACATACTACTTCAAGGCTGTCTATCCCACTAATATCAACTATGAGGTCGGCAATAGCACTACTGCACAGCCACTCACCATCACTGGCTACGACATCACCAATCAGTACGACATCCTCGTTGCTGAGACCTCGCGCGATGGCTTGTTTGTCAACGCCGATGGCGAGCCTGAGTCGGGCAGCGTTGTCCCCCTCAACTTCGAGCACCTCTTGGCGAATGTCACGATTAAGGCTAAGTCGCAAATTGATGGTGTTATAATGCAGAAAATAGTTATAGGTAGTGCAGATACGAATAGCACATATAATGGTAGCGTATGGAATCTTAGTGGTAATACTACATCCATAGAGTATAGCCAGCCAACAACCTTAACAAAAGGTGCTGAATTTGTGGATGTCACTAATGGAGGTATACTAGTTATCCCTGCAAGTACTAATAAAAAGACTTTAACAATTCAGGCAAACAAAACATATAAATTGGAATTTCCAACTGGCACTTGGGAACCAGGCAAAAGATACACCTATACACTTGAGATTAAGCAGGATGACATCATCTTTGTGGACGATGCACCATATGTTGAAGAGTGGGATAGCGAGAATGCAACAGGTTCGGTAATTATTAAATAAGTTAGGTATATGAAGAGAATTATAATATTTTCGTTTATTGCTGTTTCAGCACTTTTGTTTGCATCGTGCGAGCAGCAGGAGCCTCTGCCAACATATCCTAATGGCGATTTGCCTATTTTTAACGGCTATATGCAGTTCTCTACTGAAGTTAGCACAAGAGCGAACCTTGCTACAGATATGAAGGGCAAGGCGTTTGGTGTTATTGGCTTTGAGTATAGTAATACTGCTTTTTGGAGCGGTGCTAAATCAACTACCACGCCTGATGCATTCTATAATCAGCGTGTAGATTGCGATGCTAATAATGGTCTTTGTCAGTATGATTACACAACCCCAAATCAGTCTGGCAATAAACCTATGCCCTGGGGTGATTATCGCTATGCTTTTTTTGCATATCACCCATTTAATGGTGTTGGTATTAGCTTAAGTGATAAGACTGCTACTAACACACCTATGCTGACTTATACTTACGGTTGGTTAAATCCTACTGGAAATCCAGGTTGGTTAGATACACAATGGGATGTAGATGGCGACACGAAATACGAAACAGTTATTGATCTTACTCACGCAAATGTACCCGTCTTTGATCTTATGACTGCTGAGGCTGTGGATGTTACTAGTCAGACAGGACGTGTTGCTTTGGACTTCAAACATCGTATGTGTGCTATTGAGGTTCTTGCAAATAACTACAACGAGAATATATATGAGTATGAGACTGATGCTGCCGGCAACTATATCCTTGACGAGGATGGCAACAAAGTCTACAAAATTGTTAATGGTCAAAAGGTTATTGCGGAAGGAGGAAGTGCTCGTCAGACGATTTCGAATCTGACGCTTACTCTTGAGGGTCTTGTACATACCTCTATGACTATCCCATTATCAACCAAGGAGGATGATCCCGCGTTCAAACCAGTCTATACACTTGGTAGTGTTGGTACACGTTACTTCAGAGTTTCGAGCAAACCTGTCACTGTTCCTGCTTTCAATGAGGTTACCGCAGATGGTCGCGGCGAAGGTGTAGCAACATCTATTTCTCAGTTGGGTAGCACCACTGGCGGTTATTTGATGTTTATACCGCAGGCAGGATCAACTACTGGTATTAAAGGAACACTTAGATGGGACCAGCTAGATAGCTTCAAGGAGAATGCTGAGGATAAAGATAAGGTAAACAACGAATTTAAGTCAACTATTGATTTTGTACCTGGTAAGCTTTATCAGGTTTACATCAACTTCGTTGGCGATGGTATTACCATTGCGCTTATTGAGGCAGGTAACTGGGATATCCGCAATGTAAAGCACACATTTGAATAACATACTACTATGAAAAGATATTTACATATATTCACATTGGGCATTTTGGTTGCTCTGACATCGTGTGTTAAAACTGACATCGACTTCGGTAATGAGACTATAATCAATCCGTCGTCGAATAGTGCAATCCATATTTTTGGTGCAGTTGAGGACTACGATATCAAACATGTGGGAACACGTGCCGAGGAAGATGAAGTTTCAGACTCTTTCATCTCTGAGATGACTATGTTCATTTTCAAGGCCAATGGCGATATTATTCAGGGTTACAAGACTCGCAATGCCACATTTGACGCTGATGGCAACTTGACAGCTGTCAACTTTGTCGGTTGTGAGCCGTGCTCGAGTGCCATCAATATCCAAAAGGCAAACCCTACGTTCTTGGTAGATACTGAGGATGGTATTATTGCGAGCTACGAGGGCGAGAAGCAGACATTGATTTACTATGATAACTTTGCTGAAGATTTGCAGGGTTGTCAGATCTATATTGTCGCAAATGCCTATCACCAGCTTGAGAGTAAATTGGACACAATTAAGACCCTTGATCAATTAAAGACTTTTGAGCTTGATATAGATGATACCTTGGCTATGCCTATGATTGATGAGGCGCACCCTCGTGGTTTCCCAATGATTGGTACTCCTTTGACTGCTAAGTTTAATCTTAAAAAGGGTGATAAAAATGATGAGTCTGTAGCCAACATTCCTTTGAAGAAGCTCTACTCTAAGGTGCGCTTCACTCTGCAGGTTTGTGCTCACCAGGTTGTATCGAACCAGATTCCCACATTCGAGATCAGCAAGGTGGAGGTTTTCAATGTGCCTACTAAGGCGCGTTTAGGTCGTGACCTTGACCCTGTAACAGGTAAGCCTGTCTATGGCGAAAATGCTAACGATGACTATGTAACAGAGGTCGTTGATGAAAACAGCATCTCTGCTAATAGTATTGGAGAATATTATCAATTCACTGGTTCAGAGCCATTTGTCATCACTACCTTTGACAACAATCATACCATTACCACGCACAATCCTTCAGTTGACCAGACTGACGATAGAATTGAGTTTGGCTTCTATATGCCTGAGCATAAGGTTACGCCTAACGCCATTACCTATCCAAGCGGTATGCCACAAGATTGTTATCAGTACTACAAGCCTAAGGGTGTAGGTGCTTCGCGTGACGAGTCTGGCTTGGTAACATTGGCGAAGATTGCCACCTATGTCCGTATCCACGGTCAATATACCGACCATAATGGTCAGATCAAGGATGTGCGTTATGACATCTACCTTGGCCAGGATGAGGTCGATGACTTTACCGTGCAGCGTAATCAGTTGCTCAACAATCAGCTTGTCATTACGGGTGTTACCAATTACTATAACGCTTATGGTGATGTAGCCGACAATATCTCTATCGACCATCGTGTGGCTGTTGATTACAAGGGATTCAACCTCTCTATGGAGCGTACAGCCATCCTCGATTCACACTTTGAGGTCCGTCCCTTGGATGTTACTCTCTCTCCAGGTTCATCGATGACTATTACCATTCCTGAGGGTTATCGCGATTGGGTGGCTATGGAGAGCGACCTGGATGTACGCAAAAATTATGATAAAGATATTTATATTAGCGACGAGGAGGGCTCGGCTGTTCGTAAGTACTTCACCGATGGCCTTGTTGATGAGCTGAATGGCACTTCTGGACGAGGTAATGGCGGTACTATTACCCTTAGCCATAGTAACAAGCAGGGAAAAACTGAAACCTATCGTATATGGTTCTATGTCGACGAGAACACCAATGTCTATGATAAGTTGTTGGGCGAGGATGCAGATAAGGGTGGTATCACTGAGTCACCTACTGATGGCACATACCAGGTATTTGGCAAGAAAGATACAAACCCTATGTATCGTGTCTGCCCCGTAGAGTTTAAGTATACCGGTACGGATAACGATAACACTGGTGGCGCTGCAGCAACAGTATCCAAGACTGTAACTGTCAACCTACAGCAGTGGAACTTGTGGCGTGTGTGGGGCGGCATCACTAAAAACCGTTACTACGATATCGAGCACGAGGAGGAATACCTCAACAACTATGTCTCTGACGAAATTTATGGCCAAACCCAGGACGGTATGCCTTGGGGCTTGGAGGGTATTCAGTTGTCGGATGGTGTCCCTGCATATTGGTCTGAAAGACATAGAATGAGTTTTGGTAGCTTCTGGGAGGAGTTGATTTTGGGAGGTCTAATTGATTTGCTTGATTCTTGGTTCAATATATCAACAAAATCAGCAGAAGTTTTTGCTAAATCTGGTGAAAAACCATATTACGACTTCTACTTATCTCGTGATAATTTCCCAGTTAATAAGTTGGGTACGGGTGCAGTAGCTTCAGATTACGCAAGAGATTATAAGGGTCTTGATTTCAATAAGGAGATTGCAGCTACACTTAAAGCAAGTACTAACCCCAAAGCAAAAATTGATGGCATTATCCTTACTGATGACCCACAATCTGCTTTTGCATATTGTTACCACAAAAATAAGCGTAATAGCAGTGGTGTAGTTGAAACTCAGAAATGGTTCTTGCCTGCTATCGATGAAATTGAAGATATTGCTCTTGGTGCTTATGAAGAGTTTGACCGAGTTTTCCAAAATAAGGAATATTGGTCGTGTCAGCCTGCATATGACTATAATACTATCAAAATTGGTCCTAATAGCGATGGTAACGACTTATCGCCATATGTTTGGTTTGAGGGTGAATATTATTCCGATAATACTGATCGTGCTCGTTCAACCTCTGTTTATGCAACCAGTGCGACGACTTACACCACAATTGAATCTGGCCTACCAAGTGATGTAGTTTCAGGACATCTTGCTGCGACAGCATATTCAGGTGGCAATAAGGATGGACAAGTAGAAACTAATTATTCTTCGAATAATATCATCTACAATGTTGATATCTATACCACCGGTCAATATCGTGGCAACTCATCTCGTGGTGAGTCGTGTCGTATTCGAGCGGTGTATCGCAGTGGTATAAAGCAGTAAACACTCACAATAACCTATATAAATCGAAAAAAGAGTCGGCCACCGCCGACTCTTTTTTTCGTTAATAGTAGCATCTACTGCTGGATAGTCCTTACATAGGTAAACTCCGACACAACGGGCTTGTGGTCAGCAAATGTGTACGACTCATCATGCAGATAGTTGTTGGCCTTAATCTGGGTGGCAGCATTGCTATTGTTGATGTAGATAATCTTATCCACAACCTCACCCTTCTGCATACCCCATTCTCCTGTCATAATAGCATCGCTGGGGTAAACTGGGTATACACCATCCCACATAAACTCAACCCATGGGTCGGCACAAGTGAGCGAGCTGTCGAGAACACCCCAGAAGTAGGTCTGGTAGTCGTTTCGCGTGTAGCGTGTGTTCATATCACCCATAAAGATGATGGGGCGGTTGTTCGAGCTAATAGTGTTGATATACTCGGCAACCTCCTGCAGCTGGCCATTCTGCGCCGCAATCTGAGCATCAGTATCGGCAGTATTCATGTGCGTCACGAGCACGTCGATAACTACCGCAGGGTCGCTCTTGAGCGTGACGACATAGTGGCGAATACCCTTCTTAATAGAGGTGTTAGCGCCCTCGGTGAGGCCACCCTCCTTATGCTCGAATGCCCACCAATACTCATCCGAGAACGAACATGTGCTGTTGAGCGTCGCGAAGCCGAGACCGTCGGTATCGGCAGTACCGAGTGCCGAGGCAATGCTAAACTTGCGGTGCGTGCCGAAGGTGTAGTATGCCGACATTGCGCTCTCGAGCTCGTCGTTGTATGTGAAGTTCTCCTGGAAGGTAACAAAGTCCCATCCCGATGTTGCAATCTTCTGGCTTATCTGCTTTGTACCATCCGAGCCTGGGCCATCGCCATTGAGCGTGATGAAGCCAAGCACCTTCTCGGGCAAGCCGTCGACGTTGTATGTCGCACAGGTGAATGTGCCAGTGATAGTCTCGGGCTCCTCGGGCTCTGGTGTTACTGGCTGGTCGGGATCCTCGCCGCCCTCGTTGCCGCCGCCTTCGCCGCCCTGGCCATTGTCGGGTACGAATACGAGGTTGAGCACCGTGCGCTTACCCTTCACGAAGGTCATCGCGGGGAGCGTGCGTGTCATTGTCTGACCCTCGGCATCGGTGAGTACGAGAGTGAAGAATCCTGCCGCCACGCCTGCGGGGTAATCGGGCATAATGAATGTCACTGTTGACATGTCTATGCCCTCTATGAGCACCTCTGTGCCCTCAAAACCCTGCTCGTATGTCATTGTCGCGGGGTCGAGTGTCCACTTACCCACCCAATCTGTTGCTGCTGTGAGCTTTGCGGATGTCACACTCACGGGTGTTGCCTTGTCCTCTTCGAAGATGTTTATCTGCAATGCTGCCGAGAGCACCTCGAACGATAGTGTGGGCAGCGACTCGATTATTGCGCTTTCAGTTGTTGTTATTGATAGGGGGCGCCACTCGCCATTCTGTGGTGCTGCGAGCACACCCTCGCTCACCTCCGCATCAGCGGGATAGATGAAGTGGAATGCCTCGGGGTCTGTTGACATGTAGTTGAATGCTTCGCATACGAACGAAGCATTTGCCTCTATAAAGTTTAGTGTGTTGCGTATGTTGTGTCCCGCGAGCTGATAGCCACATAGTGCATCGCCCGTCTGCCATGACCACGCGAGGTTGCTGTCGTATGCGCGTGTCTGCACGCACTCGTTTTCTGCCACCTCCACACGCGCGGTGTAGATTGTGTCGTTTGTGTCGTTTGTTGGGGGCACCACCGCCTCCTCGTTTGCGCACGCTGCGAACAGGAGGATTGCCGCCGCTGCGAATAGTAGTTTTCTCATAATAATTGTTGTGTGTGTTACTTCATTGTCTGTTGCAAACACCCACTCACTAACCTAAAGTCCTTTCGTTCGCGCCATGGGCTTTCTCTTGGCGTTTGGTTTTTCCATTATGTTTGCGGGTTACATTTTTGTAACCCGCAAACTCGTGGGGAATTCTTTGTGTGGGTCTGTTGCTTATTATTACTCCACCCACTGTGCCTCGCCGTTGTCACCGCCCTGCATAGAGGTGTTGTCTACTGTTGTAGTGACAGTTCCCTCAAATGTGTATTCATCTTTATTTCGTACAGCGATTACACCCAACTCTGTTGTTCGTGATATTGCCACACCACCGCCACCGTGATAAGACTTTGCATCCGCAGGGTTTGTAGCATTCTCTGCTGCTGTTGAAGACCAATAATCATCTGCAGAATCAGTTCCACCATTCTTATCTGTAATATTGGGATTAGGAATAAATGTTTCAAACTGACCATAGGCTGGCAGATACCATTTAATATCGTTAGACATAATAATAGGGGCGTAATACCTACCTCCTAATTGGTCTACATCTGTAAATAAATAGTATCTATTCTTTTTTAATATGTACGACAGAATGCCTGATAAATCAGTCTCCGAACCCTCTGTTAGATCAAGTCCTCCACATTCTCCATTAGTACTATGATAGCCAAATGTATTTTCATTTTCTTTACCAGACTCAGTTTTTTTAACATTTTTGAGAATAGTTTCTATTACGGCAGTAGACGCTGTGCCGCCCAAATTGTACAGAGCAATTGTATTATCATATCCGTTACTTACACTATTCGCTCCAGTAATGTTATTCAACCTCGTATAGTCCAAAAATATGCAAAATCTATAGTCGTAACGCTTATAAAGTGCTAAATTTACCTGGCTGTGTAACCAATAGTTAAATGATGCAATATTTGTTGCATTATATGCTATGATATAGTCACTCCAGAACTTTGTTTGCGCATCCTGCATTGAAACACCATCCATTGCACCAATGGTAGCAGTACCAGTCATAGGATCTGGTTCGTTGCCGAACCATACATTTGTACCAAACGAATACACGTACTCAAAAGCAATCTTTCTTGTAAACGTAAAACCAAACTGGCTATCTTCATCATCATCGACAGTCTCCCAACCGTATTTTCCATCATCAGTCCAACCAGGGAAACGCTGGGTTAGGGTTACGGCCTTTGAAACCTTTGAATCGTTAACCTTTTGAAGAGTTAGCTCTATAGTACGATTAACCGTACTGTTGTTCTCAGGTATCAATATATAAATCAACTCCTTGGAACAATTTCCTGTTCCTGTAATCTGGGTTGCTCCTCGTGCAGATTTACCTGTAGAGGTGTAAACATATTTACCATCAACGGTATTTCGGTCTACATATTCATCACACCAGAAACCAGCCTTAACCATACTCAATTCGTTAGAATGCTTGGTTGCATCGCTCTCTTCGGCAGCAATGCAATTCTCAGTCAACATAGTAACCTTCGAATTGTTTGTGTTACCACCTACTACTGCAGTTAACTTCCACTGGTTAGGGTTAGAAACATTGCCTCCGTCATTCATACCCTCAACCGTAACTTCGACCTTTGCGATAATATAGTGGGCATCGAGAAGCTTGCCCACAGGTGTAATGTTAAGGTTGTACTGCTCATCTATTGAGATAGTGTAGTTAGTAACAATATCTTTGCCCCAATCATCACCTGCAATAGATGCTGTTAGAACACGGTTATTGGCTCCTGGAGCAGCAAAAACAACTTCCACAGTAGCACCTTCGCCAACAATCTGAGGAATCATAAAGAGAATACCCGCGCTTTGGTCGTTGATAAAGGTATCTGAAGCTGTGTTGCCATCAACATTAAACTGACCACCTGCAAGAGGTACGTTATAATCAGAACGAAGCTCATTTTCTTCTGCATCCTTTTTCAAAATAGCCCACTGACCATTGTCAAAATTATAGACACCTGTATTATACACTCCCTTGAGTGTTATAGACTTAATCGTACCGTGAGCAATTGTGCCAACCTTGAAGTTGACAGCTGCCAAGATGTGTTCAAAAGTAAGTGGTACTGCCTGACCATAATCGCCACTAACAGAAGCCGAAGCATAGATGATATCTTTCTGGTTAGCAACATCTGTAGGTGCAGTGTATGTGATAGATGTAACAATGTCGTTGTTTCTGTTTATCATTACATCGTCGGGCAAATTAGCGAACGCATCAAATTTGAGAGTGCCACTGCCTGGCCAGAGATATACCTCTGGAGTTGTAAACTCCTCGTTAGTCTGTTTGGTGTAGGTATCGCCATTGATATATGTGAATGCGTCACCTAGTGCAGGGGTAAAAGTTCCCCATATACGCATAGTGTTGAGCTGGTCCTTCGTAAACATAGAACCACGAGTACCCTCAGCATAGAGGCTTTCGATACCCTTCTGCTGATAAATACCCATAGGTAACGAAAAATCGCCCTCCTCCGAGCAAAGATCTCGCTTGCCAAGACGCTCTACATCTCCGCCTCGAGTTATCTCGTCGTCAGCAAGATGTACATCGTTGACACCAAAGCAGATGACATCTGACTCCGAACCATAGAATGGGGTGTCAACAACCTCGTCCCTCATGCAAGATATCGCCATTACGGTAGTGAACACGGCTACCATTGCAACAAGATGGTTAAAGTTTGTAATTCTTCTCATTATAGTAACTTTTTTATTTTTTTCAATTAGGGGCTATAAGGGCGATCAAACCCTTATAACCAAATTTGCCACTTGGCAGTTAATATCCTTATGGAATAGTGATATCGGGAGTCTCACCCCAGCCATTAACATCCTCCACCTTAAACTTAATCTCGTCACCTGCGCCAAGCTCAATAACGAAATTGTATGCACGGCTAGGCTCAAACGTATGCTTTGCCTCGATTGTATAATTCTTTGAACCAAGGTTCTGGCCCTTATACAACATATAAGCTGTGAATGTTACTGTAAACTTATTAGTATCGCCATATGTTGCAGGCAAGAATGTACGTGCATGGTTAGATGTGGCAGTCTGGCCATTTGTGATTGATGAAGCACCCTCGGCATAAACAGCGTGACCAAACTCCAATGGAGTTGTGCTAACAGCTGATACAGACCAAGGAGTAGAGGCACCAATGGTATATGTTCCCGATGTGTAGAGGTCAGAGACCTTGACATCTGTGACCTGGAATGCATAATTGCTACTGCCGACAGTATTCTTAAATGTAAAGTGTGCCTTTGACATCAAGTGTGCAAACGTGAAAGCAACAGGATTCTGCGATGGTGCTCCGTTTGCATCAGTTGTAGCAGTTGCAGTAGCCAAAAGAAGGTCACGTGTACCATCAGAAGTCACAGTGATAGTTGTAGGCATATTATTATCATCATTGCCAACAGAGTTATGGTCAACAATAGCAGTGAAATTGTAGCTACAGTTAGGAATCCAATACTCTGTTTCATCACAACCCCAAACATCCATACCAACATTTCCTGTGCAGGTAGCACCAGCAAATACATTAACAGTCTTACTATTTCCTGTAACTGTGCCCCATACATTGAATGTCGTCAGCGCCTTTGTACCGCTATAAGTGCCATCGATAGCACGTGTTGCGTTTTCGACGAATGGAGTGCCAAAGCCAATGGCGTCGCCACGGTCGGCAACTACGGTCTGCTCCTTGCTGCATGCTGCGAGTGCTACGACTGCAGCCAATGCGAAAATTACTTTCTTCATAATATTTGCGTTTTTTTAAGTTTTATTCTCTCTTTTGAGGTCTCACCCTCATCGTCATTGCGAGGGCTTCAGCCCGTGGCAATCTTCCGCTGCACTCTGCATCTCCACAGAGGTAGATCCCCGCGTCGCCACGCTCCTCGGGATGACATTCGGGCCTATAGGGGGTATAGGGCCGATCAAAGACCTATACCCAAAGAAAATAAATCACTTCTAACAAAAGTGGAAATTACTGCAACTCAACCTCAGTGCCGCCAACTGTAGGATTCCAATTAGGCTGAGCAGTAACTGTGAAGTTGATTACCTCACCAGGAGTAAATTCAACACCAAAGTTATAGATAGTGTTCTGCTCGAGAGTTACTACACCAGCCTTTTCGTAGAGATATGTAGAAACCGGCTCACCATCAATAGAAAGAGTAACAGTGAAAGAAATACCTACCTCTGCACCTGGGATAAGCAAAAGGTCTGCGTTTGTCTTAGGTGTACCCTTAGCGACATTCTCAATAGAAGCAAAATCTGTATCATCTGCTTCTGCAGTAGAAGTCCACGTACCTGTACCCTCATCAGTAGTGTAAACAGTGTAAACACCATTAGGGCGAGTGTTAGTTACCTTAACATTCGAAATTGTATAAGTGTAGTCATCAATCTCTGACAAGTTTGTTACAGTGAAGTGAACCTTAGACAAGAGGTGCTTGAATGTGAAAGGAACAGTAGGATTATTTTCCTTCTGACCAGTAGTCGCGTAGTAATCGTAGAGGACATCTGTTGCACCATCTGCAGTGTAAGTAAATGAAGCAGGCATTCCGTAATCATCAGGAGTAATATTTGCCTCAGGAACATCTACAAGAGCAGCGAACTTGTAAGGAGCATCTGCAATCCAGTACTGTTTAACATCACACTTCCAATCAGCGTTATATCCCACACCAGCCTCTGTTGAAGGACGAGTAACAGGAGTGTGATCGTAAATCAAAACATTGTTTACAGTACCGTAAACATTGATAGTGTTGATGTCAGTAGTGCTGTAGTCTGCACGTGTAGCGTTCTCGACGAAGCTGTTGAAGCCGATGAGCTCGCCCTGATCTGCTACGATGGTCTGCTCCTTGCTGCATGATACCAACGCAGCAACTGCAAGCATAGAAATAAATAATTTCTTCATAGTCTTTTGTGTTTTTAAGTTATTTGTTTTTGTCTTTGTTTTTCTTGTTTTCCTCTTTGCTGTCATCCTGAGTGTAACGAAGGATCTCCTCGCTGTGGGCGCGTTGTAAACGCTGTTGCCCTGGTCGGCTTCGAGGGGATTCCTCGACTGCGCTCGGAATGACACGCCTATGTCTTTCTATCTCGTCATTGCGAGGGCTTTCGCCCGTGGCAATCTTTCATTGCGCTCTGCGTCTTCACAGAGGTAGATCCCCACGTCGCTACGCTCCTCGGGATGACGGGGAGGTTTGCGCTCCTCGGGATGACACGCCTTGTTGTCTTTCGACTTAGCGAGTGTAGGGAAAACCAATCCCCTACACCCAAAATATCGGTTAGTTACATCTTAACAACCTTGTAGTAGTCACCATCAACAACTGACTCATAGCCAGGAGCTACGAAGCTAACAGCAGGGTTCTCAGACTTGTTGTTAGCAGGGTTGAACTTGAAGTAGCGACCGCCGTAGCAAGTGATTGATGAGCCTGTGCCGTCACCCTTGAGGTTCAAAGCTGAGTAAGCCTCCTGTGTGCCATCGACGCCAGCCTGCTTCTCGCATGCAACGAACTCACCACCGTTGATTACAACATGGCCGTTAGCCGAAGCGTAGATAAGGTCTGAGCCCTCGCCAGCGTTCTTGAATGTACCGCCGTTGATAGTAACCTTACCACCCTGAGCCCAAACAGCGATTGAATACTTGCAAGGCATTGTAGAGACAGTACCCTCGCCAGTGATTGTGAGGTCGCCACCATCCTTTACCCAGAAAGCGAATGAGTCAGTATTACCAGCTGAGATTGTACCGTTGCTCTCAGTGAAAGTACCTACAGCGATGTCGTTGCCGTTGAGATTAACAATAGCGTTCTTAGTGATCTCAACTGGCTTAGTAAGTGATACGTCAGCAGTAAGCTTTACATTCTTACCTGCTGCGATAGCAGCCTTCAACTCAGCCTCAGTAGCAACATTAGCATAGATTGGATTCTCTACCTCAACATACTCATCCCACTCCTCAACATCGTAAACAGTGAACTCGATTGGGTAGAGCTGCTGTGTAGGATCGTCGCTTACGTTAGAAGCCTCGAGAGTAGTTGTGAACATATAGCTACTACCCTTAGCCAATGTAGGGATAGTATTAATTGTGTGGTGATATGTGTCAACAGTTACACCTGCCTGAATGAGGTCTACATCAAATGTGATAGTGTACTGAGTACCTGCCACTGGGATGAAGTAGTGGTGGTCAGTAGTGTAGTTACCGAGAGCCGCAATTACAGTTGCATCAGCCTGAGCCTGAACACCGAAAGTACGAGCGAAAGTAGCATCACCATTCTTTGTCCACTCAGAAGCAACGCCAGCTGCGATGTTCTCAGTAGCCTCAGAAACAAGGCCTGCAACATTTACGTTGTAAACGCGCAAAGTGATGTTGTTAACAGCGTTGAAACCGTTGTTAAACTTGAAAGCAATCTTTGAGAGCTCGTGAGCGAAAGTGAAGCTAACCTTCTCAGGCTGTGACTCCAAAGCTGCAACATTAGTCATATCACGATCAGCAGCAGCAAAGATGAAATCCTGGTCAGCAGCAGCGTTCTCGTTGTTGAATGTTACAACGCCATTGTCAGCAGTAGTCGCAGGAACGTATTCCCACTTAGCATTTGTGTAAGGAGCAAATGCTGTGAACTCATACATTGCCTGTGGCACCCAGTACTGGATGTTACCATAGCTCCAAGCGTCACCACTCTTAGATACCTCCTCGTTAGAAAGGATCATACCAGCGCCGCTTGTGTTCTCGATTGATGCATACACACCGAACTTAGTGAGGTTGTCCTTTGTGATGTCAGTAGCACGTGTTGCGTTCTCCACGAAAGTGTCGAAACCGATAGCCTCGTTCTGAGGAGCAACCACTGTGTGCTCAGTGCTGCAGGCTGCCAATGCAGCAACTGCAAACATAGATACAAGAATCTTCTTCATAATATTAGTAATTTTTTAGTGTCGTTAAATTAGTAGCCTCGCTAAAATAATTAGGGTTATTCAGCAGATACGTTATTATAATCCCCAACCAGGAAGAGTGTTTACAGTGAACTCGATAGGCTCCTGAGCATGGTTTGGATCGATATTCTCAGCATTGATCTCGGTCTTGATATCGTAAGCCTTGCCAGCCTCAGGTGCAAAAGTTGTTGTAGCAGTATGATTATATGTAGCTACGACTGAATCGCTAACCAACAACTCAACTGTAAATGAAACTTGATACTGATATGGTGTCGCAGAAGGAATCAAGAAAAGCTCATTCTGACTCTCATATGTCTCAAGATAGCCATACGCCACCTCTACATTCTCCTTAGCATCGGCATCGGTTGTTGCCTCGTTATCAGTAGCCATACCGAAATTAAGGCTAAAATCATTAGCAGTTGCATGATCATCCCAAGTTGTAACATCTGTAAGAACAGCGTTTGCTGTCTTATGAGGATTAGTAATAACGATATCCTTTACACGAATAGTTGCATTAGTTGCATTGTAAGCATTCTCGAATGAGAACTTAACCTTTGACAACACGTGACGGAAAGAGAAGGCTACATACGCATTACCAGACACCTTACCCTGCTGTGCTACAGTAGCGTAAAGAAGGTCTGTAGTACCGTTGTTAGTGAATGAAATCTTTGTAGCATCCTTATTTGTACCCTCAACAACCTTTGTCCAGTTACCACCAGTCAATGGAGCTACAGCGTTGAAGTTGTAGTTTGCACCAGCAATCCAGTACTGAGTACCCTCGTACTTCCAATCTGACTTAAGCTCGTTGTTTGTAATACTCTTTGAAACCTTAACACCATCGAACAAAGTTGCGCCCTCTACATAGCCGAACACTGCGAAATCACTAAGTGTGGTGGCAGTCAAGCTTGGGTCGTTTACGCTGCGGACAGCATTGTCAACAAAAGCATTCTCGAAGCCGATAACCTCACCCTTGTCGAAAGAGACAGTCTGCTCCTTGCTACATGCTGCGAGTGCAACGACTGCAGCCAATGCGAAAAACACCTTTTTCATAATTCTCATTAGTTTAAGTTAATATTAATTGTTTTTTGTTTTGTTTTCTGTTTACTCTGTCATCCTGAGTGCAACGAAGGATCTCCTCGCCGTGGGCGCGCTTTAAACGCTGTTGCCTAGGTCGGCCTCGAGGGGATTCCTCGACAAGCTCGGAATGACACTCTTTATCATCTTTGTTCTTGCGTCTCCTGTCGGCTTCGAGGAGATTACTCAACTTCGCTCAGAATGACACCCAAGCATCGTTTTTTTCGTCTCATCTTTGCCGCGTTTCAGCCATCTATAATTCCTACAAATATACGAATTATTTTGCTGAATTTCAAGTTTTTAAGCAACTATCTTCAGCGCTTTTTCTAACTTTTTTATATCTTTTTTCGTATCGTAGTGAGACTCATTCCGAGCCTCATTCTTGCCTCATCTTCGCCCCACACATGCTCCATTACGAAGCCATCCTAAACCCACACAGAGGTCCTTGGGGAGTGTAGGGAAACCCAATCCCCTACACTCAATGTATCGGTAGAATTACTTAACGATATACCAATCGCCGTTCTGCTCTACAGTGTAGCCATCAGCTACAAAGTTAGTGTTAGCACCCTCAGCTGCGTTGTTTGCAGGGTTGAACTGGTAGTACTGACCACCCTTAACTACGATAGATGCAGTAGCACGTGCCGCATCCTTAATATTGAGAGTAAACTGTGGATACTGAGTTGACTTGAATGAACCGCCAAGAATCTCAACTGATGCGTTAGCCTGAACATATACAGCCTCAGCAGCACCAATGAAAGTACCATTCACAATAGTAACCTTTGAGTTACCTGTTGCAAACAATGCATCATAAGTAGCATCGATTGTACCATTACCAGTAATAACCACCTCAGCATCATCACGTACCCAGATTGCATCAATCTCTTTATCCTCAGCAGCAGCAGTAAGAGTCTTACCGTTGAGATCAAAAGTGATATTCTTAGTGATAACGATCTGCGACTCAACAGTTACATCCTGAAGCAACTTGATAGTCTCACCATTTACAGCCTTTGCAAGAGCAGCCTCAAATGTTGCGAATGAGTAGTAGTAGTCACCATACATAATAGCGAACTTACGACCACTAACAGTTGTGTTACCCTTAGTCTCGTTGAAGATAATATCGCCATCAGTAGCACCAACAGATGCACCAACAGAATCCTGAGTAGCTGTACCAGTAATGATAACCTCACCACGATTTACATAAACCTTAGCACCAACACCATCCTTATTAACACAAATAGCAGAGTAATCCTCAACAGTGTTGTTATCCTCGCAACGGATAATAGTGTCGTTTACTGTTACAACAGCACCAGGAGCAGCAACATTAATAGTGTTAAGACCCTTAAGGTCGCAGTTGTTGATAACTACACTAGTAGCACCAGCGCTTGATGGCAAGCTTACTGTATAATTTGCTGAAGTTGCTGTAACGTTCTCGATAGTAACTTTCTTAGCGCCACCCTGAACCTGAAGACCGCGCTCACCAGTTGCATTGAGTGTGAAGTTCTTAAGAGTAACGTCATTTGCACCACTTACAGCGATAGCACGCGAAGCAGAAGTAGTAATCACATGACCAGCACCATCAAGAACACAATCCTTCTCGATGAACAAGCCATATGATGATGCGCGAGTTGTTGCAACAGAGTCAAGGTTGATATCCTGTGTAAGAGTTACATTAGAACCTGCTGCAATTGCCTCAACGAGCTCCTCAGCTGTAGCAACGGGAGTTGTAGGCACGATACCATGCTCACCACCGTCAACCCAGTCCTTAACCTCCTCAACGTCGAAGACGATAGGCATAAGCTCTGCGCCACCATTCTCACCACCACCAGCGATGTTAGATGCGTTCAACTCAGCCTTGAAGTTGTAAGACTTGCCAATCTCAAGAGCTACACCCTCAACCTTTGATGTGATACCCTTCTTCTCGAATGCAAGAACATCACCGAAGTAGAGAGCTACGTCGAAAGTAACAATGTATGACTGACCAGCATCTGCAGGGATAGTCAAACGCTCGTTGTCAGTCTCCTGCTTAACGCTAGGAGCCGTCTTAGCGCAAGCATCACCGAACTCAAGAGTAGTATTCTGACCCTCTACAAGATCCCACTGGTTTGTTGACCACCAGTCAGCCTGTGCAAGGTTGATAGAACCCTTAGCAGGAACAACCATCTTAACATTCTTTACGTCGATATATGCGTTGTCGTTAGTGAAGGTGTTGGTGAAAGAGAACTTAACCTTTGAAAGAAGGTGGTTGAACTGGAACTTAACAGCATCCATATCAGCACCCAACTCCATGCCCACAGTGCTTTTTGAAGTAGCAGCGTAGAGAAGATCCTCAGTACCGTCAACGTTAGTGAAGGTTACAACGCCAGCACCGTCAACAGAAGCCTCTGCAGTGCTAAGAGTCCAGTTTGCGCTGTTCATAGGAGCCAAAGCAGCGAAGTAGTAAACGTGCTCAGGAACCCAGTACTGAGTGTTAACGTAAGAGAAGTTACCCTTCTCACCTGTTACATCCTCACCCTCGAATACGATACCAGCAGGCTCATCCATGAATGCCCAAACATCGAAGCCAGTGAGTGAGTTAGTAGTTGTAGAAGGATCAGCTGCAACATTTGCACGAGTTGCATTATCAACGAATGCACCTGCGAACTCCATAGGAGCGTTTCCTCTCTGTACGAGCGTCTGCTCGTTTGTACATGCTGCCAAAGCTGCAACAGCAAGTAGCGATACAAAAAGTTTTTTCATAATTAAAAGTTAGTTAATTAAATAATTGTTAGTATTGTCTTCGGGAGTATAGGTCCGATCAAAGACCTATACTCAAAAATTGTAATTACTCAGCTGAAACCTCCATGTAGTCACCTACGCGCTCTGCCTTGTAACCATCAGCAAGGTATGGAGTAGGATTGAACTGACGCTTTGCGTTCTTGACATAGAAGCGACCACCTGAAATCTCAAGCTTAGAATCAGCATAAACCGAAACAGGGGTGTAATTATCACTAAGTCCGCCCTCGAAAGTACCACCCTTAACATAAGCCTTAGCACCATTATTCAATGTGAAGTAACAGCTGCTTGTACGAAGTACCTCAAACTCACCGCTATTAACAGTCAAAGTAGAGTTGTCAACATAGAACAAGTGACGGCCTGAACCACTATAGTTAGCCTTAAGAGTTACGTTGTTAACAGTAACATCAGAGCCCTCTGACACATAGATACCACCACCACCGTTCATTACGAGATCATTAACTACTACGGTTGCGCCATACACCTGCAAACCATAGTTCTTAGAAGACTTAGTACCACCAGCAATAAGCTTGTGACCATTACCAATGATAACCTTATCAGTAGTAACAACTGCAGGAGCTGTACCGAAGTCGATATCGTTTGCGAATACCAAGTACTGAATGTTAGCATCAGCTGCTGCTGCATTAAACTCGTCAGTATTCTCTACCACCGCACCAGAAACAACGATGAAGTACTCACCATCCTGATATGATGCATAACCAGGAGCCAACCAGTTAACTATGCCAAGGTTAGGCTCAGCCTTGCTGTTAGCAGGATCGAAGCCCTTGAACATACCACCAGTAACAACGAACTTAGCAGTACCGTTTACATTAGACTGGTCAACGCAGTTAAGAACATAATCTGGATACTTAACGCAGTGGAACAAACCGCCCTCAACGTAAACAACAGCTGTCTCACCAGTCTTGTTACCTGCCTGAACAGGGTAAGCCTCACCATAGTACTCACCACCCTTAAGAGTAGCTGTACCATTGATTACGTTAACAGCGTATGATGAACCGAGAACCTGGCTACCAGCAACCTCACCATTGATAACGAGGTTAGCGCCATTGTCAACAACAATTGCAGAGATCTTAGCACCTGGCTGACCTGCACCCTCAATATACTGCTCACCACCAGTGATAGTGTTACCATTAAGGTTAAGAGCGAAATAAGGAGCAGTAACTACAAGAGGAGTAGTAAGGTTGATGTCCTCAGTAAGAGTGTACTCGCCACCGAGGTCAGCAGCAGCCTGAAGCTCAGACTCAGCAACTGACATGTTGAAAGGATTCTCAGAGTATACCCAGTCCTTAACCTCAACAACCTCGAATACGATCTGCTCCAAGTTGAGAGTCTCAGGGCTGATAGTAGCCTTGAGGTTGTAAGCCTTACCCATCTCGAAAGCAGCACCCTCGATAACTGCTGTCTTCTCAAACACTGTCAACTGGTCACCGACCCACACATTAGCTGTGAAAGTTACCTCGTGAGCGTAAGCTGCATCAGTAGGGATAGTAAGACGCTCCTTAGCAGCAGTCTCAGAAGCACCAATCCTCATTGTTGCAACATCGCCAAACTCGAGAGCAAAAGCCTCCTCAGTGAGCTTCCAGTCGTCGTTGTCCCACCAGTTCTCAACTGCGAGGTCGATAGAACCTGACTTAGGAGCAACCATCTTCACATCCTTAACATCAACAGTGATGTTCTCGTGAGCGAAGCCGTTCTTGAAAGTGAACTTGATCTTTGAAAGGAGGTGGCTGAAAGTGAACTTAACAGCACCGTTCTTCTCGTCATTAACCTTAGCCTGCATGCTTGTTGAAGCATAAATAAGGTCCTCAGAACCGTCAGCGTTGATGAAGTCAACGATACCAGCACCCAACTTGTTAGCATTCTCAGTGTGGAGAGCCCAGTTACCACCTACAGGAGCCAAAGCTGCGAAGTAGTAAGTGTTGCCAGGCAACCAATACTGTGGAACGTCGTAGCACCACATGTCACCCATCTTGGTAACCTCAGTGCCATCGAACACCATACCTGTAGTCTCGTTCATGAAACCCCATACGTTGAATGCTTCGAGAGTACCAGTCTTGATGCTGGGATCCTCCGCACGGGTTGCATTCTCTACGAACGCACCATCAAAGCTGATAGCCTCGTTCGCTGGCTGACGAACTACATCCTCATTGCTACATGCTGCCAAAGCTGCAACAGCAAGTAACGATACGAATAGTTTTCTCATAGAGCTTAAAAAATTAATAATTGTTTAAAAAGTTTTATTTTGGTTTATACCTTGTTCCTTCATCTATTTGGGTCGCACGATCCACAACAATCTTCACCACATCATTGCGAGGGTCACAGGACCAGTGGCAATCTACCATTATTCTCTGCATCCCCACAGAGTTTTCGAACTTAACTAATCAAAGAGTAAACAATCCCACTTGTCTCATCTTGGCGGAACAAGACAGAGTACTCAAGGATCTCCCACGCCTCCAATCGATCAACACTTCCTCGCTCCTCTTATTTATCACCTTTGAGGTCATTCATCAACCATGCTCTGAATATCATCCCAAAGGCTTCGTTTTCGTTCTATTTACCAACTCCATATTCCTTACAAATATACGAAATATTTCGCTGATTTACAAGTATTTAAATAACTATTTTTAGTGTTTTTATTAACTTTTTTCAACCTCATTTTTCGAGGTTTTTGGGAGTGTAGGGAAACCCAATCCCCTACACCCTTATATGGGAATTACAACACCTTAACGCCGTCAACAGTAATATTAGTCTTGTCACCCTTCTTGTTGTTCCAGAGCGAGTTACCACTTACATTACCGTTAGCAAAGCCATTTGCAGTAGTGTTATTAATTGTGATATCATAAACGCCAGAGATAAGTGAGCTATCGATCTCAATAGCAGCCTTACCATCAGCTGGAGCAGATGCGTTCAAGGTACAACCCTCGAAAACAACCTCCTGACCGTTACCAGACTCAGTGTAGATAAGAACTGACTTACCAACGCTGTTGAATACACAGTCAATGAACTTAACGTTCTTAGCACCGTATGTCCAAACATTGTAAGCACTAGCTGAATCCTGCTCGAAAGTACAACCCTCGAAAGTAACATCGTTACCATAGAGGAAAGGCTGACCTACGATAGTACAGTTCTTGTAAACCTCAACGTTAGTGTGCTGGAAGCCAGTATAGTTAGCGTCTGAGAAAACAAGCTTAATGTTCTCGATGGCTACATCACCGTAAACGCCATACTTCTTACCAGTAACATCAAGAGTTACGTTGTCGCCACAACCTACAATCTCAAGACCTGCTGGGTATGAAGCCAATGTGTAAGTACCATTCTCCAAATATACATTCTTGGCACCGTTCTGAATTGCAGTTGCAAGCTCATCAGAAGAAGCAGCTACTGTATCCTTAGCACCCTCAACCTTTACCAAAGCACCGTTTACAACAACCTTGTTAGCGTGAGCAGCAGCGTCCTCGTCAACCCAAACAGCGAACTTGTTATCAGCAGCAACATTAGCGATGTTGATGTTCTCAACGTTGATCTCAGCACCAGCTACAGACTTAACCAAGATAGCAGCCTTATTTGCTGTAGTGAAAGTAGAGTTCTTAACGTTCAAAGTAACCTTTGCAACAGCATCATTAGAATACTGCTCGTCAATCTTAATACCACGACCAAGAGAGTTGATAGTCAAGTTATCAGCAGTAACATTCATACCCTCAGCGCAAATCCACATTGCGTAGTAGTCGTGAGTCTCGTTGATAGTAACGTTCTTCAAAGAAGCTGACTTACCAGTGTTTGCAAAAGCGATAGCCTTCTCGAAAACAACGTCCTCGATAACATAGTTACAGTTAGAGAAAGTGAGGTCGTATGAGTTCCAAGTACCAGTAGGCTGTGAGCTTGTCATTGTACCGTTCTTAATAGTGAAGAGAGCGTTATCGTTCTTAGCACCAAGGTTTGACCAGTAAGTAGTAGTGATGTTAAGCTTCTTGCCATTGAGGTCGATAGTGATGTTCTTAGTGTTCTCGCCACCGAGCTTGTACTCACCGCTACCACCAGTCTGCTGACCGAGTGAAGAGATAGCAACATCGAGGTCATTAGCCAAAACAACATTGATATTCTCGTTGTTAGCCTTCAATGCTGCAGCAAAAGTCTCAGCGTTATCAGCAACAATCTCTAGAGGGAATACGAGAAGATCAGCAGGACCGTTGAATGTGAAATCAACCTCAGGAGCAACGTAAGCTGCATCATCAGCACCCTTAGTGAATACTACCTGGTAAGCCTTAGTAGTCTTCAACTCAGTATCTGCGTCAACGTTTACAGTGTAACCTGCAGTAGTAAGCTTACGAACGATAACGGGCTGTGTAGCCTCGATAGTAGAATTCTCGATAGATGTTGCAGCAACGCCACCCTCAAGACGTACACCGTAAGAAGCAGCCTTTACATTAGTGTTGCGAATAGTGTTAGTAGAGTTCTGCAAAGAGAAACCACGACCACAATCTACAACCTCAACGCCGTCAACAAGAACAACAGCCTCGCCGCAAGACAAGAGCTGCAACATAGAGTGGATACCCTCAGCCTTACAGTTCTCAACAACGAGGTTACCCTTAAGTGAACGGAACTTAGCAGCTACAGCAGTGTCAGTACCCTTGAAAGTACAGTCCTTGATAGTTACGTTATCAGGGTAACGAGTGTTACCATTCTGCTCGTTGCAGTAGATAAATGCATCGTAACCATTCAAACCAGCAGTCTCGAAGTCGATACCGTTGAATACAGTAGTACCCTCACCGTAAGTAGAACCACCTACGATAGCGAATGTACCATCGAACTTCTTACCGTTACCGTTGATAGAGATAGTCTGACCATCAAACTCAGGAACAGTTACATTACCTGCAAGGTCAGCACCCAAAACTACAGATGCGCCCTCATTCAAAGCTGCCTGAAGCTCCTCGATTGTTGAAACAACCTTAACATCACCATCGATAGCACCAAGATCGAAATCGTTAGGCTGATCCCACTCCTTAACCTCAATCTCGAACTCGATAGCCTCAAGATCCAAGTTCTCAGGGCTGATAGTAGCCTTGAGGTTGTATGCCTTACCCATCTCGAAAGCAGCGCCCTTGATAGTAGCAGTCTTGTGGAACTCAGTAGGAATATTACCAGAGTAAACAATAGCATCGAAGTTTACAACGTACTCACGCTCAGCAGATGCAGGGATAGTGAGACGCTCCTTAGCAGCCTCATCAGAAGCACCAGCCTTCAAAGTCTCAACATCACCAAACGCAAGAGTAAGATCGTTTTTCTCAGGAAGGTTAACCCAATCCTCGTTGTTGTCCCACCAGTTCTCAACTGCAAGGTTGATAGAACCTGACTTAGGAGCAGTCATTGTTACATTCTTAACATCAACAGTGATGTTGTCAGTAGCAAAACCATTCTCGAAAGTGAACTTAATCTTAGAGAGAAGGTGGTTGAACTGGAACTTAACAGCCTTATTACCGTTGAGCACAGACTCTACAGAAGTAGCAGCGTAGAGAAGATCCTCTGAACCGTCAGCGTTGATAAAGTCAACGATACCAGCACCATGAGTATTAGCATTTGCAGTATTGAGAGCCCAGTTACCATCTACTGGAGCAAGAGCTGCAAAATAGTAAGTATGACCAGGCATCCAGTACTGAACATTAGCGTAGCTCCAAAGAGAACCCTCCTTAGATACCAACTCATCATTGAGTACCTCACCAGATACCTCATCCATAAATGCCCAAACGCGGAACGCGTCAAGAGTAGTTGTCTTGATGCTAGGATCCTCAGCCTTAGCACGAGTTGCATTCTCAACAAATGCACCGCTGAAACCAATAGTTTCACCAGCCTGCTGACGAACTACATCCTCATTACTACACGCTACCAAACCGGCAACAGCGAGCAAAGAAACGATTAGTTTTTTCATAATGTAAGTGAATTAGTTAATAAATTATTTGTTTGTGATCATTTTTACTCTTCCCAAGCCCCGCGGGCGGAGACCACCCGCAGAGCACAGAATAATAGGTGTCAAGTTTAATTACTCAACGTAAGTAACCTTAATCTTTGAGATGTATGCACGGTGGTTCTTGTCAGTACCAGTTGTAGTGAACTTGACCTCAGTTGCATCACCTGTCCATGTGCGAACATCGCCCTCAGCAGAGAACTCACCGCAGTCAGGAGCCATATAGTGGTGACCCTGAGCGAATGTAATCTCCATAGACTTGATAGTCTTACCGCTTGCAGAAACTGTCATAGTTGCACCATTCTGGTACAAACGAACAGCGTTACCTGATGTATAGTATGCAGGAGCGTTAGATGCCTTGCCCTGAGCAAACTTTACAACTACATTGTCATCAAGCTTAACCTCCTTAACAGATGCAGCATTAGCCCAGCCCTGCTCTGACATAACTGCTGATGCAGTAACCTCGGTACCACCACCTACTGAAACACCATTCTGAACAACTGAGATAACCTGTACCAATGCGCCAGCAGTAACGGTGATGTTACCATTGATAGGCTCAGTTGAAGTGTTCTCAGCAGCAGCAATAACCAAAACCCCATCAGCATATGATGCAGTGAACTGTGCATTGTCAGAAACAACAGTCACATCACCTGCCAAATTATAAGCCTCGACTGTGATAACCTCCTCAGAAGCAGCAGAACCAAACGCTACAGCATCCTTAGAGAATGACCAGAATGGCAATGTACCAGGAGAAACAAGCTCAACAAAGCGAGCGTTACCTGCCTGTGCAGAACCGCTAAACTCGGCACGAGTAGCGCTGATTACGATGTCATCACCAAGCTTAGCACCTGATGCAGCCCAATACTTGTTAGTTGCACCATCCTCGCTGTAAAGACCATATACATATACAGTACCTGTCTCATCAGTAAGGTCGAAGTTACCATAGGTTGTGTTTGCAACACGAGTGATAGTACCCTTCAAAGTGTAGTAAGTTGCATCATTTACATCAGCTGCCAAGAAGTCAGCTACAGATGTGTAAACAACCTCAGGCTCCTCGGGAGTCTCAGGCTCCTCAGGAACAACTGGAGTCTCAGGCTCCTCCTCATCACCCTCAGGACCGTAGATATCATACTCACCACCGTTGATCCACTCATCAACAGCAACAACAGTGAACTCGATTGGCTGCAAACCGAGGTTCTCAGGAGAGATAATTGCAGTGAGGTTGTAAGCCTTACCAATCATGAACTCAGCGTCAGTCAAAGTAGTAGTGTGTGCAATGTGGCCAGCCTCTGTACCGTGATATACATATACATCGAAAGTGATGTTATACTCATACTCACCACCAACAGGAAGAGTCAAACGAGCATAGTCAGACTCATACTTCTCACCATTGTTAGCCAACTTAGCACCCTTCTCAACATCGCCGAAATCGAGAACCAACTCCTCAGCGTGGTTAGCCCATGCGCGTGTCTCAGCAGTCATATCGATAGATGCTGACTTAGGAGCATTGTTGATCTTAATATTCTTAATCTCGATCTCGTTAGGCAATGCGTTAACGAAAGTGAACTTAACCTTTGACAACATGTGAGCAAACTGAAGGTGTACCTTATCCTCATTAGTTGCGTCCTCATCAGTAGTGAGAGACTTCTCAGCATAGAGCAAGTCAGTAGTACCATTCTCGTTTGTGAACTCGATTACACCAATACCAGTAGGCTCATTAAAGCTTCTTTTCTCAGTGTTAATCTTGATGTTTGCATCGTCAACTGGAGAAACAGCTGCGAAGTAGTAGTTCTGGTTAGGCATCCAATACTTAAGATTAGCATACTCCCAACCATTAGCAGTCTTCTCAACACGCTCCTGCTCGAAAACAACACCATCCTTGCTACCCATGTAACCCCATACATCGAAAGCCTCGATTGACTCTGTTGTTGTGCTGGGATCCTCAGCCGCACGAGTCTTGATCTCTACGAATGAATCATCAAACGTGATCATTGACTGATTCAATGACTCAACTACGTAGTCACGATTACATGCTACAAGAGCAAAAATCGCTAAAATTGCGGTAAACAACTTTTTCATAGTTAAAAATTTTAGTTAGTAATTATTTTGTGTTTTCCATATACATGCCTGCATATAAATATAGGTATAGAGTCTATCGGTGATTACAAAGGCAATGGAATATCCTCATACTCGCCCCATTCATCGACCTCAACCTCCCAGCCACTTGAACCGGTCAAGACGTCTTCCTTCTCGATTTTGATGCCCGATACGACAATTACACCACCATGAGGCTGCGCGTGTACTTGCTCTGAAACGTCAAACTGGAAAGTCATAGACTTACCATTTCGCATCAATACTTCAAGCGAGAGACCATGCTTTGCATCGTTACGTGTAGGATAGTTAGGGTGAGGGAATGCTGGTGCACCAAACGAATTAACATATGAGCGAACACCCCAGTCGGTAATCTCCGCCTCATCGAAGAGGATGGTTGCATACTCCTCAGATGTCTCACCTGTATTAAGCTCCACCTCACGAGCCATACCTGTCAACGCACCACGAGCCTGAGATACATACTCCAAACCCTCCTCAAATTCATAACGAATCTTATAGGTGAACACCAATGGTTGAAGCGTGATCTCGAAAGGTGTTGGATCGATAACCTTCTCTGCCACATAACCCTCAACGTAGTTTGCATACAACATATCAGGAGGTGATACAGTCTGCTCTCCAGGATTACCGAATCTATTAGGCTCGTACGTAGCACGCGTACGCGTACGCGTTGTAGCACGAGTGCTAACACTATTATCAGTACGCGAGAAGATGATGTACTCAGTATCGTTGTTGTAGAACAGAATATTGTTCACGCCCTCGTAAAGAGTTACAACACCACCATCAGCACTGATATTGTGGAGATTGTAGTTGTTATCAAGATCGAAGTTAACGACACGAAGACCACCAGGCTTACCAGGAAGCAACGACTCGTAAGGAACGTAATCCTCTGGCCAATTGTTCTTCCAATCGGGTCCTCCGCAACACTCCTCCCAGTCGTATCGGTAGTCGGCAATGATATTAACATGATAGCGGTGTGCGTGCTCACGGTGATTTGGGCACAACTCCTTATGGTCGCACGATACCGCGCAAACCATAGCCATCAAAACTGCTATAAACGAATATCTTTTCATCTCTTACCTCCTTTATTCTTATTGTAGTTATCACAGCCAATAAGCCATACGAGCGAAATCTCAACCTTGGTAGGGCCAAAATACTGACGGCGCTTTGTTGCCTGCCATACATAGTGATCATCAAGTTTGTTATATTCCTCGAACAAGCCCCAGTGATAACCGGCTGCTATAGTGAAATCGAGATTAAGACGACGAGCAATGGGCACTGAATAACCATACTCCAAAGCTACAATGTGGTTAGCACGATCGAGGATGTTACCACCGGGAAGACCCGCCATAACACCTTTATCGCTAACCATGAAATCGTATGTTAAAATCTGATAGTTCAAACCCAAGTGATGACCCTGCAAAGGCTTAATGCGAGACTGACCACCAAACCACCAGCGGAATGCTACATCTGCACCATAATAACGCCAGTAGAGAGGATTAGGCTCATCGTCCCACCATGCATGCGCGTAGTTAGCAGAGAGTGAGAAGTTCTTGCCTAGGTAGAACTCAACTCCGAGGTTAGGAATTGCTGCCAAGTCGTAGAGCATGTTAGTCTTGATACCCATAGCGAACGAGTTGCATGGTTCCTCTGCAGCAGCCTGATTTACAGCGACCTCGTATGTATCACCATAGCACTCAATAGTGATAACTGCCGAACGTGACTCATAATTGGGGTTTCGCTTTACGGTGTAAGTAATACCCTCAGGTGTAGAGACGATTGGATTGATCCAATCAACTGAAGAGTAAGCTACAGGAGCAACATCATCGAGGACAGTCTTACCGAAGAAGATTGCATCTACAGCGCCCTTAGCAGGATACTCAACATTGCTTGCGTGCATAAGTTTGAGTGAGCCCTTCTTACCGTCCTGCTCGACAGGAATCTCAACAGTCTGACCACAACTATTCATCGTGATGGTTGTTGTACGAGTCTTAGTTGAAGGGTTAGGATCGACCGTAAAAGCCAAGTTATCAGCCGAAATAGCGAAAGTATTCACCCAACCATCGGCCGCGTGCACAACAGGGTACGCAGTTGAAGCGATAGGCTTGTCGAACACAAGAGCATCGCGCTTGCCTTCAGCAGGATAGCGCAATGGCATTGGGGCTGAAATCGCAATAGGAGGAACAGTCTCCCACCAGAACTCGCAACGAGCTGCTGCATAACGCAAGTCAGGGAAGAGATTGTCGTGCAACCAACGATATGGCACACCACCCTTCAACGCACGGAGCTCTGCGAAGCGCTTCTCTACAATCACACCATTCTGCTCAACAGTAACTGGTGTATTGCGAAGCACATCAAGCACCTCAGCCTTGTTGGGCACATCATCACTCTGCTCAACAAGTGATACAAGCAACTCCCAATCTACCGCTGCTGTGTCAATAGCATAATCAAGGTCTGCAGAGAGCTCGCGGCTAACCCAGTTTGAAATTGCCACGGCACGCTGCTTTGCAATACGCTCATTAACCGACTTGCTACCCTCGGGAGAGACGCTTGACACGACACGAATCTGACGGAAACTTGAAGTACTATCAGAATAGTACGTATCCACCTTGTCAGCAAACTCTGTCAGGACAGCCTTGTTTTTCCTGTAATTCTCATCAAGGGTAGAATACCCTTTTCGGAAATGAACCTTCACGGCCTTAGTCTCCTCTCGGTCAACTTGCGCCATTGACACGATAGGAGTAAGACTCAATAAAAGGATTGCCAATAATACTTTTCTCATCTCTATCAGCATTATTTTTGTTTTCGTTTTTCTTTGCACTCTTTCACCAAACGATTTTCATCTAATCGCTCTGCTATTTTCCCGTTTTTTCTCCACCAACTTAACAAAAATCGGCAAAATAGACTTTTTAAAAAATTTTAGCTCCGTTCTACCCCCCCCTATTACAGGGGTAAACATCAGACCATCAGCCAATTGCAGGAATTGGTGATAGTAATCCAGTTTTTGTAGTACGATTAGCATTACAAATATAGCATTTTTTTCTAAACGAAATCCTTTTTCTCAGTATTTTTTCAAGGCAAAAAACTAATGTATATAAGTATATTGAATAATTTCACACTATTTGTAAACATATTTTTCTTGTATTTATATAACACTTATTGGACGATAGAAAGTGGCGGCAGCTCTCAGCAAAAACGCCAATAACAGAGTGTAATTACGCAGCGAGAATGGTAGCTGGAAGGGAAGAAAAACAACAAGGAATTCTGCAAAAACGCAGTGAAATCTTTGTAGTAAAAACGACCAAGTTTCAACTTTTACACCAATAGATTTTACACTATAATCATGCAAAAAAAGGTAAGATTGGGGCTAAACAAGACCAATAAAATGGAGTTTTTTTACCGTAAATTCGTCACTATAAAACCGCAAGATTGTGTAAGAAATTTAGTAGCAATTCACTACTAATACACAGACAAAAGGGTTGGCTTTAACGCTATTCTCACCAACAAAAAAAAGGAGCTGTCCCTATTTGGACAGCCCCTAAATATAGCTACTGACGTAGGCAGTTTATGCGTTGATCTCAGACTTAAGACCGACAACCAAGTCGTCGTAGTCGCGGAGACCTGTACCACCAGGAATAAGATTACCAGTGATGACATTCTCCTTGAGGTTAACCAAGTCATCAGACTTAGCCTGGATAGCAGCCTCGTTAAGAACCTTTGTAGTCTCCTGGAATGACGCAGCAGAGATAAAGCTCGATGTCTGCAATGCAGCGCGTGTGATACCCTGGAGAACCTGATTAGAGGTTGCAGGAACGATAGGACGCACCTCAACAAGAGCCAAGTCACGACGCTTCAAACCAGAGTTCTCATCGCGCAACTTACGCATTGAGATGATCTGACCAGCCTGAACATTCTGTGAGTCACCAGCGTTGGTAACAACACACTTGTCGTAAAGCTCGTCGTTAACATCCATGAACTCCCACTTATCAACTACCTGATCCTCGAAGAAGCGAGTATCACCTGGATCCTCAATCTTAACCTTCGACATCATCTGACGAACGATAACCTCAAAGTGCTTATCGTTAATCTTTACACCCTGCATACGGTAAACCTCCTGAACCTCGTTCACGATGTACTCCTGAACCTTTGTAGGACCGAGGATACGCAAGATGTCACCAGGAGTGATAGCACCATCTGACAATGGCATACCGGCACGAACATAATCGTTCTCCTGAACCATAATCTGACGTGACAATGGCACGAGGTACTTCTTAACGTCGCCCTCCTTAGAGGTTACGATAACCTCGCGGTTACCACGCTTGATCTTACCGAATGTTACCTCACCATCGATCTCAGACACGATTGCTGGGTTAGATGGGTTACGAGCCTCGAACAACTCTGTAACTCGTGGAAGACCACCGGTGATATCGCCACCACCCTTACCAACTGCACGAGGGATCTTGATAAGAATATCGCCACCATGAATCTTGGCGTTGTTCTTAACCATGATATGTGCATTAACAGGCAAGTTGTATGACTTAATCTCGTCACCATCCTTGTTAACAATCTTGATAACAGGGTTCTTGGTCTTATCCTTAGACTCGATAACCACGCGCTCAGAAAGACCTGTCTGCTCGTCACGCTCATCGCGGTATGTTACACCCTCGATAACGCTCTCGTAAACGATCTTACCCTCGCTCTCGGCGATGATAACAGCGTTATATGGATCCCACTCACAGATCATATCACCCTTCTTAACATCAGCACCATCCTTCATGAAGATTGTCGCACCATAAGGCAATGCGTGAGTATAGAGTGTAATATTAGTGTTAGGATCAACGATGCGGAACTCTGACTGACGCGACATAACGATATCGATAGCCTCGCCCGCAGCATTCTTACCCTTGATAGTACGCAAGTCATCAATCTCAAGGCGACCCTCATACTTTGAAACAACGTTTGTCTCAACTGTAGAGCCACCCGCAACACCACCGACGTGGAACGTACGAAGTGTAAGCTGTGTACCTGGCTCACCGATAGACTGTGCAGCGATAACACCCACAACCTCACCCTTCTGTACCATACGTGCAGTAGCAAGGTTACGGCCATAACACTTAGCACAAACGCCGCGACGCGCCTCACAAGTAAGCACTGAACGAATCTCTACTGACTCAACAGGCGACTTCTCGATAGCCTCGGCAATCTGCTCGGTAATCTCAGCACCTGCCTCGCAAATAACCTCGCCAGTGATTGGGTTGATAACATCGTTAAGAGCCGTACGACCAATAATGCGCTCGTAGAGTGTCTGTACGACATCCTCGTTACGCTTGATAGCCGTAGCTGTCAAACCACGCAATGTACCACAATCCTCCTCGTTGATGATTACATCCTGTGCTACGTCAACCAAACGACGAGTCAAGTAACCCGCATCGGCGGTCTTAAGCGCGGTATCCGCAAGACCCTTACGCGCACCGTGAGTAGAGATAAAGTACTCAAGCACCGAAAGACCCTCCTTAAAGTTAGACAAGATAGGGTTCTCGATAACCTGCTGACCACCCTCTACACCAGACTTCTGGGGCTTCGCCATAAGGCCTCGCATACCAGAGAGCTGACGAATCTGCTCCTTAGAACCTCGCGCACCTGAATCAAGCATCATGTAAACAGGGTTGAAACCGTCCTGATCGCTCTTCAATGTGTCGATTACCTTCGATGTAAGCTTATTGTTTACGTTTGTCCAAATATCGACAATCTGGTTGTATCGCTCGTTGTTGGTGATAAGACCCATGTTATAGTCGTCGATAACGGCATCGGCTGCTGCATAACCCTCCTCGATAAGCTGTTGCTTAATGTCGGGGATAACCACAGCGTCGAGGTTAAACGACAGACCACCCTGGAACGCCATACGGTAACCCATATTCTTGATATCATCCAAGAACTTGGCAACCTTATCCGAACCTGCCTGCTTCATCACAACGGCGATGATATCACGCAAAGAACGCTTTGTAAGCACCTCATTGATGTAACCCACCTCTGATGGTACATACTGGTTGAACAAGATACGACCGATTGTAGTCTCCTTCAATACGAATACCTCGTTGCCATTCTCATCCAAATCGCGAACACGGCACTGAACTACGGCGTGCAAGTCTGCGCGCTTCTCGTTGTAGGCGATGATAGCCTCCTCAGGGCCATAGAACTTCAAGCCTGTACCCTTAACATTGGGGCGTGGCTTGGTGATGTAGTAAAGACCCAAGACCATATCCTGTGAAGGCACGGTGATAGGTGCACCATTCGCAGGGTTGAGGACGTTGTGAGAACCAAGCATCAAGAGCTGAGCCTCGAGGATCGCAGCATTGCCAAGTGGCAAGTGAACCGCCATCTGGTCACCGTCGAAGTCCGCGTTAAACGCAGTACATGACAATGGATGGAGCTGCATTGCCTTACCCTCGATGAGCTTAGGCTGGAACGCCTGGATACCCAATCGGTGAAGGGTCGGAGCACGGTTCATCAATACGGGGTGACCCTTGATTACGTTCTCCAAGATACCCCAAATAACGGGATCCTTTCTATCGATAATCTTCTTTGC
>JAEIGA010001681.1_pt1 | contig 34940 bp, 14 predicted proteins | sample 9270691 | NCBI WGS metagenome assembly JAEIGA01 (sample SAMN17057246, study PRJNA624740) | gut metagenome | biome: biome; isolation source: fecal sample | host: Bos grunniens | place: China: Xizang | collected 2019
TGTAGTAACCCTTGGGTTCGTTCACACTCTATATATCTGATTACAGATACAAAGATAAGTCAAAAATATTTAATCTACAACAAATAAAACTATTGTTTATTTAAAATGTTTTTCGTATATTTGCGAAGAATATGTAGATAAGAAGATAATTCAGTTTAACTATAAATAATATAATTAATTATGAGATTTATTGATAAAACAGCGGTTAGACGCTACCAGCAAGGTGGCCCAATGCCAGCAGATCCAGCAATGGCAGGCGCACCAGTAGAAGCAGCTCCTGCACCAGCACAGGGTGGACAGGATCAGATGATGGCTCAGCTTGAGCAGATCGCAATGAGCCTTATTCAAGAATTAGGTCCGGAAGGCGCAGCTGCAATTGCAGAGATGATTATGGCAATGCTTCAGCAGGGTGGAGCACCAGGACCAGAGGCTCAGCCAGTTTTCCGTAAAGGAGGCCGTATTGCAGGTTATAGAAGAAAGTAATAGTAATTTCTCAGTTGAGAATTAGATGTAACGAGAGATTGGATAAAACTGATCTCTCGTTTTTAATTTAATAAATATGGCACAAGTAAAGAAATTTAATACAGGTGGTTCTGTTCAGAAAATGAAATATGGTAACATCATTAAAAATGGTACTACATATGAGATGACAGAAGAGAGCATGAAGCGCCTTGAACAATATATTGCTGCGGCAGATCCTGACATTCAACAGAGTCTCGCTAATGACTGGAAATTATTGATGTCAGGACAAAATGTGACCATTGACACAATGGCCAATCGACGCAGCACTGTTCCTACAGATTTTTCTAAAGGACAATTAAGAAGATTAGGAAAAGATAGAGCAACAGAAGCTAAATGGCATGGGGCTGTTAATTCTGATATTCATAAATACAATCTTGCCACTCAATATTTGGGTAAATTTGATCCGTCTAAAAATGATAAAATTGAAGAAACTCCGCAAAAGGATTTTTGAAAGTCAAATAAAAGTATTGAATATGATATAGAAGACGACGGCACTAAAAAATATCGAGGCCTCTCCAATACAGATGAGAAAAATTACTATGATAACATTACTGCTTATTTGATGGGTGATGATGCATTTAGAGCTCAATATAAAGATCCAGGTATATCTAATTTTGAAACACTTGATAGTTGATTTAAATCATTACCAAATCCAGAAGAGTTTGTTAAAAACTTATGGAATAAAATTGAAAATGGTCAGGAGCTAAATAGTGATGAATCTCAATTTTGAACTGCAATTGGAATGAAATTTGGAGATCCAAAAGCAAATCCAAAATATGAGGAGAAGGTGAAAAGTGATGAGGCTCAAGCTGCTAAAGAAAAGGCATGGAGGGCATTTAATGTAGGTAATGTATGGGATGATTCAGAAATGAATAATGATTATTTTGTTTATAATCCTACTACTGGAACATTTACAGTTAAAACACCTACACTTGATGGGGCATCTGCCGGCTATCATTTTAATGATGATTTCACTGCAAACATTTATGGCTATGATCATTTAAAGGGTAAGGTTAATTTTAATGGAAAATGATATAATGAAGGAGATTTATATAATCCTGAATCTGAACTCTATAAAATGCTTGCACATGACCAATATGGTTATATTAAAAAAAATCTTAGAGGTGAATTTGATGATGCAAATAAGGTGCTAAAAACTAATTGGTCGGGTGTAAAATACATACCTACATCTAGTGAGTATATTGGCGATTTCAATAATAGCAATTATATCTACGAAGATCTTGATTATATTACTCCCAGTACAATGTATTGAAATTATGATCTTGCTAATAAAGATTGAAATCTTATTAAAGCGATAAACATGGATGGAGAGGCAGATATTCTTGGAAATAGACCTTCTATGTATATATTAACTGATGCATACGGAAGATATATTCATCCTTCTGGAAAAATATTGGACACTCCATATCAAATTGATCCTACTTTACTTAAAAACATTTATAACGGACGAACAAAACAAGAAGACCAAACTCTTGATTTCTATTCCAGATTGAGCATTGATAAAAACAATCCTTATTATAACACTTATGCAGATGAAATTGATTATCAGCTTGAGGTCGCTCCAACTGAAGGGTGGGCGGATATAGATAATGAGAATAGATATTTATATGTGCATCCAAATTTCGGCGGTAAAGAAAATACAGTTTTTAGCGTTCCAAAAAAGGTGTATAATGTTTTACATAGCAGCGCTTTTTGAACAAAATATAATAAGGCAGACAAAAATACTCAGTATTTATTTTCAGAACTAATTAATGGTGAAAAATTATCTGAGGAAAAATTAAATAAAATTGACTGAACAAAATTGGGCATAAGTGAAGAACTAAAAGATGAAATTATTAATTATTTTCTTAACAATCGTCAAACAATGCAAAGACCAGAATCTTTTAAAGAGGGAGGAGTGATTAAGTATCAAACTCCTTCTGGGCCTATGATGTCAAAAGAAATTGATGATAAAGTGATGCAATTATCTAAGAGAATGAGTAGTCCTTATGAATCAGCTGTTCTTAGTTTAAAACCAGAGTTAACAAATGCAGATAAATGGGAACTTTGATCTTTGATAGCAGATGCTATTGGAGGTATTGTTGGTTGATTTCCTGTATATGGTGATGCTGCAAATTTCGTATTATCTTCAGGTATCGCGTCAATACTAGGCGGAGTGGCAGATGGTAAGCGTGTAAAACAAGGAGTAGTGCCAAAATGAACTGGTTGAAAGAATGCTGCCACAAATATAGGTGTGGATGCTTTATCATTAGTTCCGGTTGTTGGAGATATTGCTAATTGAGGGAAATTTACTATGAAATTATCCAAATTTGCAAACCGCCTTGTTAAAAGTGCTGGAGTTTTGTCTCTAATTGGAACAGCGGCTAATGGTAAAGAAATTGTGTCTTCTTGAGATAAGCTAATTCGTGGTGAGGATCTCACAATAACTGACTGACGACATCTTGCTCAAGGTTTTCAATTGGTTAGCAATGGATTTAGGGCAGCTGGTAGAGGCATTATGGACTCTAATCTTGCAGCAAAATCTGGAGCAAAACATCCTTATAATATAAAATATAGAGATGCTTCTGGTACAGATGTTGAAATACCGTTAACTGATGATGAGATCAAAATACTGTCTAATGCAAAAGTAAAAAGCAACATTGATAGTACAATGGATCAAATTCTTGCAAATCATAATGTTCCTGAGAATCTTAGAGCAGATATTAAAGCAAAGGGTCCTAGTGCATTTGGATTTGTACACAAATATGGAAGGTGGATGCTTCCAGATGTTGTTAAAGAATCTCCTACACAAAGAGATGCAATATATTATATGAAACATCCTGGTGTAAGGGCAGAAGTATTAGCAGATAGAGAGGCTATAGATTTTGCAAGAGCTGTAGATAACGGAGCTTCTGGAACTAGAGCAGCAACGCATATGAAGTTAAATAAACAAGAAGCACCAGAAGGTTATGAACTTACTAGAAAAGGAAAGAATTTATGACATAAAAGTCTTGAAAGCAAGAAGGGTAAAAAGAGTAATTCACAACAAAATAATACATCTAGCCAATCTAATTCTGGACAGAACACTTCTGAACAAACTACTCCTCGATCTACAGGATATCAAAATGATCCTGTTTATTTCAAACAAGGTGGAATTCTAAAAGCATCTGACGGTCTTGAATTAAACCCATCGGTTGTTGTTGCAGAAAGACAACCAAATGCCAGATTTTATTTACCAACTTCAAAACCTGCTTTACCTGCTCTACCAGAAAGAAAGTTATATTTAGAACCAAAGTCTTCTAAATTTGCTGAATATAAGGCTGTAAATAATAAGGAGCTTGACGAAGTTAAGAATGCAAGAGAGTATATATCTAAACTTATTGATTCAGACGATTATAAGAAATTGTCTCTAACTAATCCTGAGATCGCCAGAACTATCCTAAGTACACAAATAGAAGGAGTTCTTGCTAATACTAAGGATGAAAATGTTAGAAATCAAATTTCTAAAGAATTAGAATCGTTTAGACAAACATCTTTATTTAAGAAAGGTGGTATTATTAAAGCTCAAGGTGGTGTAAATGAGATTCGTTTGCCAAAAGGATCTCGACCTACAGAAGAAGAAATTATAAGAATCGCATCAAGAGGAAATGTAAGAAGTTATTCTAAAGGTAATATTGATGGTATAGATATAATTAGTTTCAACAAACCTCTTTCTGAAAGAAAATTGAAAAGGTGGCTTAAAAGACTACCTTCTGGAGCATATGCATATTCTATGGATGAAGGAGACTCAACCGGTTCAACTCCAGTTGCTGCCCAAGATCCTGTCACTAAAACTGCTTCAGTTACTGCTGGGGTTACACCTGGTACAACTACTGCCTTAACAGATTCTACTGTAACTAAATCTGTCACTAAGACTCCTTCTGACGAGTCTTCAGATCAAGATAACCCATTAGGTCAACATCCGTCAGATCGTGGCAAGTGAATTACAGGGACCGGAACAAACGCGTTAATGTCAGCTGCACGTCTTATTCATGATAGAATAACTAATGACATTATTACCATGATAAAAGCCAAAGGAATACAAGAAGCAGCAGACGCTTCAAGGTTGTCTAAACAAGAATCTATTCCTCAAAGAATGCAATTAACTGCAGGTGATGCAAGTAAAGCCGCTGCAAATAGAATGTTCCAACATCTACCTCCAGTAAATGCCGATTACACCAAATATGCTGCACAACAACGTGCTGGATTTGATGCTGCCAACGCCATGCTGGCACAATCAGATAGAGAATATTCAGTACAGTATAGTGAGAATCTTGATAAGAACATTGCTCGCCAACAGATGATTGCTGACCGTAATATGCAGATTGAAGCTCAAAATAGACAGATACAAGCACAGAAAATGGCAGCGTTATCTGAATTATATGCTTCAAGAGATGCTGCTAATAGACAAAGTGGTGCTAATTATATGCTTGAGCAACAAACTAAGTATGAACAAGATATGCAGAAGGCTAGAGAAGCTCGTTTGGCTCGTGATAGAAGTGATTGAACAATTAATGCAAAACAGATGGTTGTTGATGCATTAAAGAAAGATCCTGATATTGCTAGTGCATACAATACTTATGTTACTGAAAATCCTGATTCGTATTTACCTATTGAAAATTGAGTTGCTAGTAAACCTGAATTTAGAGACAAGATTAATGAGTATACACAAAACGCACATTCATGATTAGCGGATCAACAACTTGCATCAGAACTTCAATACTTACCACCTTGGGTTAAATATAAGTCTGGTGGAAAAATGAGGAGTGCCTCCGATCAAATTGCTATTAATAGAGAAAAAGCAAATGATCAGATAAGGGTAAATAAATACAAATCGTTTGATAAAAATTGAGAGGATCAGAACAAAGCTGTTAGAAAAGCTATTGGCAAAATGCATGATCGTGTTTATAACATTTTAATGAAAATTTTATCATAATGAAAATTAAGAAATATGATTCCGGGGGTATGGCTATATATACCCCCGTTATGTTACCTCCACAATCACAAACTACTACAGCTGGAGCAACAACTTCTTCAAGCACATCAGATAAAAAAGATGATGAGTGAGAGATGAAAAAAGTCATAGAAATGATTCAAAAGAATGGACTTAATAGTGATGTTAATGTTGCTATGGATAAGTTAAAATCATTTTATACAACTGCTAAAAGTTTATCTTCTAATTATCTATTTGGAGGAGATCAATCGTATGATATATTGGCGTATATGTTTGATATTCAGAAAGAAATTAATGCAAATGCAGTAAACTACGATAGTTGAAAAACAGCTCAACAGAACGCTTCTAACCAAGGTGCTTTAGGAGAAGTTGCAACAACCGCTGGTGGTAACATATATGTCTGAACTGAGAAGGGTATCACTTCTGTTTCACCTGAAGAATATAGTAAGAATAAAGGTACTGGTGTATATTATGATTTTAACGAAGATGGTTCTGATTATTTAACTAATGATGAATTATTAGTCATTAGAAAAGAGCTTGTTCCTGGAAATCCATATTTGATTAGTAGTGTTAATTCTGCTAAAGGTATGAAAGAAATTAGAGAAGAAATTAGAACAATTGTTAAAGATTTCGAGGCTAAAGATAGGCAGGAATATGTAAAACGAGAGGGTAAGAATGTTACACAATCTACTTGGAATGGAATGCAAATTCTAATTGGAGAAGGTCCAGATGGTTATTATAAGGCGAGTACCAAATCTGAATTAGGAGATATTAATTCTGCACTAGAATATTTATGGGAATCTATTGGTCAAGTTGGAAGAAATAAACTAATAGCAGAAGTTGCAGTAAGTGGAGGAGACCCAACTAAAGAAGAGGATGTGTTTAGACTTATTTTAAATGCCTTAGATAAACATACAGCATATTCACAGGATGTAAATTTTGAGAAAACTGCTACAGAATATGATTCTGATGGTGATGGGAAGGGTGAAACTAAACCGCAATGGGAAGATGATTCATATCTATCCGTTATTGCAAAAGGAAAAGGTGTCAGAAAATATTACACTCTTATTGCCGGTGAAAATGATCCTGATTCAGATCAGGTTTCATATAGCGTAGTTGGAATTCCACATGGGCCACTTGTCGATAGGGATGGAAATATAATTGAACAGACAAGTTTACCAGATGCATTAAGAAGAGGTGAAGTATTTAGAGGAAGACCTGATACAAATGTTACATTCGGAAATAAAGTTCTTACAGAGAACGAAATTAAAAAAATTGTAATTGATGAACAACCAATGGTGGATGTTCTATGATTACCATATAAAGAAAGTATAAACGGTATTGTTCCAGATTTTTCTATGGTTGATACGTATAAAGAAGTTAATAAATATCTTCAAGAAAACCCTAATATTACAAATATTCAGCGGGACGAATATGTTAGATCTAAAGGTATTGATCCTTCTAAATTATCAATTAATCAAAACGGAGATTGATACGTAAAAACAAAACTTTTTACGAGAATTGCGGGTTATATTAGTGATGATCTTGTAGAATTAACTGATTATAATACTAGATTCATGGATCCTGTGTCTAAATCAGATGCAAAAGAAAAGGTTAAATTATTTAACACAATCTTAAAATTTGGAATACAAAATCCAGGTGACAATACAAAAAAAATTCAAAATGCATGAGATTGATTTGGAGGAGGAGACTGGGATAGAGAAGATATGTATAGAGGCTATATTTATACAACAGCTCCAGATGAATGGATTGCTGCATTATTAACAAATCAAAATAAAATTGATAAGCAAATATTATCTCAAATTGATGCTAGAATTGCATTATTAAATCAACAGCAGACGTCTAGCTGAGATACAAATTTTTAAAATATGGGCGAGAGAAAACATGATTTAGTTGCTACTCTAATAAATCAACCGAACATTTCTTCTTATGAAGAACTCGCGTTGAATGGAGTGCTTCCTAGTAATACAGAGGTTAAAGATTTAGATTATTATTTAAATATTGACAAAGTTCGCAATAATCCACAATTTGCAACTAATGGAGAATTTGATCAAAGTAAGTTTGCCGCTTTTCATAATAGTGTGTTACAAGTATTTAATGAATATGCAAACAAGGATTATGTACAAAATGCGTTAGAGGCAATTGAATCATCACCTCGTGATTGGACAAAATTAGATGCTCAACGTTATGATCCTTATGCTGTAGTTAAAATTACAAATATGCCCAATAAAATTACAATGGGTATGTCCACTGATCCTGTGGCCCGTTTTAGTGATGCAGAAATGGCACAAGCAAACTACATGCGAGATGAAAACGGTAATATATTAGATTGAAAACCAAATGATAAAGCAGGTCTGTGAAATGGTATTTTTAGAAATCCAGCTGCATTAGCTATTTATGAGGAAGACGGTGTTCATACAGAAAATGGAATCACAGTTCCGCATAAAAAAGGTGAATTAATGCGCGATGATAACGGTAATCCATTTTATCAAGAACTTGGTTCAAAATCAGCTGCAGGTAGGGAATTATTGAGATATACTGATTTATTAACTGTTGAAGGCCAATGATTAAATAAATATGATTTTTTAGATAGTGATGATTTAAGAAAATCAACTGCGGGAATTGTAGCAAAAACAGCTTTTCAAATAGCTCCTTATTTTATTCCATATGTAGGAACTGCCTTAAAATATGCTACTGCAGCTAAAGAATTAGCTACAGCAATGCCTTCTTTTTTGAAGGCAATTGATAATATTTTTGATTCTGACAATCAAGAAGATGATGAGTTTGATAAAAAAATGAATCGTTTTGCAAACTCAATGCAAACTCTAAAGATGGGTACTTCAGAAGCTGGTAGAGGATTTTGGACATTTGAAAATCTAATGAATCAAGTGGCAACATCTGTAGGACAATTATATCAACAAAGAGCGTTAGCGGATATTGCCAAAATTTTACCAAAAGAAATAGCATCGTCAACAGGAAGATCGTTAAGTACTGCTTATATGGCACTAACTTCATCACAATACGCATATGATGAGTTTAAAAAAGCAGGTGCAACAGATCAAGTAGCGGGATGAGGAGCACTTGCGTCTTTTGCGTCTATGTATGGATTGATGAGTACTAATTATTTTAGACAATGGACTACAAAAGGTACTTGATTAGAAGAAAGAGATGCTATACAAAACACTCTTAGAGAAGCTGTTGGAGAAGCTCAAGAAGAAATGTCTAAGAGAGCAGCCGGTGAGGTATTAAAAGGTGCTAAAGAATTAACTAGATTTCAAGCTGGCAAACTTTATCAAAAGGTACTTTATCCTATCAAGAATGGGTTGGGCAAATGGGCTTCTAATCTTGGTGTTTCAAAACAGGCTATGAGTACTGTAAGTCAATTTTCTAATAGGTCTTTAAACGAAGCTTTAGAAGAATTAGCTGAGGAAATCACTTTTGATTCTGTTAAAGGTATTTTTAGTGCTATTGAATCAATATCAGGTAAAAAGTTGAGTGAGGATACATATAAATCTCTAAACTTTAATTGAACACTTGAAGATGCAATTGCTAGATATACTGCTTCATTTGTTGGTGGTGCAATTGGTGGAGCTGTTTTTGAAGGACTCAACCAATATGATCTATATCGTTCTCCTGGAACATTAAAATTCTTAGATCTAGACACAAGACAGAGAATGATGTGACTTATTGCAAATAAGCATGAAAAAGAATTACTTGAAGAACTTGAGTCATTAAGAAAACGTGGTAAGTTGGGTAATGCGAATCTTTCTTTTATAAAGAAAATTGTATCAGAAGATTTGGAAGCAAAAGCAAAAAATGTTGGAAGAGTTCTATATGAAAGTGGTACAAAAACAGATAATCAAAATGAATTGATTTATCAGGAATTGAAAGCTACCATCATGGGCTTAAAGCAATTTTTAAATAGTAATCAATTATTACGATCTGATCCTCAGATTATAATGGATGTTCTAAGAATCCGAGGAGAAGCTATTAAAGCTGGCGCAAAAACAGATGAGGATATTGCTGAGTATTTTAGTAAAAATGCTTTAAATCCTAAAATTGAATCTCTTGTTAGAAATGGGTTCTTCGCTTTTGTTACAGATGAAGTTGGAAACACAATTGCCCGTTTAAATGATCTTCATTCTACAATTGAACAGAAAAAACAGGAGGTAATTAAAGCTGTAGTTCCTAATACAGCAATGTCCATTGAATTAAATGAAGATGCAATTAAAGAAGCAATAAAAAACAATGAAGAAATAAAAACTCTTCAAAAAGAATATGATGAATTAAAAGCAGAACTAGATGATGTATTAACAGGAAAACAAGCAGATTATTTTATCGAGAAAGGATTGTTCTTAATGGACCCTGTCTTTAAAGAATATTTCCTTGATAAAAATGCTCAGTTTAGACAAAGTGTTGACCAATTCTATAGATTTAAACACGGTAAGGAATTTAGTGAAATTGAGAATGAATCTGAGAAACAAAAGGCAATTGAGGAATATCAAACATTTATTGCTAAATCTGAACAAGATCAATTGAAGGAAGCGTTTAAACTCTTTAGAGCGGTCAATGAAAGATTTGCTCCAGATCTGACCAAATTGGATTCCGACTTGGATAGTGTTGATTTTGATCCAACTTTTGGATCGATTATAAATGCGCAAGCTACACAGAGAATAGATGATATTCAAAAAAGATTAGGAGAACTGGAAGAAATATTAAATGATGAATCAACCCCGGAAGAAGAGTATCAAAAAGCAGATGTAGAAGCTAAAGCATTGTTAACAGAATTTGAATGGATTAACAAAAAAATTCTAGATCCAGCTCTTACTAAAAAGGGGCAACAGATAATAAAATCTGTTATAGATTACGATCTTATTTATAGTAATGACGTTGATGAGCAAAGACAGCTTTCTGTTGAAAGACAATCAGAATTAAACATGGAAATTGCTGCAGCAGAAGCAAATGGCGATATTGATTTGGCAAATCAAAAAAAGATCGAATTGACTCAAGAAATAGAGCGTTTCAACACTTTAATTAAAACCGTAGATCTGTTATTAAATGTTCTAAGACAATACATTTCTGATTCTAAAAACACTTTTAGAACGTCTTCTAAAATTTTTGATGAACTTGTCCAAACAATATTAGACAGATTAGTTAAAAATAATAATGGTATTTTTTCGAATATTGCTAGTAAATATCGTAGTGAAACTTATAAAGAACTTCCTCATAAAAAACCGTTCGTTGCAAGAGGTATGTTTGATTCATTTATAGAAAATCTTATTAAGAGTCCGTCTGATTTTAAACGAATTTATGAAGAATTTATTAGTAACATATCAGAAAAAATACTAAGATCTAAGAATCCAGATTCTAATTCACCAGAAATTGAATCTATAAGAAACGAATCGTATAATGAGGCAAAACAACATGTTGATGCATATTTACATATTGATCCAGAATTTGGAACGCTTATCGATCTTTTAATAGAAGATGCTTATTCTGAAAAACCTAGAAATCCTGTAATAGATATTCTTCAAAAATTAAATATTGCAATTGATGGAAAACCTGCTAGACTCTTAGAAGTCGTTGATGAAGAGGTTGCTAAATATTATTCGGATCCAGATAATTATCAGTTTGCAAATCCAGAATATATTAATGACATTGATAATGCAATTAAATTAATAAATGTAATAACCGCTGTATTTGATGCTGCTTCAAATGGATATAATACAGAAGTAAATCAATATAGAAAAGCTCTTGGACATACATTGTTTGCAGAATTATCTGATAAATCTGCGCAAATTCTGCAACAGGAACTTCATCAAATGATTAATAAACTTTTAGCTTTAAAACGAATACATGAGTTACATAAAGCATCATCTGATCGTTTCCAAATGGAAGTTATGGTAAATATGTCTGGTAAATTGTTAAAAGCTATTATTAATACAGATATTTCTGAGAAAGTAAAAACAATTGAAGTTGATAGTAAAAAATTAGATATTGATCTAAAAGCAATTTGAGAATCGGTTATAGGTTCTTCTGGAATTACACCGGATAATATTACTGAACAAAATTATGTTGAATTTTCATTACTTGAACAAAAGTTTAGACAGGAGGTTTCTAAAAAATTTATAGAATTTAGTAAAAATTTATCCAATGATTCTAAACAAGTACTAGGTACTAAATTGGCAGAATGTTTTGGGGAAGGAATTGTTACAGAAGATTCTGGTATAATGACTGATGATAAAGAATATATTCCTACACCAATGCAGTCCCTTTTGTATTTAATGACTGTAGTGGGATGTGATCAGGATGATTATGATGGAATGTGAAAAGCAGTTGTAGAAGGGCCAGAATATACAGAGTTTACTCCATATTATTCTCAGTATTTAGGAATTAAAATTGCATGAATTAGAGCCAATAATAATCATCTTTTTAATGGAATATTAAGTTATTGTAAATCGGTAAATGCTAAAAGTGACGATGATTATATTAAATCAAGATTTGAGGCTAATAACTTAGTTTGTATTCTAGGAGGTCCTGGTACAGGTAAAAGTTCAGCCATGGGTCGTGCTATTAAAATTATGACCAAAATGGTTGGAGGCGAGCTTTTAATGGCAGCCAAAGAAGATGAACAAAGAAAAAACCTTAAAGAAAATGTTGATAAAGACGGCACTATTCCAGTATTATCTGCAAAAGACATATTAGACAAAATTGGATATGATGAAAAACAAGTAAAAATTGAAGAAACCAAAAAAGAAACCTGATTGAATTATACATCACCTAATGATATTAAAGATCCCGGATTTCAATCAGATAGTCGAATTAAGATTTTGATGTTAGATGAAATTTCTCTTTTTACTGCTCCAGAAATTCAAGCTCTTTGTGCTTCAGCTAGACAGCATGGTTATACAATTATTGGTTTAGGTGATGATAAACAGAATAAAGCTGTTTTTATCGGCCTCAATAAAGATGGCAAAAAAACACATGTTTCTAGTAGTATAGAGGATGGAATTACTATTACAACACCCTCATTAACTGTTTCAATGAGAGCTGAAAACAATGCTCATTATTTAAACTGTAATGCTCTTGATGCAATTTTAATTGGATTAACTACTGCTTATAAACAAGATAGAAGTAAATCAGAAAGTGATGTTGCCGATGAACTTAAAAGAGTAGGTATATTATCCGATAATATAACATTGTTTTGTCATGATGAAAAAGAAAAAGAAGAAGGCGATGGCTTTTTTGGAGATAGGTTTATTCAAGTTTCTGATCCAGTTGAAGAAGCTAAAAAATGAATTAGTAGATTTAAAGCCACAGGAGATAGTCTTCTTATAATTGATGAAAATACTGAACGCTGAAATGGTTTTGCAGATGGTGATAAAATAAAAGTTAGAAATCCATTGGAGGTGCAGAGTGCGGAAGCCGATTATGCAGTTGTAATTAAAAGTACTAAAGACTCGGATCTTTTCACATCCTATAGAGATTTGAATACAATGATGACCAGATCTAGAAAAGGTACTATTATTATCTCATCGGATCCAAAATTTGGAGGACAAATTGACATTAGGTATAAAGACATCAAAACAGGTGGAATTAAAATGAATGGTGAAGACGAATCTCGGAAGAAACTCAAAGAAAAGTTTAAACAACTTGCAATTGGTTTCTTAAAAGATGTAAAAGTATACGAAAGTACAACTTCTGCATCAACGCCATCAGCTACACCACCACCTGCAGGACAGCCACAACCTAATCCACAATCTCAAAACAATGGTGTATCTGTCAATCCTCTTGGTAGTTCACAATTTACTCAAACTGAAATTCCAAAAACAGAAGTATCTGTACGTTCTGTAGATGATACATATGAAAATCATGATGAATCTAAAGGGAAATTAAAGGATCATAAAAAATGAAAGGAAAGAAAGTATTATCTAAGCACAAATACAGATAAAATGGATTTAAAGGATTTTGCAGATTGATTAGATAGTGACAACTTTAAAGAATGGATTACAACAAATGAACATTCTCCTTTCGTTAATTTAAAATTAACACAAGATGAAATTTCTGATCTAAGTGATTTTGTATATGGAATTTCAATGGCGGTTATTACTAAAGAACGTAATGAGAATGTAGAAAATTATTTAAAAAGAATAGCAGAACGTTTTAGAGATAATAAAGACAGCATTTATGAAATTTTAAATAAAACTATAGATTATGTTATAGAAACTCCGTCTTATAATTATATTATATCTGGAAAAACAGTTTATTGTGAAATAAATAAAAATGAAGGAGGTTCTGTTTTTAACATTGTACTTCCAATAACTATTTCTAAAGATGAACTTGAAAATGGTAAATATGATGATATTGATTTTGAACAGAAAACTCAACCAATTGCGTTAACTACGTCTGGTGAAGAATTTAATGAAGTAGAAAAAGTACCAATGAATAGAATGCATGTAGTTGGGTATGGTATTTTTGCACCAACTGAATTAAGTAAAATGAACCAATGAACTAGAGTTGGTAATACAATTGCTGCAATATCTCATATTCCATGATTAAGCCCTGATAGAACATTTATGTCCTTCCAAGGCCAATCAGAAAATGACATTACCAGAATTGGTACACAAAAAAGAAGTACTTTATATTTAGTACAGAAATTGATACAAGCTAAAGCATTTTTGAGAGGAGAAGGCAATGCACCTTTTACAGAAAGCGGCGAGATAAAAGATGTTGAAAAGGCATGTAAAAAGTTATTAAAAGAAGAATTATCGTGAGATAATACTTTAATTGAAAAACTTAAAGAAACAGGAAATACCAAGAACTGAACTTCCCACGATTGAGTCGATTTCTTTACAAAATTTGCAATAATTTCAGAAGAATCTACTACAAAACTAATATCTGCCTTAATGGCTTATGTGAATACTCCACAAGGTAGAAATCTTAAAGATATTCTTGAGACAAATATGTCTAATTGAACACATTCTTCTGAAAATGGTATTATTCTCGAATTTAAATCTACCAATGGAATAAATGCTTCACAGCAAATCTTTTTAGAGTTCATTGGAAATGAAATAATAAATGGAAAAACAGAACATAAATATAAAGTTTATTCTGTTTCTGGTTTAACTAGAGGTCGTCAAATTACTCCAATTAAAAATGGCAGTGATCAAGTAACTGTATCTTATAGTGGAAAAATTATAGGATTTGATGTAGATAGTCTTAAAATTATTTTGTCGGATGAAAATATTTTAAATACTATATCTGGATCTCTTATTTATGATCAAGTAAAAAATGGTACTGTAAACTTTGAAGAAGCTCTTAATAATGGTATAATAAATCTTACTTTTGGAAACAGACATTCATCTAACAACTTTGATTATGTTTATGGATTAAGTGAATATGATTTAGTAAGTTTATTAAAAGACATTAGTCTAACAGATGATTTTGATAATTTTGTGCGTTCTGGAAGATTTAAAAATGGATTATATCTGGATATAAAAGGTTCTGAATATTATTCACTTAATAACAATAATAGCAATGAATTTAAAAAACCAAATTCAACAGAACGAATGGAATGTGACATTAAATATTTCTTACCTCCTGTTTATCGTATATCAATAACAGGAAGCAAGTTAGATAACAATGTAGAAGAATATTTCGATCTAAGTACAATTCATACAGAACCAACAAAACCACAATCATTAAAATATACTTCTTATGAACAAGAAGGTGATGTAATCACTTTTGCAAATGGTATTGTTAATAACGAATGAATACAAGAATATCTTGAGTCTCCATTTACGACTTCTGGACAAATTACAATAACCTCTATTGATTTAGATTCTAGAATTGTTGTGATAAATGATACTTCGTATAAATTAAATAATAAATGACAACCTGATGTATTACAGACATCTAAAAGAATTTCTTTTACACAAGAAATAAATAGATCTGGAAAAACTTATACAATAAGTAAAGGTGAAATTTATTCTGGTAATGAACAAATGTTAATAGTGGAAGTAAAAGGTAATCTTGTTAAATTTTATGATCCCAAAACACAAGTTACACATAGTGCTAATGTTGATCAAAAATTAATCAAATTCTTCAAACAATATCAAATAGAAGATTTACAAGGTTATTCTTTCTGATTTGTTTATCCAGGAAATGACATGGAAGATATGTTTATCGCATATCGTGGAAATATGGCATCTGATTCAATAATACTTGTATCTAATGGAAACATTATGATCGGCCAATACAATGATGGACAAATATTAGTTAATGGAATTCCATATTCAGTTCCTGCAGATACTTCAAATTATTATTCAGCATATGGTATTAAATTAGAAAGAAATTCATCTGATATTAGAATTTATGAAGATACTTCGTCAATAACTGACGGATCTATATTCTTAACTAAAGAAGGATGTAAGTCACTAACTTATAATGAAAATGAAGCAATTGGTGGATATATTACCCATATCGATGTCAATAATAGAACATTTACTATCAAAAATAAAGTGTTTCAATGAAAGAACAATGTGACTCTTGAAGATTTTGGTTTAAGTGAAGCGAATAGAGTGTATGGAAATAAAGCAAAGAAAACTGAATTTATCAATTCTTTAAAATCTCAATGAGATAATTTTCCTAGTCCTAATCCATTTAAACTTAATGATATCATATCGGAAGTGTCTGATTATTCTGGAAATGATATTAATAGTTTCTTAAAATCAATTGTTACAAGAATAAATGAAGTATTTCAAAACGCTTATCAATTTGGAGCACAATATAATGTTTCTGTTTCAGATAGTGGAAAATTTGAAATAACATCTATTACAAAACCGCAACATTCTGCTGGTTATGCAGTATGAGCCGAATATAAAAGCGGCGATATTAATTTTGATAGAGAAATTGATGAAAGTTGCGTAGAAGCAAAATTTGTTGTATCTTTGCCTAATGGATCTAAAGAAGAAGGTTTTGTTATAAAGCAAAATGGCAAATGAACTGTTAAAAGAAGTATTGAAAAAACTAGAACTAGTGAGGATATTCTTAATGAGTTGTCCATGTATATAACTGATGCGACTTTATTCAACTTGATTAAATCTACACTCACAACATCATGAGATGAACTTAATAGATTAGCAAAAACAAATGGTTGATACAAAGATCCAAAAATAGCAAGATTAATAGCAGAATTGAAAAATTATTGTTAAAATTGAATTAAATGGGATGTGGTAATTATAGCCCTGATTTTTATGAATTGGTAGAGAGTCAAAGACTCTCTACCGATTTTAAAGAATGACTTGAAGATTTTTTTAATAGCGACGATGCTAATAATATCATTGTTGCAATTGAAAATGGTGATTGAAATGCAGCATGGGAATCTCCAGAAGTAGTATCCAAAAAAGGAAATGTTTTTGATCGTCAACTTGGAGATGGAACAGTCTTAATAAAGAAAGAATCTGAAAAATCATTACTTTCCTTTTATAGTGCTCGAGGAATGGGTACAGAACAAGGCAGTACTGCAGTAAGAAATGTTAGAAGAAAATTTCGTAGAGAGATCGTAAATAGACTTATTTATGATTTTGAGGATAAGATTGGTATTAGAGCTAATGTAATGACACCTACCGGTAATAAAGGTAGTAAATTGTTATATCAGTTTAAAATAGAATTGCTTCAAAAAATATGAACTGTTACTGGTAAAGATTATTCAGAAGATCTCAAAGAAAACGAAATCACATTTACTAACATTGTTTCCCAAACAATTCAAGATTATCAAACTAAATTAAGGAGTGGAGACGATGCTAGTAAAAATGCTGACGTGTACGATGCATATGTAATGTTGATTCAATTTGATAACTTGTTATCATCTGAAATAGATTTTATTAAAATTAAAGATGCATATCGAAAAGGTACTGTTATAGGAATCGATATGTATGATTATGTAGGATCTACTATGAAACGAGATACAGCATATGGTCAAGAAACAGCAGCTACTTCTGATTATACAGGTTCTATTGTAAAATTATTATTAGACGAAATGTTTCCAATGCATCAAGAAAATGGAGATATAATCATTGGTGAGTATTTGACAGAAGAATCTTTTAATAGAGCGATGGCTTGATTAAAGAATTGGCTCAGATATAGTAACGATGTTGATTCTACATTAAAATCTAATTTTCTTAATAATTTTTCAGAATTTGATATAGCAGATGCAATCGATGCGTATATAAAATACGATAAACAAACTCCTACACGAAACGATAGGATTATTAGAGATACACTTTATACTATTAGAAAGTATATATTTACTAAAGGTTCTGGTTTTCCACAGGAGATTATGGGATCATTTAAACGTCATGTAAAAGATAATTATTCTGAAACATATGAAGAGTACGGATTTGATTTAGCAGCAGGAGGTATTGTACCATCTGAAACAACAGATTATCTTGTAAGAAGACAGGAAAGAAATGTTTCTAAAATCATTCGTTCCCAGGTAAATATGTGGATTAGAAAACCAAACGTTTATAAAAATATTTGTGAAGCTAACAACATTACTATTGATACAGAAAAAATAAACAATGTTGATGTAGATGTAATTAAATTTAATGATGGATTAAATGAAGTTGTTTATAAATTAACTTCTTCTGTAAAGAATGGAATTGTTAGTTACAGTGTTGAATTAGTTGGTTCAAAAAATTCAATAAATGAACTTAGTCTTGATTATTGTATCAAATTATTAAGACAGGTATTGGGACTAGAACTGCCAATTGGATATGAAGCTGGAATTAAAGATATTTTAAAAGTAGCAGACAATAGCGTCTCTGAAAACGATTTTATAATGGCATTGTTTGGAGAAGCTATGGCAATATCTATTGCAGCAGGAGCAACAACAGATAAAGGTGTACGAAAATTTAATTTTAAAATTAATAATAAAACAAAGTTATTGGATACATATCTATATAACAAATATCTAAAACCTATTGCTAAATTCTTTACATTAGAATACGGACAAGATTCAGTAAATGTAATTAAAAATCAAGAAGGAAATAGTTTACCTTTATATACTGTAGGATCTCTTTCTAAAAAAATTAGAGAAGTAATTCATGTTGCAAGAAAAAGTAATATAAAAGAAAATCCATTTATTAGAGTAGCATCTGCAATTAAAAGTGATTCTATTAGAGGTCAGGTCAATTGAGGTGGTGTAATTAAATCATCAAAAGATCTCCGAATGAGCGAATTGTTTGCAACATTACCTATTCTAGATTATTTTTATAATCTTGAATCAGAAAATGGAATCGTTAAACTTGTACCAATTACAACATCAGATAAAAGTAAACATCCTTTGTATGGTGTGGACTTAAGTGAGTTTGTATTAGGAAATACTACCGCACAAGATATTCTAAAACGAATAGCAAAAGGCGGTGTTTCTACAACTAATGATTTACAACTCTTACAAGATGAATTAATACGATATCGAGGAGGACACGCTAAAGCACAATTAACAAATATTGTGAACATATATTTGGAAATATTTGGGTTGTCTACAACAAATAATTTAGATAGAGATATCATTAATGTAAATAAAGAACTTGCAAAACATAAAAAGATTTCTGAAATACGTCAGATGTTTATTGATGCCGGATACGATTTTAATGAAACTTTGTACATTGATTCGGATTTTAATGGTAATTTAAGCTTAAATCAGGAGTTGTTAGAAGAGCATTTGATATTTAACACTCAAAAAGATCAAATTGGCAATTATCTTATGAGACAACGACGAATGTTTGCAGAAGATATGCATCAAGTTCGATTCCTTATAAATTTAAATGTTTTCAAACATCCAGAAATTGAAAAACTTGCAAAAAAATTAGGATCTGATTGAGTCGACGATGTTAGTAAAGAAATGAAACCATTTATTATAAAAATTAATGGTAAAGTAGCAGACATATCATGAGCAGAAAATATTCCTGAAGATGCAGAAATAGAATTGAATCCGATATTTGAATCTTATTTCTGAGCAAGTACTATTTATGGTAACGCTCTAGGTGATCTTTTAGCAGGACACATATCTTCGTATAAAAAAGCAACTCGTTTCTATAAAGAAAATAAAAATCAAGTAATTGTTCCATTAAACGAATTGTCTAAAATATTAAACATAACCGATGGTTCTGGAAATATTGTACAATTAGTTGCATCATCTTCTTATGATGAAATTCAATCGCTTAGAAGTGTTATAATTACATCGTTACAAACAGAACAATCTGTTTTAGGAAATTTAGAATCTGTTAAGGGTGCTTTACTCGCAAAAGGTTTAAATCCAAAGATACTTGACGCAATTAAGATGACTGCAGATGGAAATATTTATTTTCAATTTGATGATCAACTTAAATTAGAAGGAGGAATTCCTGTTTATGATATTTCTGATGAACGTGCATTTAGAACTGTTACAAAAGCCGAACGAGTAAAAGATAAAACTAAGCGTGCATTGTTTATTGGATCAACTGTTACATCACCATTATGAGGAGATTCTGGTGTACCTCCAAAGGAAGTTAATATTGCATGTATTACAGATTTGCCTGGTTTTGCATTTAATCTTATGGGACAACAGCATAACAAGGAAAGCCAGGATGGATGTGGTTTTGTAACATCTTCGTTTGCAAGAGGTACAAACAAAGGAATGTACGACGCAGCAGTTGGAAATGCCGTAAGAAAAACAATTGCTGGAGGTTTGTATGAGGACACGGGATCTTTTTGAGAAATCAAATGGGCAGAAATGGTAGTTAATAATACTATGCGTGCCCAGACATACGACGAAAGTGAATTCTCAATGGAAGTGATGTTTAAAATGATGCATGATAAAAAGTTCTTACTAAAAGATAAACAAACTTTGAATTTGTCTGAATTTTATGATGCAGAAACTAAGAAATCTCGTTATGATAATCATGGAGAATTAAAAACACATCTTGACTATGTTTATTTCTTTAATCCAGAAGATGGAAATTATTACAAAATAATAAGAATTACGGAAGATGAAAATAGTCCAGGTGATGTAGAAAGAACTATAGTACAAGTTGTAAAACAAGGTGATACATGAATAGAAGTTGGAGAACATATAAAGAAAACTATTACAATTAATAGTCTTTATGATATCGATCAATTATTTGGAGGATGTTTTTGTAAAAAAATGACTGCTGATAATCAGTTGGTTGATTCTGACGCCAATGAAGAAATCCTATATAAAGTAATTTCTAATAAAAATCTTTGAGATTATATGATTTCCATCGTTGTTAATCAGAGTGGTATGAAGGTTGGACAAAAGAATGTCAACGAAACAATGATTAATGATGGACAAAATCCAAATCAATTAAACGCATATGGTGATAATAAACGAACTACTATATTTTCAAAAGGATTTGCTAAAAAATTAAATTCTTTTAAATTAAGTATGGATTTTTACGGAGCCATTATGGATGCGGATCATGAGTTACAAAACGCTACTGTAAGGGAAGCAAATCAGTTAATCTCAGCTTTAATGCAAGATGACAATAATTATGAAATTGTTAGTAGAATTTATCACGATATCGGAGAAGTCGCGTATAAAAGTCTCAAACCATTCTTTGATGTATTAGAATTTTATAAACAAGGTGATCCTACAAAATTATTTGAAAAAATAGGAAAAGCGGTTATTGATGCATATGATATGCGAAATCAAGAAGATATTGGTTTAGCATATGCATTCTTAGACAACATTGATGAAAATGTAGGACATATACCATTTAGTGTTGGAAGTATTTCATCTGTTGCACTATCTTCTTTAGGCTCAACGTTGACTAAATTGGCAATCAAAACAGACTATCCTGGTTCTGGATCTGTACAAGTACCTAGTAATGGATTTATGAAAACGTACACATATAAAGGACGTATTTATAATTATGAAGGTCTTGTACGGGAAATTGTAAAAACAAATGTAATGGCGGGTACAAATATAAATGTTAGAGAAATATTTGAAACCCCAGGTGATTTAAAACAGCCAAATCCATTTGTGGTTAAACTTTTTGATGAAAACGATCTTTCTGGAAGATTGAAAATTGATTTTGAAGATACAATTATCGAAGAGGATGTTATTACAGGTAACTATAAAATTATAAAAATTTCTACTCCAGAAACCCGTGATTATTATAGACATAGAAAAAATGATCCAAATGTAAGATATTATCGTTGAGAAACGAGGTCTAGGGATCTACTTCCTCCAAGTATGACTTATGTTGTAAATGGACAAACATTTAATGCATATGATCTTGATCCAGTTAGAGTCCAAACATATATTCGAATGTTAAATGGTAAACACACTCTCCCTGATTCAGATCGAATATATATGGAAACGTTCATTAAAGATTATGCTATCTCTAATGGAATGATTGTACTAAATTCTCCAGAAGATACAGTTATATTAACAGTGGACGTTTTAAAAAGTATTTCAAAGAAAGCAGAGCGCCATCTGAAAAGACTTTTATCTACTTTTAGTAAGATTCAAAAAGGGCAAACAAATTTCATTGAAAATCAAAGTGCATTTGGTATAATTGGACAAGTAGTTGAAGTATCAGATCTTCATGTTGAATCTGGTCAAATTATTGCTGGTAAAGCATTTATGGATCTATTTGATTTAGTTGATTCTGATCAGATGTCAGATATCTTGAGACTTAAAAATGTATTCTTCAGAGAACGTTTGCAGAATAAATACAGTCTTCCAAAAAACTCCGTTGTTAATGGAGATTTTTATGATAGTGTTATTTATACAAGATCTGGAGAAAAAATATTAGTTGTACAATCATCTAAAGACGAATATGGTAATTGAAACGATCCTCGTTTAAATGACGTTAATGATTATATTGGACTTGATTTTGAGGTTGCTAAAAATAAGGTTTGATATAAATCCGAAAGAGGCGATGAAGAAATTTGTTCATCAGATCATTTAATGGTAAAATCTTTACATACAGATGAGGGAACATTTACAGTCCTAATTGTAGACAATTTAAACGTTATTGACGATATTTCTGCAACAGGTGTTGCGTCACATATTAGATATAATATAAATGAGCATAACTACACGTATGTTGCATCACGCATTGATGAGGAATTTTCAATAGAAGGTGATCCTACAGAAATTGTCCGAACACTTTGAAATACAGAATTGGCAAGAAATATAAAAGCAATCGATAACCTCGCTGAGGAAAGATGGATTGCGTTTCAAAAATCAATTAACTACGTAGGTACTCGTATTCCTGCACAATCTATGCAATCTTTTATGCCTTTAAAGGTGGTTGCTTTTACAAGTAGTGTTAAAAATGAAGTGTATGTTCCATTTTCATTAACTTGGGCTGCAGGTAGTGACTATGATATTGATAAACTCTATTTGATGGGTTATTCCATTAGAAAAGATGGTACTTTGTATACAAATACTCATCTTGGAAGTGAATATAATATATCACAACGTCTTAAATTGCCGAGAGGTATGGGACGCGAGTTTGTAGTTGGTGAAAATGGAAATGTTGTAACAGAAGCAGATTTAATTGCTTTCAGTGAAGGAAAAGATTTAACTAAATTTAACGATTGTTTACGGAGCGGTTCTACTATAATTTCTTTTATAGGAAATGCTACAAAAGAAAATACAAAACGTTTAATTAATTTTGTTAAACAACTAAATCGCCATGAAAGATATAGAATGACACCTTCACAAGAAGATGGTGCTCTAAAGAATTCAGTTGTTGAGCGTATTATTGATGTTCTTCATGATCCGAAGAATATGATTAATATGTTAAAACCAGTTTCTGCAGATTCATTAAAAAAGGTTGCAGAAAAATCACCTATTGGTAAACGAGAACTTAGTTTGAATCTAGATACACCTTCTGTTATAATATTGATGCAGTATCAGAACATGCTTGGTAAAACGGGTATTGCTTCATCTGCAACAGGTCTTAAAGCTTATTTTGGTGAACTAACTTATTATGCAAAAAAGGTTAGGCAGATTGAAAATATATTAAGAACTGCGAGAGACTTAGATCCATTAAATAGGAGAATTGCTCTTAAAAAAATATTAGATATTTTAGAAGAATGTGCTTTTAATTCTCCATTGACAAATGAACTACGACTTATTTCTAATATTAATCCAGAAGAAATGTTAAACATTATCGATTCTGTAGAAGGTGATCTTGATTTTTGAAAAATTAATAAACCAGATTCTTTACTTTTGAATTATGGAGATGCAATTAAAGGAAATGTTATTGATATTGCTGAAGTAATTAGAATGATTTCTGAGAATTCTAATAGAAACGATTGTCCATCAAATGATTCAGAAGTACTTACAGCATCAACCGATAACGCCAAAGACCCTATTCTTGGAAAAGTAAACGCTCTTCCAGCAACAATTGATATATGAACTTATTTGTTTTCAGTAGGTGAATCTATTGATGATGTAGCAGATTTTATGTCATCAAAAGTAATGAGAACAATTTGTGCATTTATTGATACAAATATATTTGGTTCTGACGAACGATTTAACATGTTAGATAGTTGTGTTAAATTTGTAAATGATGAAAGTCCATTATATATACAAGATTATCTATGAAACGATTTAGTAATTCTTAATGATACAGACGATTCAAAAAGTAAAAAGTGAAATGGAATTATTCCTAAAGTGGATAGTTTATTAGATTATTTGTTATATAGTGATCGAAATCCAGATAATAAAGCTAAAGATAGAACTGTTCGTCCAGGAATAGAAAAAATGCTTAGACATTTTGGTATTTCATGAAATGGAAGAATTACTCCAGAAATACTGGAATCTTTGCATAATTTAATTCATGGTGAATATAAAAACGGCAAGTTCTTTACAAAAGTAATGAGCACATACTATGGTACTGATTATAATCCTAGAAAATTATTATTAGAATATTTACGTTTAAAGGTTTATGAAGACATGCCTGGTTATTCTGGTCTATCGGAACAAGATGTGGCTGAAATAGAGCAAGCTAAAATTGAAGCAGAACTTGCTGCTGCACAGGCCATGTTAGACAATCCTGAGATTGGAACATATATTGCAGAAGATGAACAATTACCGAATCCTGTTAAACTATACAAATATATTAAAAACTTTTTCATTCCTAAATGTGAAATGTTAATGGAAAGACTTGACAATGAAACATTTGATTGAGAATATTTTAGTAAGATCGATGCTAACTGAGAAATAAACGTTGCTCAAAAAATAAAACTTTTAACTGAAAAAATACTCCCTGGAGTAAAAGAGCAACAGTTGGTAGGAAAAAGTTTGAGTAACAATAAAGGTTTGGCTACCATAGATTTTGAGGAATATAACTGAATAGCTCAATATGAAAAAAGGGTGAATCAAATCTATCTTAATAAGCTACCTAATTCTGCAGAAGTGTTTGTATTTGAAAAGTTTATGTCGGATCCAGCATATAGATCTAGACAAATAATCCAAATGCAAAAATGTAGAACTACATTTAATGTGTTAGATGTATTTACTTCTGTAGAACATTTCTGAAAAAGAGCTCATGCAATCTCATTACTTCGTAATCTTGTAGAAACAATTGGTGTATTTAAATTGGAACGTAAATTCGAAAGAGAAGTTCTTAGAAAAGAAATTCCAACAAGGATTGTTAATGGTGAGGAACGTTTAATAAATGCAACTAAAAATCATACTTATGTATTATCTAACTTAGGATGAACAAAACTTAGACATTTTACAAAAGAAGTGATTCTTCAGAACTGGTTCATGCTTCAGCAAGGATTGACTTTCAATATTCCAACTGGTGAAAACTATTGAAGCCATAATACAGCAACAAAAATCACAGAAGCAACAGCACCAATGGAATTAAATTTGAGCACATATCACGGACAGAAATCATTTAAACTTTTAATGGAAAGTTATATTATTCCTAGAATGAAAATTGATCCGAATTTTGCTAATGAACCATTTGTTCAACGATTAATTCCTTCAGAAGATACTGATTTTTCTACAGGAGAAGTAACGACTTATTATAAATACCCATTCCCACTCAGAAAAGGAAGGGCTACTTCAAAATATAATTCGTTGTATGATGAAGTTTTGATTAGTTTTAATAATCTTGCACAAAAGCAATTATCTGATTATGGAATTGGAGATTGAAAAATAGGAGAATTATTCTTTATTTATAACTTAATTGTTCATAAAGATTCTTCTGATGCAGATTCGTTTAATGAATTATTTACCGATTTAACAATAGCAAATAACCCATTAAAGATGATTAAAAGTTATTATGATTTTATGTCATCTGTTGATGCTAATGTAGATAAATTGGTTTATAACATTGACGATTTAAGATTAATGTTAGTCGGAACTTCTGATGAATATCATGTATTCAATAGAGATGCTGGTGAACGAGTTGAAAGAAAAGGTGATGTTGTTACTGCTTATACTGCTACCGGAGAACATGAATTTGGAAATAAATCAGAGGACGATACTGGAAATTTATATTTCTTAACTCAGCATAATAATAGACCTGGTCCATATAAAAGGCTTGTTGAAGATTCAGAGGCTTTTACAGATTCTAGAATTAAAACATACTCTCCAAAATTAGATGATCTTTCTACAAAAAGAGCTATTGTAAGAAATATAATTAAGACGTTTAATTATAAATCTGGAGTTAGTGTTGAACTATTAAATACATTTGAAATTAAAGAAAGATTTAAATACATTGCTGAAACAGATAGAAATCTATACAATAGAATTGTTTCTGAAAAAGCATTTATTCACGAAGGTGTTGTTTATATAAATGAAGACACTATGAGTATTGAATCTCCAGTACATGAATTTATGCATCTTGTTTGTGCAGCAATGAAATTTGGACCTAATTCTCAAAGATATTATGCGTTACTAAGAAAAATTGCAGACGATCCAGAAATAGCAGAACATTTTGGAAAGGAGATTAATTCTGTTTCTGAAGACAGAAGAAATCTTACAGATTATAGAGAAGAGATTCTTGTTAAGGTTTTAGCCGGTTATTTTGGAAAACGATTTACAGAAGAATGGTGAGCAAAAGTTGGAGACAAATTAACTTCAATAAGAGCCGAAGAGTATGTGTCTGAAATAGTTAAAACTATTTTTGGAACAAGTGCTGTACCAAATAATTACGGATCAAGTTTAAGTTCTTATTTAGAAGAATTTGGTAGTGCGTTATTTGATTTATCAGATTCATGACGAGTTAGTATTCTTCAGAGTCAGAAGCTAAAAGCCATTCGTGAAAAACTGATTAAAACAGATAATCTTAATTATACAGGAGATTGTTAATGAGTACATGTAAAATAAATGTTAAAATAAACAATGAACTAAAACAGTTCGATTCAATGGAGGCTCTTGATGCTTACTTAGTTGAGCATCAAGACTCTATTGAAGATATTACTATTGAAGATGGAATCATGTTTGATTCAAGACCAGAACATGAAAAATTAAAAGAGATGTTTAACAACACATCAGAGGCCAACATCAGAAGTACAGCTGTAAGATATAATGCTATACCGGCTTCTCCATCAAATATGTGAGGTTATATAGAAAAAGATGAGAGTACTCATGCAACATATCTCTCACAATATAGCGTAGTTAATGGTTGAGAAAAATTCAAACGTGCACACCCAGAATTATCTGGATCAGAATTAGAAAAGGCTTGAAAAAAAGAGAATGCAAAAGGTCGTGAAACAGGAGATGCTATTCACAATGCTTTAGATGTTTTTTGAAAAACACAAAAAACGGATAGAACAAATGCAATACTAGCTAGAAGAATAATACTTGGTCAGGAACTAACTTTTGAAGAGGACATTAAAAATGCATTGCAGGAAATTCATAGTGAAAAATTCATACCTATTTCAGAATTACCTGTTTTTTCAAAGTGATTAGAAGAAAAATATGTAGAAACTATCACTAAGGCTCGTATAAACTCTTTAAAGGCACAAATCATCGCTCAAAAAAATGCTGGAGTACCCGAGGCAGAGATTGAAAAACTTGAACATGATTTATCAAAATTAGAAGGTACAAAAACAACAGATCCTCATAAAATAAATTATATTTCTGGTAGAATTGACCTGGTTGTTCAAGATGAATTTGGAGTATTTCATCTTTATGATTATAAATCACATGATGTTGGACATTCTTTTTCTGATTCAGCAAAAAAATCCGCACTATTTCAATTGGAAACATATGCTGCAATATTAAGACAGGCTGGATTTAAAGTAGGCTCCGTTGGAATTATTGAAATTGGAGTATCGGATAAAACTATTGCTTTAGAAAAAATTGAAAGATTCAACAAATCAACTTTTCCACAAGAATATAAAACTGAATTAAGAACTGCTATTAAATCCATAATTCCTTATGAAGAATCAACACAAGTTTCTGATATAGCAGAAGTTACGGATACATTAGAAACAATATGTCCTAATTCAGATATAGTTGTAGCTTCTAGACGTAAACAATTAGAAGTAGAATTTTATTTAAATTTACCAAATTTTTTACATCCATTATCAGAAGACCATGAACAAAGAAAAAGATTTGGAAATACACATGTATTTTATAAAAATAATACTGATGGTAAACCAGTCTACTGTAACGATGATACTAAAGTTGATAAAATTACTAAATACATTAATGAGGTAAATGAAAATAAAGTAAACGAAATGTCAGACTTTGCAGATACTCTGCAGAAATGTATATCATCTAGATCTCTAGATCCACTTGAAAATTATATTACTACGAAATATGATAATAATCTTCAAAATAATTTACGTCATGTTTTCAGAAAATATATTAATGGAGGGTGAACATTAGTAGATGAGGATGTTTTAATTGCAAATAACTTTTTTATTTTTGAAAAAGATGGTCGATTTGAAATCATAATGTTAGATACAAATTATCTAAATTTTATGTATCAAATGCAATATGATAATTCTGTTATTGGTAATGCTAGGTATGATATTAAAGATAATTCTGAATTTTTAGATTCACGTAGGGGACATTGATTATTAATGAAAGCTATGGCTTTGATTGCTCATAAACCAGGTCTATTTGAAAATGGAAAAATACAAGCTATTGAAGCTGTAAATCTATATGCTCCAGAAAGAATTACTGCAAATCTTTCCACTCTTCAAAAAAATTGAGATATGATAATTTCTGCATATACTCATAAGAGAATTCCAAGAGTTAGGCAGGATTTATTCATGGACGATACTACTGCAAAAGTTAGAAGAGCAATTGATTGAATCGATGCATATGGAGATACAACATATGATCTCGCATTGAAAAGACATGAAAGAAAAATTACAGATGAATATACTCGTGAAGAAATATACAAATATTTAAAAGATTTTGTTGGAACAATAGGACTTACAACATTTGAAGATCTTCGTACCAAAGGCTCTTGAGAATTATCTGCATATAATGAATTAGTGGGTGCATATCTTGCAACATTTAATATTCATATGTTTACTGAAAATGGTATTGGAGAATTATGAACAGATAGAAATCCTGGAGGTACACAAGACACTCCTTTTGGTATTTCACAATCTGCTATCTTAAGAAGACTTCAAAATGTAAATGCTATTTTTGAAGAAGATGTCACCCAGAGATTTAATAGAGAAATTATTCCTTGGCAATTAGAATTTAAAAAAGTATATGGTGAAACTCCAGATAGAAAAAGTAATAATAACTTTTTCAAACACTGATTTGAAACTGACGTTAATGGAAAAATTTCAACATCTTTTACAATAAAACCTATTGAAGAAATACCTGCTAATGAAAGAAAATTAGCAATAATGTTTCTTGACACACTTGCCAAATATAGAGGTTGAACTCCCGAAGAAATTGTAAAATACAGAAAGCAAAGAGGTAGTGAATATTATCAAGTACCATTAATTAAAGCAACTGTAATTGAAGCACTTTCAAATAAAGGTGATATTTTAAAATCAATTTCTGACTGATGGTCTCGTCTTGGAGAATTAGATTGAGAGAAGGCATTAGGACTTGAATTGACAGATAGTCAAAGAGCTAGTATAAATCCTCTTGATATTCGAAAATTAGAAAATGTTTTATTGAGTGGAAATCCAACTCAACGAAAAACTTTATTAGATAAAGGTATTGATAATTATTCATGTGACTTGGATAAAATAATAAATGTGGTTCTAGGTCATTCAATTAGATCTGAATTGAGTGAAACTTATATCCCTGCGATTACTGGATTTAGAACTTTTTTACAGGTCGAATTAGCATATAATCCAAATGCTGATCTTAAAACAATTTCGAAAGCAGTTGAAGAATGAATTGAAAGTGTTATTTTCGGAAGATCTTTGGTAAATCCGCACGAAATGTTTTTGCTGAAATTATCGGCACTTACTAGACAAATTACTAGTGGAACAACTCTTATTGGTAGTTTTACAAGTATGACTCGAGAGATGATTGTCAGCACTATTGCAAATGCATTAGATACAAAAATCATCGACTCTGATTTAAATGATCGCGATTCATGAAAAATGTTAGGAAATGCATATTGAGATACAGTTCAAAATCTAGGATCGACTGTTGATATTACATCATTGGATCAACAGTTAAATTCATTATTTGCTACAGCTGGTATTAACATTCATTCTTTAGGTAAAGATACTAGAAGTAATGCATGGAATTGAAGAAACTTTGATTCGGATTTCTTATATGTTTTTCAAACTGCACCGGATTATTTACATCGTCTTTCATATCTTAAAGCAAAATTAATGAAACGTGGTTCGTTTAAGGCGTATTCTATTAATGATGCTGGAATTTTAACTTATGATTTTGAAAAAGATGAGTACTATGCTGTATATTGAAAATATAGAAATAATAAACGATCAGAGGTTCCAGCCGCAGATTTAGAAAAATATGATTTTCAAAAAGCTGCATATGAAAAAGCACTAGCTAGTTGGAAAACAATGGCTAGTTATAGAGATCTAGAGCCAGATCAACCATTACCACAGGCGCTTTCACCAGAAGAACTCATGGGTGTACATAATAATTGTAACCTTATTCATGGTTTCTATAATGACTCGTCTAAAGTACTTCTTCAAAAACATTTAGTTGGAGCGTTTTTCTTTCAATTTAAAACAGTGCCTTTGGCTAGAATGGCGATGATGTTTCATCCAACACAAGCTATCAACAATCCAATACTTCAACCTGTTTTAGATGAAAATGGAGAACAAATGTATATTTTAATCTCAGAAGAACATCCAGAAGGGGAGTTTAAGACAAAAAAAGAACTTAGAGAAACAGGATTATTAGATAGCGATATGGTAAAACCATATTACGCTAGTATTGGCGTTCCACTTACTGGAAAAGCAAATGTTTCAGTTGAAGCTATAACAGGTTTAATGTCAATGATCGCTAAAAATGATCAAGAGGCTTGACAAAAGTACTGAAACGATCCTTGAAAACGAAGAACTGGTTTTATTGCATTATGGGATTTGCTTGGGATGTCAATTATAGCTTTTATATTAAAATTGGCTTTTGCAGAGGCGGATGAAAATATTAAAGATGTTGATTGATTAACTAGATTTAGCTATACAGTACTAACCGGCGCATCTCAAGATAGGGGGTTGTTTAATACGATATCTTCTATTGTTGGCGATGGGGCACCTCCATCAATGTCAATTGTTAAAAGATATATTACTACAGCATCTAGTGTTATTAGTGGAGATATGCCAGTTACTTATGGAATTTTAAGTACATTTGGAGCTACAAGACCACTTTCTAACATTGTAGCAGATTTTTAAAAAAAATAAGCCCCATACCAAAACCGTAAGGTCTCAGTATGGGGCTAACTGTTATTTAAACATTTCTAATCTTCTTCTTAACATATCTTTTGGACAAAACCATCAATTTAAATAAAAGGGTTCTCTTCAAGTCCAACCTGCTGCAAAATAATTTTCTTGTTTATATGCTTCACAAGCAATTTTTCCCAAAAAATCCTCTTCCGATTTAGAACTTAATATTGGAAAAGGAACCGTGCCTCTATCATATAATAAATACATTGTTAGAGGGAACAAACAACAATCGTATGTATCTAGCATCTCCTTTCCCAAGATATTAATTTCTGCATCTTCGCTTAAACATAATGGTAATATTTCAAGTAAATTTTCTAAAAATAAAAATGGTTTATTCATTTAAATTAATATAAAATTTATAACTTTTAATTGTGTCTGATACTAAACTTTCCCATTTGGGATTTTCACATAACTGATTATACTGATCTAAATAATCTTCAAACAACATTTGTATTCCTAAACGAAATATCTCATTATCATCTGATTGGATTAATTTAGTAATATCTTTTTTATTATCCATTAATTCAATAACTACATATTGAATCTTTTCTACAATGTGTATATTACAAAAATTATGTTTTTTAGCATCAAGTATTTGGCTTAGTAATGTAGAGATGTCATAACCTCTAAACTGATTTTCTAATTTCATTTTTAATCATTATGTAATTTACTGAATCTAAATTGTGATATAAGATGTGGATAATGTAGGCATTCGTAATCGTAATGTTGCAAATTTAAAGCTATATTAAATATATCTAGATATTCTCCAAATAATAATTGATTTCCAAGTTTTTGAGTATCTAGATCTTCTGAACTAATTAAATCAAAAGTTTCGTTATCACATTTATTCATTAATTCTATTATAATTGTACCTAAAAGATTCCGAGAAAAATCAATATTTGTTGTACAATTATTTAAAAACAACATCATTTGTTCATGCAATGACTTATTTACAAAATCATAATCTAATTTCATTATATTAATCTTGCTATTATGTTTCTCATTGTATAAATATAATCATCTACACCTAATATTGCGTTTGCTAACATAACACATTCATTATCACCGTGATATAAATCCAATAAAGACTGAAGGTTGTTTATATTCTTATTAATTACTTTTTGATATTTATTCCAATCCTTAAAAACTAATACAGATTTACCCGTTTTCCAGTTGATTAAATATATGTTACACCCACTTTCTTGTAACATTCAGAAACCATACCCCAATAAATGACCATTAATGTTTGTATATTTATATCTAAAATAAAAAACTAATTTACTTGGTAACATCTTTCAATGTTTTTAATAATTCATTTCCCAATATTTTAATTTCGGGATCTGAAGATAGAACCATTTCGGCTATATTTTCAAGTTCATCTGGAAAATCCATAATGTGCTGAATTTCGCGGATTGTATATCCCATCGTAGCAGGTATTTCTAATATATAATTATCCATTTCTATATTTTCTATTAGGATTTAAAATATTCATTAACATATGATAATTAAAATTTGTATTTCCGAAACTATTAAATATTTCTACAGCAAGTATATGGCATTCTAGATCTTCAGAAAACATCAATTTATATCAATTGTTCATTTCATCTTCAGAAATAGAGGATAACATTTTAAATCAAGATTGGTATAACACTGTTATTACATTTGGATTCATATCAAACTATGTTTTTAAATCATTTTGATATACAATCTCTTTACATTTATTAAATAGATCTTTAAGAGTTCCATTATTATGAATTACATAATCACATTTTCCTTCCTGATATAATTCAAATGCTTCTTTTTCACTTTGATGATTGCCTACTTCACAGCCAGGTCTATCAATATAAATAACAGTGCCTTTTCTTTCTTTAACCATTTCTGCTTCAACTTTGAATCGCATGTCGGAAATAATCAAGTCATGAGTTTCTGCTAGTTTTAGGGTAGTTAGACTTCACAATTGATCTCCGAGATATTTTCTTTGAATTTCTGTTCCTCAATATTGTAGTAACTGTCTGATACTCAACATGTTAGCCCTAACATCAATAGACATTTCTTTAACTTTTCTACTAAACTTTGAATCTGAAAGTATTTGATATTTCTTTAGATCTTCTCTTCTATGAAAAGTCAAGTCATTAAAATCAACAAAAATATTTTCTTTAAAATCTCTATCCTCAAACATCTCAACAGGTACCCTCAAAAGGACTGCTAACATCTGTTTGAGGGAACCTGCGAATGAAACTTTAAATCAATTTCCTTTTAGTTTTAATTTTGGAAATCTCTCATAAATCCAATAATGGTGTAAAAACTTGGGAGTGCTCAGCATAAATCTGAGCATATCTCCTGAACTATCTTTTCCTACCCCCTTCGTTCCGCTAATAGCTATTATTTTATTCATCATTTTCTAATTTTAAATCATAACCTAAATTCTTAAATTCCAAGAAAGTCTTTACAGAAAGATTATAAACCGTTAAATAATCTTGTAAAAGATAAGTGATTAGTTCTGTTTCATGGTCGTCTTTTGGTTTTTCCTTTGAAAGAGTGTTTAATATACCCCAATAATATGCTCTCGTCTGAGGATTAAATTGCTTCTTCAAATTAGTATACAATACAGAACTAACACCTGTAAAATTTTGACTAAAAATAGAGAGAAACAACCAAGAAAGTGTAGGATCTGCACTTAGATTAAATTGAGCAAACAATTTTAATGCAAGATTTACATTTTCTTTATCTTTAGATTTAACCATTTCCACAATAGTAGATAATTCTGTGATGGAAAGTCTTTCTTGTTTATTATCTACTATCGTATTTAAATCGTCATCCGATATAACAGGAAGAGAGTGTTTACCACAAATATAATCTATATAGAATATTTGTTCCTTTTCTACAGTAAAGATTTCGTAATTAGTATAATGTGTCGCTGAAGATAAATCTATATAGCACTCCTTATATAATAAATCTAAATTTATAGTAGATAGTTGTGTAATATAGATTATATTTTCAGTTTCATAGGCATTTGAATAGGTAACAGAATCTGTGCTCTTTATCTTTTTAAAGTTACCAACAATAAAATCGGCACCCTTTTCCTTAATTTTTCTTTTAAATGTTGTTAACCCAAGTTTATGTCTTGGAAAATTTGATGTTTTATGGAACATCAATTTAGCTCCTTCTGGTAAAGTATTAACTGTTGGAATTTGCATATCCCAATTAGCATTCTGAATCTTATCTTTAGCCATGTAAACAGTATTTGCTCTACAATACCAATATTCACTAGTGTTATATGTTCTTGATGAACTCCAATGATTACCTATCGAGATGATTCTTTTTCCTGATAAAATTTCTTGCATATTTCTGTAAGTTTATTGTCGTGTAACTTTTCTTCTTCTGTTAATTTGTTTTCTTTTGAATAGAAATAATTCAATCGAATTATTAATGCAAATTGATCTAATTCGTCAATTTCATTAGAGATTCTTGTATTAGAATACAATTCATTTAAAAAACTTGGAGTTTTAAA
>JAEIGA010001682.1_pt1 | contig 34923 bp, 69 predicted proteins | sample 9270691 | NCBI WGS metagenome assembly JAEIGA01 (sample SAMN17057246, study PRJNA624740) | gut metagenome | biome: biome; isolation source: fecal sample | host: Bos grunniens | place: China: Xizang | collected 2019
AGTCATTATAGTAGTTATGATATTGAGTCTTTACTTAATATGTATATTTATTTAGATTGTGATGGATTTAATGATCAAGATAAAAAAGATTATAGAGTTAAGTTTTTAAATAATAAACCACATAGAAAAATTTCGTTTAAAAAGATAACTGATAGAAGTCAATTAGTTGATTGTAATGAAGAGTATATTGAGATTGACTATATAGATTTAATTAAGTGGTATAGTTATGAAGTTGAAGATGAAGTAGACTCTATTTTAAACTCCACTGAATTACTTAAACGAATTAAAAAATTAATGTCTTTTGAATTCAAAGATATGACTATCTTAGATAGAATTAAAGATGTGAAATTAACTTTTCACCCAAGTGATTCTTGTATTGAAATTGTATTCTTTTTAGATGATAATTCCAAAGTAGAATTATATCTAAACTCTACTGACTACACAGAAGAACACATTGATTATCTATTAGGAAAAAATATTAATGTTAGAAGTCTAAATTATTATTATGATTGTACGGGTGAATATTAATATTATATTCACCTTGAAATAATGAAAACGTTTTCATTACCAAAAGTATTTACAAATTAATTAAAATATGATATAATATAAGTATAATATAAATATAAGGAGTGTATAAAATATGAATCAAAATGAATTTAGAAATGACTTACATCGTAATCTTCAAATAGAATTAAACAATGACTTACAAAGATATGGACAAGTGACTTCAGATACTAAAATAAAAATTGAAAGATGTGGTTATAAAATTATTGGTAATAAAGTTGTATATGATGAAGATTCAAAATTTAGAAGATAGGGGAAGTATAAAATATGAAAAGAATTAAATTTAAATATAGAGACCAAATGTCAAATTGGGAGTGGAGAGAACAAGAATGTATAGTTAGTTCAGTTGAAAGATGTAAAGAAATTTATGGTTTGGGAATCGACTGTGATTACGAAATTATTTCAGTTGAGGAAGTAAGATAATATGACAAATCAAGAATTAAAACAATTGTGGACACTATTAAAAAAACTTAAAAAAGAAAGAGTTCTAGACTATGTTGAAAAAGATCCTGAAACAGATTTTGGAACTTTTGACGATGATGATTGGTATGACTACGATGACGGTGATAATTTAATTTGTAGTTGTGACAATCTATTAAGTATAATTGAAGATAAATTAAACTAATATAGGACTCATATCGAGTCTTTTTATTAACTTAATAAATTATTAATTTAATAATAAAAGTTTGAAAATGGGTCAATTTGGACTTTAAAATATTGTATAATATAATGAATATAAAAATAAAGGAGAACATATACGATGAAATTTAAAACATTTATAGATTACATCTATCTACATCAAAAGTTTATTTTAGTTGGAAAATACTTTAAATCCAAACCAGTATCGAAGATGGATGATAAAGAAAAAGTAGAAGAATTAGTTATGGGATGGGGTGAAGAATATGTTCATAAGATTCACTGTATTAATGGATGTATTCAAATTGAACTAAAAACTCGTTAATAAATAGGGAAGGGAATCATATGTTTTACTTACTAACAAACAAACAGATCATTGAGGTTACTATGGATACCGAAGATATTATACTACAGTTTGAGGGAACTACTAAAGATGGACTTACTAGATACTTACATTGGAAACAAGAAGATGGAATCTACGATCACAATTCCCGAATCGGACAGGTACAAAAGAGTTCTACTAATAAATATAGTTTAGTGGAAATTGGTGATCTGATCATCGGTAACGAATGTGGAGAATACGAAGATATACCTTATATAGTCACTAGTGTATTTGATAACATCGATACAGTTGAGTGTGGAATCGGAACTTATTTGGAGAAGACACCTGAATATATTAGAAAAGTATTTAAACTAGATCAAGATGGAAATTATATTAGAGTGATTTAAAGGAGGGAACTGATTATGATAACTATTAAAACAAACGTAGATCAAAATTCTAAGAAATTCTTCAGAGGAGTAATCACTAATTACGTTGATTCATTAGGATATGATGTGGATATCTGTAGGATGAATGAGATCAGATCTTGCATCTCCGAAATGGTTAGTAATGTCTTAGTGCACGCTTATCCTGATTCGGATAACAAACCCGTGATCGTTACGATCGATCACATCGTTGAAGAAGATACTACTAAATTAGTAATAGTGGTAGAAGATGAAGGTGTTGGTATGGGAGATGTTACCAAATGTATGGAACCATTGTTTACTACTGTAGGTGATGAATCTAGATGTGGATTAGGGTTCACTATTCTAGAAACTATGTCAGATAATCTTTGTGTTACATCGAATCGTGGATCTGGAACCAAAGTTGAAATTACTAAATTACTATATTAAAGAATCCTATATTGGATTCTTTTTATTTTTGTATAATTACGAAAACGTTTTCCTAAAATTTTTTTATCAAAACCATTTACAAAATTGGTAAAATATGGTATAATTATATTGTATAAAAAATATAAACGAAAAGAGAGGTAGAATTATTTATGGATTTAACAAGAGTATTTGGAACTTACAGTAGAGAACTTAGAATTAATTGTAGAAAGATTAAAGAGTTATTGGCAGATGAATCAGTTGACACTGAACAAATGATTAAAGAAGTAGAAACTATTATAGAACCTGCTTTTATAGAATTTGATGCGAAGCCACGATTCGTAAGAAATCTTCGTGCTTGTACAACTAAATTAGAAGTAGATAAATTATGTCGTGCAGCAGTTTATGCGGGAATGAGATTTAAAGGTTTAATAGATTAATTTAATATTTACTATAATTTAATATTTGCTAAATTATGTATAAAAGTTAAAGGAGAACTATATGATAAAAGTGCTAGGTAAAATTAAATTAACAAATAGAGCAGTAGTTATGGATCCTTGCTATGACCTTAAGACAGACATTGGTTATGGAGTAAAACTAGATAATGTTAAACCAGGTGAATACTTTGTTGGTGTAGAACTATGGGACAATGTAATTAGATCTTTAGAGGTTACCCATGTTGATCACTGTAGAGAGAATGAAAGTGATTTAGTAGATGACTTCGAAAATATTGGACTTGTCTGCGTAGATTCAGGACAAGCAGGAATCTTTGATTATGACTATTTTGATAAAGTCTCTGACCCAAAGATTTTTGACAGTTGGTATGATGAAGTATGTGGTCTTACTTCAAAGAAAGAAGCTGGTACTAAAGATGATGGATGTGCAGTTAGTAGTACTGGTGTTGGTGATGGTGAGTTTAACGTTATGGTAGGATACTCTAAAGGTCAAGTAGTATATATTAATATAGACTTTTATGATGATGAAGAAGATGACTACGATTACGAAGAAGATGAAGATGACTACGACTGGTATGATTCTTATGAGGAAGAAAACGAACTTAGTGAAAGTAGTAAAGTAAAGATGAAGAAATACTATGTTGTCTATACAGATTATAATTCTGAAGAATTTAATATTCATGGGGTTTGTACAAGAAAGTCAGAAGGTACTAAACTATTTATAAAAACGCTTAAAGACTTTTTCTTTACCGGTCCAGATGATATAACTTATTTAAGATTGATAGAAGTAGAATTAGAACCTGAAGAAGTAGAATTATTAAAACTAAATGATGGATCTGATAAAATCCATGAACTATTAGACGATAAAATTTGGTCTAGATATTGTGAAGAGTTATTCGTAGAAGGTTGTGATACAATTTGGACTGAAATTATTCCAGCTTACTGTTTAGACCGTGATTTAGATCCTGAAAATGATGAGGACTACGAAGCAGCTCAAGAAATATTATTTGATAATGATGAGGCATTCAGTGATTATATAGATTATTATATAGAAGAAAATTATAAATAAACTTAAAATAGACTCGTATTCGAGTCTTTTTATTTACCCTATTAATTTATCAAGTCAAAAATAAAAATACGATATTGGTCAAATATGGGGTTTATAATTTAAAATAAACTATGAAAACGTTTTCACTATTTTTTATGTTTACAAATAATTAAAGATATGATATAATATATCTATAATTATGGAGGACAACTATGGAAAATTTAACTACAACAAAAAACACACCTATTTCTATTCAAAACTTATCACACACTAATTTACTTGCCTTAGACTATTTCCACACTACAGAAATTAATTACATCTTAGACTTTTTAAAAAATCATAAAATTACTAAACTATCACTTAACGACGCAAAATTTATTACCTTTATGCTTTTCGATCATAACTCAGACAACATTAATATTTTAAAACTTATTATAGCACTAACTTATATTAAATTTAATAACTTACCATTAACTACTACAGAATTTATTTCTTTAATTAACAAACTTAATATTAATAAAAATTTATCTTTCTCAGAAGTTTTTAATAATCAAACAGGGGAATTTTTATATAATCTTTATTATCTTTAATTAAACAAAGGGGGCTTATATAAACCTCCTTTTATTTTTTCCCTTATTATGAAAACGTTTTCATTATTATTTTTATTTACAAATTTAATATAATATGGTATAATATAAATGTAAATAAATAATAAGTGAGGTATATAAATTATGATTAATGGAAAAGGATTTAAAATTGATTTTATAAAAGATACTTATGGTAAGAATGAACTTTGTTTACTTATTGAAAACTCTCTTGTTGGTAAAAGTACAAATGATGGATGGAGTAAAGAGTATGTTAGACAAGATATTGCTATCCCTCTAGAAACAGCTTTAGAAGTTATGAAGACTTTACAAGAATTACTTCAATATGCAAAAGAAGAGGAAGATGAGGAAGATAAAGAATAGTATTAAAAAGTAATAAAGAAGTAAGTGATAAACAAACATTATATTTAAAGTAGAGAGATATTGTATTATCTCTCTTTTTTATTTATGCTAAATTATGTAGCAGACCTATATTTAAAGGAGAAACTATTATGAAAAATTATAAATTCTACAATAAAGAAAACTTAACCAGTAATACAAGAGTTGATAAACCATACGATTTTAATACTGCTATTGCTGCTTTAAATTCTTTAACTGAAGGATTTAGTTATAAAGAAGAAGAAATTCTATCTGATGAAGAACTTAAAGAAGTCACTGCCAAGATCGCAGAATTAGAACCTCAATATAAAGAAGCTTCTAATAACCGTATGGCTAAAAGAAATGAACTTAAAGCTGCTGGTATGGGCTGAAGAGAGATCTATGAAAATCCTGAGTATAAAGAATTAGATGAAATAGTAATGGTTACGTGAAGACAATTACGACCTTGAAAAGAAAAATTAGATAGACACAATGCTATTATTAAATATCAAACTGCAGGAGACCAAATTGCTACTGAAGAAGATTGGGATGATGTTATTAGTCGTTCATGAGATGTAAGGGTAGAAGTAGAAGTAGAAGTATATGAGGAAGAAGATGAATATCCTTCTGGTTGGGATTCTCGTAACGATTCTATTACCTGAACTACTACTCCTGCTAGATATGGAAAAATTAGACGTTGATCAGTAGAAGTAGAAGCAACAGAAGAAATGGTAGCAGATTTCTTAGGAAAGAAAGTAGAAGAAGTCACAGTCAAAGATTTAATGGATCTTGATGAAAAAGGTTTTGAAGAATATTTAGCTGAGACAGACGACGCTATTGAGCAAGCTCAAGAAGCAGCAGAGAAGGCAGTTGAAGACGGCGATTATGATTATGATGATGTAGACTGGGAAGATGACAGTTGATACTAAGAAATAACTCTGAGGAGTCTAAACTATGAAAAATGATTTTTTAAATACATATAATGAGTTAAGTAAAATTAATGTAAACAATTTAAATGAAGACGGGTTCGATTGAGCAGAATATCGTAAACAACAAATAGAAAAAGGAACTAAGTTAGTTTGTGATTCTACACATTGAAAAGTATATGAAGTAACAACTAATGAGGCAGCTCGAGAGCTAGGAAAAAATACTAATTGAGAGATTGCTGACCCAAGAATTTATGAAGGAGATGATCTTCGTAGTAATTTATGACTTTATAGTTTTTATATTTGTATCGCTAAAACAAGTTCTAGTGACGATTATTTAGACTCATTTGACAAAGTCTTAATTAAAATAAGACGTGATGATGGAAATAGCTTATCAGTTTATAATGCAAATAATAGAATGTGGCACACTAATAATAAAAAGTGTACACTGGCAGATATACCACACGCTACTGAAATAGTAATACCTGGTAAATTAGATCTTACTAAATACGAAAATAATATTGCATATTATAGTAAAGATAATCCTATACCTCATAATCATTCATCATTTATACACGAGATCATTATAGATAGTTCTGTAAAATCAATTCCTGATGTAGAGTTTTATAATTTTAAAGAGTTAGTACGTATTACAATACCAGAAGGTGTTACCAGCATTGGAGAAAGCGCTTTTGAAAATTGCACTAATTTAATTGAAGTAACAATTCCATCTACTGTAAAAGTAATACGAGCAGAAGCATTTAGAAATTGTACATCTTTAAGATCTGTGAAACTTTTAAATGGTGTAACAGTTATAAAAAAAGAAGCATTTTTCGGATGTATAGATTTAAAATCTATAGAAATTCCTAATAGTGTAAACACTATTGGAGACTATGCATTCTGAAGCTGTGAGTGCTTAGAAAAAGTTTCATTAGGTTCTGGATTAAGAAATGTCGGAAAAGGTATTTTCAGATACTGTTATAAATTAGAAGACTTAGTTATCAATGATGGAATTCAAATTATAGGTGAAAATATGTTTGAAAACAATCGACAATTAAGATCTGTAAAAATTCCATCAAGTGTAAAAAGTATAGAGTGTTACGCATTTTCTGGATGTAAATGTCTTGATAATGTAGAGTTAGCTAATGGATTAGAAAGTATTGAGGAATACGCTTTTGAAGGCTGTGAGTGATTAGAAGAAATAATTATTCCAAATTCTGTAGAATCTATAAAAGAAGATGCTTTTTATGGATGTGATGATCTAACAATTTACTGTGAAGCTACTGAACAGCCAGATTTATGAGAAGATGGATGAGACAGTGGCTGCGAAGTTGTTTGAGGAGTAAAACATAAATAAAAAAATTTGTCAGATTTATTAAATCTGACTTTTTATTTACTGTATAATATAATAAATAAAATATTGTCTAGCGAGCATAATATAAGAGAGCTAACAAATTATCAAATTATTATAGAGGTGAATATATGAAACTATCAGGACTAATTCAGAAGATATATGATACTAACTATAAGAGTGAATGTTATGTTCATCCTATTAGGGAAACATCTAATTCACGATATATTAGAGTTGAGTATGGTGATGGTTATTGGGGAGACTATGAATTCTATATTAGAAATAATAAAATAGAAATGTCTAATGATATGTATCTATTACCTATGAATGAATTTAAATGGTTATATAGATTATGGTTAGACGAAGTAATTATAGAAGATGATATAGAGGTGTAGTATGGAAAGAACAGACATAAAGACAGGGGATATTGTAAAACATTTTAAAAGACAATTTTTAGATAGCACTAATAATAATTTATATATTTATAAAATTTTAGATATTGCCGAACATACTGAGACTAGAGAGAAATTAGTAGTGTATCAAGCTCTATATGAAGATCCAAGTAAAGATATTCACTTTAACGTTTTTGCTAGACCTTATGATATGTTTATGTCAGAGGTTGATCATGAAAAATATCCTAGTGCTACTCAACGTTATCGTTTTGAAAAGTATAATTAAAAATAATAAGGAGGAATAAATTATGGAATATTTAAGAAAACAAATAGAACAATTAAAAAGAGGAAATGCTTGGTTACAAGCTAAAGTAGAAGAAGCAGAAAAAGTTAGTGACGATCATGAAGTCTATGGATATGATAACATCGGCCAACTTATTACTCATCTAAAAACTAATGTTATGTATAATAATATGGTTATCGAGATTTGTGAATACTACTTATCTAAAGTAGATCCTACAGTTGGTAAAATTAAATTAGGTAGAAACTTAAATTGGTATTTTGGAATCTTCTCTAGCCAAGGTGATCCAAGACCTCATATGGATTTAGTATTAGATAGAGATACAGGAGTTTCTAGTAAACTATATGATTATGTATTTGGTTCTCATTCTGGAATTGGTGAATGGGTAGATAAACATATTGTTCCTTTAATCTCTGTAATGCTAGGAAGTACTGCTTATTCTCATGCTTTTGGTAGTTGGGACTTATCATTTATTTCTCGTTTCTTTGAACATTGTGGAAAAGAATATAATAGTTATCATGATAGATATGATAGATACGGATATTGGGATCAAGAAAAATATGATTCAGATGTTGAGCAAGCTAAGAAACTAATTGATTGGTTAATTGAATTATCTACTAAGCAAGAATTAATGGATGATATTGATCATGTATTAGATACTTATTTTGAAGCAGTATTTAAACATAATGGAAGAGAAGAATATTAATATGATATTTAAAGCAAAAGTTAAATATAATGGTAACCATTATTTTGCAGGTCAAGTGGTTAGAGGTAGTGAACTAGAAAGAAGATATAATCCAAACAAAGGTTGGACATACTGGATATTTGATGATGAACCTATAGAATCTTTTCCTTACTATGGAGAAGGTAGAGATGAGTGGGTTGAAGTAGATGAAGCTACTTTAGAAGAGGTATATTAAATGAGTAAATTAGAAACTAGATTAAAAGAAGCCGGATATGTTTTTGTAAAAGAACAAGAAGTAACTTTTGGTTTAAGATCCGGTCCAGTTAAACTGTATGTGAAACCTGGGACTAGCTGTAGAATATATACTTCAAGAGAAGAAATTGTCTCATCTAATTGTGTACCTAATAAAGAATTAAATAAATTAAAAGGATATATTTAAGAGCAGATTTAATAATCTGTTCTTTTTTATTTTGCTAAATTATATGATTATAAAAATTTTATAAAGGAGATTTTATATATGAATAATACTAAATATTCTTATAGTTTATTAGAAGCATTTAAAGATTTAGATAAGCATGATGTACTAAAAGAATCGCGTAGCGTTGCGGATATTGAAGCTGAGATTGCTAAATTACAACAAGAACTTGAGCAAGCTAAGATAGCAGAAAAGAAAGCTTCTTATGAAGGTAATCTGCCTACTGAAGTGTGAATATGAGATGTTTACTTAGAACCATCTAAAAAGGGTACTTGAACTAGTGCTGAATTATATGATGGCAAGTGGGATGGTATAGTGTTTGAAACTGAGGAAAAAGCCTTAGATGCTGCTTGATATCATCTAGGTGAATTAGAAGATGAAAATGAGTTATATGATGAAGATGATAATCCAATAGATCCAGATGATTATTATGTAGAAGCTTTTAGTGTTAATATCTCTGATGTAGATGTAGAGACTTTAGAAGCTTCAAAGCTAGAACATCTTATTTCAGATGATACTCCAATTTATACTGTTACTTGTTGTGTGTGTAATAAAGATTTTAAAGTTTCTAATAATGATGTAGCAGCTAAAAGTTGTACTTGTCCACACTGTAAAACAGCATTATATCTAAATTAATTAAATAATAAAAGGTCTATAAAAAGTATAGGCCTTTTTATTTTGTCGATTTTTTATTGTATAATATAATAGTGAATACTTAGTGTATATCAGGTTCCGCACAGCAGTTATGCATGCATTATTAACTGGCAGCAGAGTTGGTTCGAATCCAACAGTATTCAGTAGTAAGTTATAAAAGCACTCATGATGATAAAAGTAGATCTGGTAGACGTACCAATTATATCTCACATAATATTCTACATGAGCAGGGCTTCTGTAGTTATATGAAATTCCGGATATAGTAATATAACTAAGTCGTGGACAATTCGAATATACGTCTTATAGCTTACAAATGTTAGAGGTACCGTAATAAGGTGCCTCTTTTTATTTTTTATTAAAATTCTTGTTTTAACAATTTTAATACTGTATTATAAAATATAAGGAGAGTTTATTATGAAAGACAAAGATACTATTATTTATAAAGGACATAAGTTATACTTTTGGGGAGGTAGTTGGGACGTATATAATAAGGAATGGAATTATGTAATTAAGTGTTTTAGATATTTAGAAGATGCTAAAACCTATGTAGATAAGATGGAGGAAGATAAATAATGAATTGGTATATTACAATTTTGGTAAGTATGTTATTTTGCCACGTATTAGATGACTATGTTTTACAAGCTCCATGTTTAAGTAATCTTAAACAAAAGAAGTGGTGGCAGGTAAATGCTCCTGATGATAAATATAAATATGATTACTTAGTAGGATTATTAATGCATAGTATTAGTTGGGGATCCATGATTATGTTACCTATAGTACTATCTTTAAAAGGTCAATTAAATGAATTATGGTTTATGCTTCCAATTAATATTATAATTCATGCAGTAGTAGATGATGCTAAAGCTAATAAGAATAAGTTAAATTTAATTCAAGATCAACTAATTCATTTATTACAAATATTAGGCACTTGGATATTATTGATTATATTTTTGGAGGTGAGATAAATATGAAGAAGAAAGTTCAAGACTGCACAATAGCAGAATTAGAAGATTGGTTTAGAAAAGAGACGGGATATGCAGTTCCGAAAATAGAAATTCATTGGTATGAGGTTTGTTTTTTTGATAGTAGCTATGATAGAAAATTTGTTCTATTAAAGGAAGAGGAGATAGATGTATAATGGAATTAGAAAAAATTGAATTTCAAGGATTAGCGTTAGACCCTAATAAAACATATATTGTTAACCTACATTTTGACAAAGATATGGATGTAGAAAAACGTTATTATTTATTTAAACATTATAAAAAAGTATTTGAAGAAAAAGGCATTACTAATATTATATTTAATCCTTATACAGACGTATGTAAGTTAGAAGTTATAGAGGCTAAAGAAGAAAAATGCTAAGAGTTAAGGAGTACTACTTAATGAAGATCCCAAAAAGGTCTTCTATTTTTATATGCTAAATTATTTAGAACCAAATAAAGCAAATAAAGGAGATTTATATATGAATAAATGAACTTTAGAATATACTGTTGATGATAAAGATTATGATTTTGGTACCTATCGTTATGTATTTATTGCTGGGCAAATTATATGTACGGATGAAAACGATGATGGTAAAGTTTTAGATTATCAAGTAAATTATGATATTAACTTTGAAAAAGATGCAGAAATATCTTGGGAAATGGGTTATGGTATGGACCCAGACGATGAAGGTGGGTTACAACCATCAATTGAAAACTTAGATGAACTTTTAGCAAAAACAAAACGTACTACAGTTTTATTTGATCTTAAAGCTGATGGTGAGTGGGATGACCCAAAAACTCATAAAACCATAGAAGAAGCTGCTGCATTTTTAGGGTGCTCAAAAGAGGAATTAGAAGATATTATTGCACAAATAAATGATGAAGCTGATATTTATCTAGAAAGCGCTATTGATGAACATTTATGTAGTTTAGAATATGAGCGTGATGAACCAGATTACGATTATGATGACTGGTATAATGATTATTGGGATTAAGCCTATGGAAAATGAATTTATTAAAATTTATGAAGAACTAAGTACTCTAACTGAAGCAAAGCAAGATACTTTAAATTTTAAAAATTGATTAATCAGTGATGGAAAGTCTGAAACAGAGGCTACTAATTATACTAAACGTTTTGACGGAATTAAATCATTATTAAAATCACCTGAAAATGATTATTACTACTGAATTAAAAATAAAGACTCAAAAGAACTTATTGATATAATTAATGATACAGAAAGAGTAGCTGAAGTTAAAAGAACTAGAAAACAAGAAATAGCTGAAGGTGCTAAATTAGTTAATGAGACAGAACATTGGAAGATTTATCATATTACTAATTTTGATGCTTCTCAATACTATGGCCGCGACTCTAGATGATGTATTACTGGTGTAGGTAGCTATGGTGATAAATGGTGAAATGATTATATAAGAGATGGTTATACTTTCTATTTTTGTATAGCTAAACAAGATTACGATCCACGTGGAGAAAATAGTAAATTTGCTATTGCACTTCATAAAGAAGCTGAATATTATCAAGTATTTGATCAACAAGATAGCGAATGTTCTTTAGATGATATTCCGTATTATGAAGAAATTAAAATACCAGGAATAAATTTAGATTATTATGAGAATAGTAAACTCAACTTTTGTGAGGATTGTGGCGAATATATACTTGATGGTTATGAGTGTTGAGGAAAAGAGGGTGAGATTTATTGTGAAGACTGCTGGCATGAACATTATTTCCACTGTGCTAGATGTAATGATGTAGTTAGTTATGATGCTGCTAATGATGGTATAGATGGAGATCATTATTGTTGAGATTGTTGAGGTGACACCTTCTATGAATGTCCTAGATGTTATGATATTGTTTGACTTGATGATGTAAACTGAGATGAAAATGGTGAAGGCTATTGTTCTGATTGCTGAGATGAGATACAGGAAGAAAATGAAGAAGATGAATAAATAATGAAAAAAAGACAAAATTTTAGATTTTGTCTTTTTTTATATTGTATAATATTATGTAATATATAAATTATAAAAAGGAGCTGATATTATGAATTACAGTATAAAATATTATAAAAAGAATAAAGATATTACATTTAATGAAATGCAAAATATTTGTTCTTCTGGTAAATGCTCACTTTGCAAAAGTATGCCTGAAGATAATAAAAGATGTATCTTTTTAGAACCTTACGATGACGAATTAGATAGAGAATTTGAGTTAGATGAAAATATAATAGAAGATTGGTCAACAGTTATTAAAGAAGAAATAAAAGAACAACCAGAAAGAAGTAGATCATAATATGAAGTTTGTTCCTAATTATATAACAAAAGATAAAGTATTTGAAGTTATGGTTGACAAAGCTACTCTTGAAAATAAACCTTTAGAAGATGGTACTTATTTATCTTGGTGGCATAATAAAGAAATTACTCAAAATAAAATTACAGTATATAATAGATTTACTCAACGTGTTAGTGAAAAGTCTATTTATTATAGTGAAAAGAAAGGTTTTTATTTTAAAGGTAATTCTTCTTATTGGACTAAGACACCACACTCAAGATATTATATAAATGATTTGGAGGAATTATAATGCTACAAGAACAAATTATGTATAGCTTAGTTGAGTATAATAGCTCTGAAGTATTAGATGTTATTACATTTACTGATTATAAGTTAGCAAAAGCAAGTATGGCTGAGAAAGCATATCATGCACTCATAAAAGCTCAAGAGACAGATAATTATTCATTTATTGATAATGATGAAACTACTTATAAAATTTTTTATAAAGATGGAGAATGGCTTCAATATAAAATTATTCCTAATAATTTATATGGATTTTAGTAAAGTAAATTAAGAGGCAAATAAGGTAATGAACGTAAAATTATATTTAGTTGTTAAATGTACTAATAAGGGTGTAGCTTCAGCTCAAGCTTTTGCGAGTGAGAAAGCGGCAAAAGAATTTTTTAAAGATGAAGTTGATTCAGAAATAGCAATAGCAACAGATGGTGGCTATTTTAATTATCATATTTCTCGTAAGAATTGTGTAACACTCTATTATAGAGAAGGTTGTTGGATGGAAATTAAGATTATAGAAGATGAAATTTTTGTGGAGGATTAAATTTATATGATAGAGATTATTAAACCAAAACCGGATAAATATATTATTGTATGTGAACATTGTGATTGTAAATTTTCATATGAGTTATCAGACGTTTATAAAGACTATTACGGACAAGAAAGAGTAAATTGTCCTTGCTGCAAATCTGGACAATTACATAGTAAAAGGGAGAGTGAAAAATAATGATTTTTTTAGTAGTAGATCATGGTGAAGGTAATATTGAAGTTCTTTCACCAGAAAATTATGGAATGGACACTTGGGGAATGTCAACTCAAGAAGGTATTGATAAGAAAGACGACGGCTGTTGGTATACGACATATTGGTCAGATGGTGGTGAGTGGTTAGAAGATACTTATGAAGAAGATAAGTTAAATGTATTATTAGAAACAACAGATGTAGAAGAAGTGTTGACTTTTATTCTTCAACAAGAAAATCTAACTGTGAAAAAAATGAAGGAACTTGTTGAACAAATAAAAGAAATTTTTAATGACTCGATTATGTGGTTTGAACATATGTATTTAAGAGAAGATGAGGAAGTAAATCATGAGTAAAACAAAGAAAAGACTTCTTATAGTAGCATCTTTTGGTATTCCATTAATTATAGTAGCAGGACTTTCAATATTATTTTCTCTTGCTTTTCCTATGCCTTATAGTACTATATTATCCGCAGGTGCAGGATTAGCTGGAGGCTGGGTACAAAGTATTTGTTTTGGATATATAATGGAGGATTAAAAAATGTTCACAAAAGAAGATTATAATAAATGATTAGAAGATGACACTAACAAAGAGTTAAATAAAAAAATGGTTGAAGAATTTCCTTTCTTACTACCTCGTAATAGATGGACAGATAAAGTAAGTGAGGATTACGATTATTCTTATAATGAACTTTGGGCTTTAGATAAAGGTTGGGCGAAAGCATTTGGTTATGAGTTAATTTGTGAACTACGAGATGCTTTAATTGAAGCTAATTATTTAGATAAATATAGAATCACACAAATTAAAGAAAAATATGGAACTTTAAGATGGTATGATTTTGGAGCTTCTGAGAAAGTTTTTGATATTATTAGAAAATATGAACAATTGTCTTATGAGACTTGTATATTTTGTGGAAAACCATCAGAGTATGAAACTTTTGGTTGAATTAATTACGTTTGCAAAGATTGTTTAGATGAACACAACCTACACGGCAGAACAATCGTGGAAGCAGAGGCTGAAGAAGAGATTTAAAAAATATTAATAAAGTGTTCTCTAGCGAGTACGACATAAGAGAGCTAGCAAAGTTAACAGGCTTAAGAATCGGCCGATAACTTATTACCCTGTGAATGCCGTAACCTCAAGGGGCAGTAGCATAATGGTGGCGCAATTCCACAGACCGAGGTCAGACACAAAAATAGCCAACCCGAGTCGTACACGGCAGAGAGCACTTTATTATTTTTATTTGGAGGTATTGATATGAGAAGAAAAGTTAAATTAATTGATAAAATAAATAACAAAGTGATAGAGTCAGAAATAAATGTTCGTAATACTTTGCATTTTGAAGTTCAAAAAAATACAAGAGCACAGATATTTAAAGACAAGACAAAATATACTAGAAAAGTCAAACATAAAAAAGATCCACTTAGTGGGTCTTTTTAATTTGCTAAATTATTTAGTTAAAATTTTTATAGGAGACTTATTTGTGTATAATAATTTTATTACCTTTTATGAAAAACTTAATACTTTAAATGAATCTAATGCAGATATTCAACAATTAGTTAGATTTGCAGGGCAAGAATTAGCTGATAGATTTCTAAAAATTAAAGACAGACTCCCTGTAAAAGAAAGAGATCTTTATTATTGAATTAATAATAGAACTAAGGATGAGCTAGAGCAAAGAGTATTAGAAATTGAAAATACCAAGTCTAAAAATAAACAAAAACAAGATGCTCAAGTAAATGCCATATTATTAAAAGAAACTGACCATTGGTATATTTATAGAATAGATAATTATGAAGCATCTAAATATTATGGAAGAGACACTCAATGATGTATTGCAGGGATCGGTGTAGATGGACTTAAACATTGAAATTATTATAAACGTATTGGAGGAAGATTTTATTTCCTAATAGCTAAGCAAAATTATGACCCACGAGGTAGAACTAGTAAATTTGCCATAATGCTAAATGATAAATATAATTACTATACTATTCATGATCAGCAAGATCATACTTGTGAATTTGATGAAGTCCCTTATTTTGAAGAAATTTGTTTATCTGAGATTAATTTAGCTAAATATACTGAAGAACCACCATTTGAGTTTATTTGTGATAAATGTGGTGGGTTAATAATTGAAGATGAGGCTATAGAAGGACCTAATTACGAATGTTACTGCCTAGATTGCTTTGAAAAGGACTGCTTTATTTGTGCTGATTGTTTTGAGATAGACTATCTTATAAATGGACATAAAATGTCTGATAATGAATATTATTGTAGAGATTGCATTAAAAATAAATAATAATTTTTTATATTGTATAATATATTAAAGAGGTATTATTTATGATTAGAAATAAGTTATATGATGAATTTGAAGCAGAGGGTTATAGCTATATTCAATATATAGTTGGAGGTCAGTTGATTCCTCATGTTTATAGTTTAACTAATGATAATGACTGATTAGAACTTAACCCCACAGTAATTGTTAATGGACAAATGTCAATAAATAAAGGGCCAGAAGCTAATGAAAAAACTATTAAAATGGCACAAAGACTAATCCAAGAATTAAATAAGCCAGATTATTGTGACTGATATTCAAAAGCTTTATTTGAAAATAATGAAGAAACAGAAAATTAGATCTTTTTCAGATCTAATTTTTTATTTTAATCTAAACTTTTACTGTATAATATATTAGATATAATTTATTAGGAGGAAATTATAAATATGTCAAATGCAACAATAACAACAAGTTATCTTAATAATTTTATAGAGCTTTTAACTGACCCAAGGTTATCATATATTTTAGGTTTAACAAATATATCATTTTTAGATTATGAGGAGCAACTTATTGAAAAATTAACTTTACGTGAGTTTACTAATAGATTTAATGATTATTGTAGACATTATGAAGCAGAACCAATACATTCTATTCGTTTTGAGGGTAATACTATAAAAATAGTTTTTTTCCTACTATTAAATTATGATAATTTTATTCCACTGAAAACTTCAAATAATTAAATAAAACCAGGAGGATTTTAATTTTATGAATAAATTAGATATTGAATTTTTAATGAATTTACAAAAAGAATTAAGAAAGCAAGATGGAGAACATATATGCTGCGGCGAACATAGTGACTGTTGTGAAGAGTCTCAATGCTCAGATCATCATTGTCAGTGTCATGATTTTTATGCAGGCTGTCAAGATTTACCTACACCTAGATACTGGAACATTTTAGAAACAACAATTGAGCCTACTGCTTCCGATTATGCAGATAGAAATGCTATTATTATTCAAACTACTGGAGGCGATGTGTATGAAGCAGCAGATGAACATGATTTGTACCATTTTATTTTAGAAAATTATGATTTAGAGATTACTGATGAATTTAAAAATTCATTAGATTCCATAAAAACAGACTTAGATAAATTAATTAGTTTTTATAATAATTGTGAGTATTGTTCCGGGTCAGTAGCTCTTATTCCTGTAAGAGAGGTAAGTTTTTTCTCAACACGTACCGGGTGCTTTTTAACCAAGAAAGCAGCAATTGAGTATTTAAATAAATTTGGACATTTACACCAAAATCCAAGAATTTTAGGTTTAACCGCATCAGCAAATGAAGAACTAGATTATTTACTTAATATCATCAAAAAAGTAGACTGGCAAAATATTTTAGAAAAATTAGAGGAGAATAACTAATGAAACAAAAAACTACACCATTAATCGATTGTTTAAGTGCAGAAGAACCACTTAACAAAGAGGTAGATATTGAAATAATTAATACCTTAGAAGATTCTATTCCATATATGAAAAGTACAAATTATAAAGAGAGATTTAGGGCTGAATATTGGCAAACTAAAATTAGATATGAAAGATTAAAAGATTTCTGCACCGAGATTGAAGCAAGTTTTTATTCTGACAGAGTGCCTGAACCAAAGCATGACTGCCCATATGAGACTTTACGTAGTCAACAAAGGGCTATGGGTGAATATCTACATATTTTAGAATTACGTGCAAAGATGGAAAATATTATACTATAATTGGAGGTTGCAATGTGGGATAAATTAAGATCAAAATCTTTTACAATATTGTGTTATTTAGGATATTGTTTTAAAAATTTTCTTATTTTAATAAGTGGTATATTTATTGGCTTACTTATAGTTGCGCCACCAGCTGATTTATTATCTATCATGTTATTTGTATTTTTATCAATTATCCCAGGATATATTGGTTGGTTTAAGATGGATTTCGGAGTATTAAGACTAATACTTGCTGCAGATGAAGAAAATTTAGATGATGATCAGGAGGAATATTATTAATGCTTGACTATGTTAGCAAAAAGCCATTAGGTAAATATACTTTAAATGAAATGATTGAAATATGTAATGCAAAGAAAAGATATTGTAGTGATTGTCCACTATCATCTTTATGTAATGCTATTGATATTCCACATATTAAACACTTTTATGAAAAAGATTTAGAAGAAATTGTTTATTTTAATTCAAAAACTGGTGAAACAGGGAAAGAGGATATTAATGAAACCAATTAAATCTTATACTAATCTAGATGAGATTAAACCAGTAATAACACCTAAGACTTTAAAAGAAAAGCTATTAAATGCGTATAATGATACTCATGAGTTAGGTGCATATAAATCAATGGTTATGTTAGATCATAATGATACTGATATATTATTACAAGCTTTAAATGCAAGTCCAAAAGATAATAAAAATCGAACTCATCTTACTGGTAAATACTTTGTTAATAATTGGGAATTCGACCAATTGCCTATTACTAAGACTGAAAAAGAAGAATTGATTAAACGTGAAGTAGTTATGGAATTGGCAACAAAATTATATGAGTTTATAGATGTAGAAGATTTTGATAAAAATGATGATTCATTTATAACTGAATATAAATTAGATATGAATATAGAAATTAATAAATAGGGGAAAGTTTTTATGATATTAAATATTTTACAATGAACTTGATGTCTGCCTCAAACGTTAGTTGGGTTAATTTTAAAATGATGCTGAAAAGGCAAAAGAGAAAGATATTGATTTAATAATCGTGTATATACAGTTTATAATACTCCTAAAAAGAGTTTAGGTGGAATTAGCTTAGGTAAGTATATTTTATTGGGAACAAACATGGATGATGAAGAAACTATTAAACATGAATATGGACACCAATTACAGAGTTATATCTTAGGTCCATTATACTTATTAGTAATAGGATTACCTAGCGGATTATGGTGTTGGTTTGTTCAAGACTGAGTTAATAAGAATAGAAAGAAAAAAGGTAAACAAGCTTTAAGTTACTACTGGTTATATACTGAATCTTGAGCTAATAAGCTAGGCGGCGTTGAAACTTATTAAATTTAAATAATTATGTAAAAAAGACCTAAAATAGGTCTTTTTTTATTGTATAATATATTGTAATATATTTGGAGGTAATTATGAAATTAAAAGATTTTATGGAGTTACATGCAGAAAAATTTGATTATGAAATTCATTTAAAAAGAATAAATAGAGATTTTTCCGAACCCACTCATTTGGATTATGCAGATAATTTAGATTCTCCTTGGCAGAGATATTTTCAAGAATATTTTAATTACGATGTAAGTTTTTTTAGAATAGAAACTGTAAAAGATTTTATTGGACCGAAAATAATTTTAGCAATTTATATTATGATTTAAAGAGGTGTAAAAATGAATTATAAAAAATGGTTAAAAAAATTAGAAGATGTTAAAGAAAATGATGATTATCTATTTGAAGATAATGAAGATGATGGAGAAGAAATTACTCCTAATAAATTAAGAACTTATAACAGAGTATTTATTAAAGTTTTACAAAACTATCTTGTATCAGAAGATAAAATTAATTTTAATCTAAATAGTCATTGGGAACAAGGTTATTTTATCTTTGATATGGGTCAAGATAGTGTATTTATTACTGATTCATCTAATAACAAAGATTGGCGTTTTGGTTTTTGGTTTGATCAAATTAAACAAGAAGATGAAGATTTTTATAGAGTAAGGGCATTCGCTCAACCTATTTTAACGATTGATAAGTTTAAGCCTTCATATTCAGACTTTTCAGAAGAACTTTTAATCCCAATGAGACAGCTTACAGAAATCTGTGAGAATATTGATTATGATACAGATGCTATTCCTGAAAAATTAAATGAACGTTTATTTGAATTTATTGAATTTAGTAATATTTATGATATGATTAAGTATATCATAGATAATCCTACTGATGCTTTATATTATGATTGGTTTTGTCATAAAAGATACTATCGTTTACCAAACAGATTAAAAACTTGGTGGAAAGTATTTAAGTTTAAATGGTCCGAAAATAGACGTAATATGATTAAAGAAAAACTAACAGCTAAATGTTATAAATTTATTGAGACTAAATTAAAACCACTATTTTCTGAAGAAAAGTGTAATGCTGAATTAGAGGTTATTTATAGAGAATACACATCACCTGTTTTTCAATTAAAAGTTAAAACTTGTGATAAATTATATTCTTGTACAGAATTAAATGATAGATTAATTACTACATATGCTAACTATTTATGTGAAAAGTGGAATAAATATCTAGAAAGACTTAGAAAAAAGGGTATTTGGGCATATGATCAAGAACTAAGTCTAGATTACTGGTTTATTTCTGATGAGGGTAGAAGAAAAGGTTTACCTGTTTGGGGAAGCTATGATTATATGAGCTTAGAAGAATTAGAAGAAGAATTAAAGGCACTAAAGAAACAATTTAATTTAAAAACAGTCAAGCAATGTATTTGGTTAGATTTGGAGGAAGATGATGCTAGATAGAGAATTACAGTTATATACTAATAAAGAAGAGTATCATAAATTATTTCAAAAGTATACTAATGAAGATAATATACTTCAAAGTATTCAAAGTGTAAATTGCATATTACAGGATCTGCGAGGACATTTAAATAATGTAAAGAGTGACTCAGCTTATTGGGGAATTATGTCTGAAATTTGTTTATATGAAGATTTGCAAACATCTTTAATCTATATAGTATATCAAGCTTTAAAAGAATATGAGTGTAAAAAAATGAAGCCTTATTTTGAATCAAAAGATTTATTAGCTAGCACAAAATCTAAAAAAGATCAGATAATTAAAGATTTATTAAAGTATAAACCAAGTGGTTATAAATCAAAAATAGAATTATTAGAGGAGGTATTCAAAAGTGAATAACGATTTATTACAATTAAGTTTTAAAATGTATGTTTGTGAAGATTGTGAATCTGTAGCATTAGTTTTTGATGATGAAGTTGGGGTATGTGACAATTGTGGTGGAAATTTAATAGAAGTAAAGGAAGAAGAAAATGAATAATACAAATAAAACAACAAAAATTGGATTTAGTAATACAACAAATGAATTAGGAAGCAGCGTAACTACAAATTCTAGTAGTCTAACTTATATTAATAATGCTCGTAGATTATCTAAAACTCGCTGTAAATGTGGTGGTAGACGTTTTGTAACTGATGGTATAGTATTTTTAACTTATCCAGCGCAGTATCCTGTTGAGTGCGAATTTTGTGGTGACAGAAGTACTGCTCGCGAAGATGAGTTAATTACTTTAGTTGATGTAATGCCAGATCTATCAAATCAATGGAATTCTTTAACTACTAAGCAATCAGATGAATGCAAACATACTTTTGAAATTAAATTAGTAAATGGTAGATATGTAACTTATTGCACAAAATGTGGTAAGATAGGTGATAATATATCTGTTGGTATCGACTTATCTTGCAAATCACCGGTAATTGAGCATCTTGATACAATACCTTGTATTGATCCACTTAGATTTACTTGTGTGGATGGTAATTTTACAACTACAGCTCCAAGTTTAGACGAAGTTAAGAAGGTAAAGGCTTATGCCGGAAGTACAATCACAACTAAATAGAGTGCCTAATCATGGGGAACGTTATCATTTTTTTGATGATGGTAAGAGTTCTCCAAGTAGACATTTTATCGTAGAGATAACTAAGGTAATTTCATGAGATCAATTACAATCGCATGACTTAATAAAAGAGATTACTGAGGAACAAAAACAATGTGCTTGGCTATATAATCTTACAACTGATTATGTTCTACAAGGTAAATTACTAGGAACAGACATTGAACCACTATGGTTTATTAGAACAAAAGATGGAGGCTGGTTTTCTATTGGTTTTTGGGCTGGTGAATTAGACATCGATGGTTCTAGATTTAAAGAAATTATAGACAACGAATTTAAATATTTTAAAGATAGTGAAGAGTGGAAAACTTGGGAAGATGCTAAAGATTGGTATAATGAAAAAAGTGATGTTACAAAAGAAATGCTAGAAGGGGTTATAGAATAGGTATTATTTATGAAAGTATATTTTTTACAGGATGTTAAAGGTAAAGGCAAAAAAGGAGAAATTAAAGAACTGAAAGATGGTTATGCTAATTTCTTAATTAAAGACAAGAAAGTTATGACTTATGATAATAAAACTAAAACTTTAATTGATGCTATTATTTTACAAGAGCAAAAAAATTTAGCTATGGAGAAACTTATTGCCGAAACAGCCAAAGCTAAACTTGAATCCTATTTATGGTTATTTGATAGCTCATCAACAAAAGACGGCAGAATTGCTAAACCTTTAAAGAAATCTCGTATTGCTGAATGGATTAAAAAACGTTGTGATATTGAGATAGATATTAAAAAGTTGGACTTACCAAAAATAGAACATTTTAGAACTGAATATATTGGAAAATTAAAATTATTTCCTGGAATTGTTGCAAATTTACGAATTGAAATTGTACCAGATACAGATCCAGTAGAATGTTAGGATTAAGATTATGCCTTTTAAAAATGAAGAACAAATTTTAGGTGCAAAACCTTGTCCATTTTGTGGCAGTACTGATATTAGACTATCTCTAAAGAAAACAGGTCGTTTTGATACTTACTATCATGCTACATTACACTGCTATAGCTGTCGTGCTTTTGGCCCAAGGGTATTAAGTGATAAGACATCTCAGGAATCTAACTATTCAAGTAGATATGTAGTAGAAAAAGATATTATATTAAAAATGAAAGCTTTAGATGCTTGGAATAGTAGAAATTAGGAGTTACTAGCTAATGGAAATGTATTATTTATTTACAGATGGAACTGTTATTAGTACAGTTGAGTTAAAAGAACAATATGAATATCATGTAGAACATTCTACTACAAATGATTTTAAAAATTTAATTGATTATTCAGATTATTGGGTATCAGAAATAGTTGTAAAAATTTGCAGTAAGACTTTAGTTAAGAGAAGTTCTAATATTTTAGATATGATTACTCCAGAAAAAGACTATGTTAAATTTTTTGATGAATTGAGAAAAGTTAAAGTAGATTTATTGGGAAACTTAATTATTAGGGGCGATGCTGACTGGCATAAGCTACAAGATAATTTTGAATGGATTGAAGCTATTTATAAAGTAAATTCAGAAGATAATTATATAAAAATTTGGGAAAATAAAAATATAGGAGGTAGAAATAATATATGTTAAGACAAAGAAGCCGCCTAGATGTAGAACTAAAAAAATTTATTGAAGATAGAGAAAACCCAACTATTAATGGACTAAAACATGTCCCATTAATTAAAAAGGTTATTTCAAAATTAAAAGATTATGAAGATTTTATAGAAGGCATTATTATAGAAGATAATATTGATGATTTAATGAATGCTTACAAAACTATTGAGCAAAAATTACTTTCATCAACTATAAGATCTGCGGATATTTCATCTGATGATATAATAATTCAATGCTACGATGAGCTAAAACTTATTTATGATTTTATTCAATCTAAGGCTACTTGGATAGTAACTGATATTCACGTTGATGAATTTATTTGTCCAAAATGCGGTGCTGAGATTGTTGCTGAAAAATCAGATAGAAGATATCATAAATTTTGTTCTTACTGTGGAACAAAATTAGCTTTTGCTGATTTTTTAGAAGAAGATGAAGAAAAATTAAAAACTTTTGGATATATTGATTAAAATTTAAAAATTATATTGTATAATAATATGTGTGATTCACTGAACGAATCTTGAGTGTTTGGATGATCAGCTATATTGATTTAATCCAACCTTCAATAAAGTTAATAATTTATATTGTTAACTTTATTGAGGGAAAACCTCAGGGAAGTTGGGCTTAGGAACTTCCGTCACAGAGGCCTAAGTAGTTGTCTGATATAGCAACATAAAATTGAGTAGTTGCCCCTACATAAACAACTATATCGCTGTTGACTTCACAGTCTAAGGTTTGACGACCAGAAGTTTAGCTTAGTTCGAAATAAGCTAATGGGTAAAGAATGAATTTAGCGACCCATGTAAAAGATCCTGTTTAATATTTCAGTAAAAAATATAGATTGATACAAACTGGATTATTAATTAATAATTCTATATTGATAATTTAAGTGTAAAAAATCCTGATCACTTCTACTGGTGCGTATGCTTTAGAGGAATCGACCGACGCCGTAACTGGATGCTGAAAGCGCCATTGATAAACCTTCAAGGTAGTAAATCAGTTATTATCTAATTAAACTTCTCTAGCTCCTCCGTGGAAATTTAGAGAAGTTTTTTTATTTTATTTAGATTTTATACATTTTAATATTGTATAATATTATATAATGGAGGAATTATTATGCAAGAATTAATAAATTGGTTAACAAAAGAAATTATTGATATAGAGTGTATTATCGATGAATATGAAGAACGTGATTTGCCAGTTCCGGATAACTTATATATAATTTTATCTAAATACAAACAGTTAAAAAATGCATTGGAAAATTCTTTAGAGATAACTAATATTTTAAACAATAATATTAATCATATACAGCCTGAACTTATTGATGGATATACTTCAGGAAATAGTCTTATTGGTATTGCTAATACTGAATTAAATAGATTAGAGGAGCTTTTAGGATGGATGAACAAAAATTAGGATTATTAGAAATGATTGCCAGTCTGTCTTCATCTGTTGAGCAAATTATTGATTTTTTAGAGGATTTTCATGATATTTTTAATTGGCGTGGGACTGAAGAAAATATGGAATTAATAAAAAAATTAGATACTGCAAAAAGTTATATTTATGATGTACAAGATAAACTTAATTGTATACAGACATTAAAAGAGGAATAGAGATTAAATGGAACAAGCTTTAAAATTAAAATTGTCTATTTTATGTCCACAGTGTAAAAATGATTGTTTTTTATTATCTAAGAAAGAAATTAAAGAGACTACTACTGAGACATTATTTGTTGAAACACGTACTTATGCAGATACACAATATTATTTAGCTTGTTGCAGTTGTGATCATACTTTTAAATTAGTAGATAAATAGGAGGTATATATGAAAAGAGATAAATTAGGTGATAGAATGAAAACCAATTATGAGGAAGTTTATAAATTTAAACTAACTCGAAGAACCCCTGTAATTATTAGATTAGATGGAAAAGCATTTCATACATTTACAAGAGGATTACAAAAACCTTTTGACGAAATTTTTATGAAATCAATGCAAGAAACTATGAAATATTTATGTGAAAATATTCAAGGGTGCGTATTAGGATATACTCAATCTGATGAGATAACTTTAGTGCTTGTTGATTATAAAAAATTAGATAGTTCAGCTTGGTTTGACTATGAAGTACAAAAATTAAGCTCAGTATCAGCGTCTATGGCCACATTAGCTTTTAATAAATTTTTCGAATATAATATTGAAAAATTTAAAGAGGAAATGAGTGATATGGCAATTGAAGTTGATAAAAAGTATTTAGATAATCTAGATGCTTGTGTAGAAAAAGGTGCAATGTTTGATTCGAGATGCTTCAATATTCCAAGAGAAGAGGTTACAAATTGTTTATTGTGGAGACAACAAGATGCAACAAGAAATAGTATTCAAATGTTGGCTCAACAATATTTTTCACAAAAAGAAATTGAGCATAAGTCGAATAATGAGCTTCAAAATATGTTATTTAGCCAAAAAGGTATTAATTGGAATGATTTACCAGTAGACCAAAAACGTGGTAGTTGTTGTGTCAAAGAAAAAACTCAATTTCTAACAATCGAAAATTATTCTCATTGGACAATTGATAGAAATATTCCAATCTTTAAAGATAGCGGAAGAAATTATATTGAAAATAGAATTCAAGAAGAATATTAGAACTCTAGACACAATCAAGCTTAATAATAAATTAAAAAATGGAGGTAATATTTTGCATTATACTAAAGAAGAATTTAAAGAATGTGTAGATTATTTTTGGAAAGTTTATAATGAAAATCATTTAGGAATGTTAGGCAGACATTATTATGATGTGTTAGCTGAAATGTCTGAAGCAGCTAGTAAATATTTAGAAATTGAGGAGAATATTTATAAATTAGTAGCTCAAATAAAAGAAGAACAAAAAACTTTAAAAACATATATAACTACTGCTACAGAGTCTAATCTTTCAGTTGAACCTGAAAAATTAGTTAAATATTATTTTAATGAGGGATATTTAGAAGCATTACAATTATTTGATTTAAAAGTATCTTTAAAAAATATTACAGACAAACTAAAAGAAATAGATGGGAAATTAGGTTAAAAATGAGTAATCATATTACAGCAGCAGAAAGTAAATTTATTTTACTAGAATATGTTAATGGTATTAAAACGTTAGTTCCAACTTTTGATTGGCTACCAGAAGTTATTAAAGAAGCTATTCAAAATGCTATAAATCATTTTGTTGAGGATTTTGATCCAGATTTACATTGTGGAGTAGTTTGGCACATTGATTCAATGTTAAATAATAGATTTTCTTTAGCTCAGTCCTTATTTAATGGTGAAATAAAAAATAAAGCCTACTATATTGGTATTCCATATTATTATGATCTAGGAGAAAATGAAACTGAGAAGGATATTCAAGAAGTATTTCCTGATTATGAATATAAAGATAATGCTGTTTGGTTTAGCGATGAGGCAAGCTTTGACAGTCTAAAAAAAGATTTATTAAATAAAAAAGGCTGTGCACTATTTGATCACTGTGATGGAATTTGTCGATATTGTGATAAAAAAGATAGCCTATAAAATTAACAAGATAAAGTTTAAAAATGCGAATTTGGGCTAATTTTAAGCCTTAAATTGAGAATTAGGAGCTATTAATGATAGATTTAGACAGATTAAAAGAAGAAACAAATATTATAATATTTCCAGATGGTCAGCTATTTTATGGAGACATATCTCATGATATGTTAATTTATAATACTGCAAGAGAGCATGATGAATATTCAGATATTTTATATGAAATAGAAGATTGGATTAAAAGTTTTGATGATACTGATGCCAGCTGTTGGGGATATTGTGGTATTATATTGGGACATGATTTTGCAATACGACATAATATTGTAAAAATTTATGGAGTAGATACTTTTAGAACATCATTTTTATTATGTGCAGAAACTGCTCATAATTTAACAAAAGCACAATTAGATGTGCTCTTTGAAATAAAAGATTTATTTAGTAATATGGACCAAAACAACATTATTAGAGAATATAATTATTTTAAAAACAAAGGAGAATAACTAATATGAAAGAAACAAAAGTAAAAAATTTATTAATGTGAGCAGAATCTCAATTAGAATTATTATCTGGGGATTTTACTTCCGCTACTACAGAGAAAGTTAAGTATGAATTAAGTCATAGACAAGGCTCAGCAGAGGAACAAGCTGAGTTAGACAGACTAGATTCAAAAGCTGACTATTTTTATGAACAAATTGAAGTCTTTAATGACTTAATAACACAATTAACCACTTGAGATGCGATTAAAAACAAGATAGAATACAAAACAATTGAGGGTAAAGAAAGTTATACTTTTAAAATAACATCAGATGACTCTGAGTTTGAGGAAATAGACGAACTTTTACAAAGAGTGGTATCCTATGAATAAGATTACAGAAACTAAATTATTATTAATGGCATATGCTATTGTAAGTTATTTATGGGCATTTTTCTTTGGGATATTAGAATTCTGTTTTATTATCTCATATATTAACTGAGTATATAATATTATCTTTGGAATATTATATTTAGGTTTTATTTTAATGGGAACACGATCTGTAAACCTTTTAAATAGAGTAAGATTATATTATACAAAAAGAAGCAAATAGTGTAAATTATTTGCTTTTATTTTCTTTTTATACTGTATAATATTATATAAAATATTATTTATTGGAGGATTTGTATGGCTACTGATTATCAAGGAATTAAGATATATAAAGATGTAGTTATAGTAGAAAAACAATCTTGGGAATATGATTGGTCTACAGGTAGAAGAACTTTATTAGATTTACCTCAAGGCTATATAGTTGAGCCGGGAAACAAGAAAATGCTAGAAACAGCTATGTCTTGGGCAAAACAAATACATGCTGCAGTCGATGCAGAAGGTAATTTTATTTATAATGAGGATGGTGAACGCCAATATGAAGAAATTAAGGGCATTCAAAATACTTATGTAAATGGAAATTTTAAATTTGAATTATTTGATGATGCTGATGGATCTTCTCAGGGAGGTAAGTTATCTTTTTGGAATTGTATTATTACTGCTCCTGATAACAAGAGATATAAAGTAGGAATTAGCACGGCTATTTTATTAAATTTATTAAAACAAAATACTTTTATAAATGGCATATGTGATAAACCTGTATGGTTAGGTAGAATTAAAGGCAATCAAGTTGGTGCTTTTACTGATAGCATGCAAGAATTTAAACAAGCACAAAATGATCAATTATTTAGAGAGCAAAAAAATACTGTTAAATATGTACCAGGAGATATTCTAAAATCTAAAACAGAGACACTACTTTATTTAGGAAAAGCTTCTGAATATTTTTCTAAACAAACTCTATATAGTTATGAAAAAGCTCTAGTAGAGTATTGTAAAAATGATACTGCCTATATTGATAAGGATTATGCTTTAGTTATAGATAATAAACCTTTCGAGCAACATTATTATTTAAAATTTTTTAGTTATTCTTGGACTAAGGATCCTGTAAAGCTAGAAGATTTCACAAATATTTATGATATTTATAACCATGAACGAGACTGGTATATTGAACAAGAGACTAAAAAATTAAGCAGAGTTGTAGTTGGTCATATTGATTTATTAGATTTATTACCATGGGATTTTGAAGAAAAATTAGCACAAAAATATATGCTTAAGGAAAAAAAACCTTATGAAGAAAGACTAGCCTATGGTGCAGACTTACCAACGCACCCAGATCATTCTAATTTTTTGAGGTATAAAAGATATTATTTAAATAACTTAGTAGACTATGAGCTTGCCAAGTTACAGAATTATATATCTACATCTGAAGACACTTCTCCTGAAAATATTTTAAATATTTTAGAAAAAAATTATAACTTGTATAACTTGGAAGTGCCTTGTAATGAGCACAGATATAAGAAAGCTGACCAAATTGTAAAAGTAGAATTTCAAGATTCTTATTTAGATTATTTTAAAGAATGTGCTTCAAAGCATTCTCAGTATGTTACTAGTAATCATTTTAGAAATTATTATGGTAATACTAAACTTATTTTAAAATATAAGAGGGATTGGTGGTCTTATTAATGGGTAAATTAGTATTTTATTATGGACCAATGGGTTGTTCTAAAACTGCGAACGCTTTAATGACGAGATTTCAATATTTATCTAAGAATAAAACAGTTTGGTTGATTAAACCATCTATTGATACTAGAGATGATGTTATAGATAAAGATGGAAATAGAGTTGCCTTTGTTAAATCTAGAATTGGTTTAGAAGCTGAGGCAGTTTTAATTGACCAACAAACCGATTTATATAGTGAATATATTAATAAATACTGTAAAATTATATCTTATACACCATCTGGGTATAGCTCTGCTCATGTATGTCCAGGAGTTGCGGATGTTGCTTATGATGTAATTATTTGTGATGAGGCTCAATTTTTAACAGAACTTCAGGTTGAGCAATTAAAAGATATAGCATCACTTACAAATACTGACATTTTATGTTTTGGGCTAAGAACAGATTTTAAGACAAAATTATTTCCAGGCTCAAAGCGTTTATTTGAACTAGCAGATAAAACAATTGAATTAGAAAGTATTTGTGAATGTGGTCAACCAGCACTAATTAATGCACGTGTTAATAAACAAGGCAAAGTTTTAACACAAGGCGCCCAAGTTGATATTGGCGGAGATGATAAATATAAAACACTTTGTTGGAAATGCTATAAAGATTCTTTAATTTAGTTAAAAATATTGTATAATTGGTAAAGGAGAAACTAAATATGAAACCTCAACAATTTGGAAACCCAGCTGTCAATTTAAGCTGAATTATAAAAACAGATTGACATACAAAAGAAAAGTTTAAAGAAAATGTTTTAGACACAGAACACGGTAAATTACAATTAGCTGAAACTATATTAATGTTAATTGAACAGGGTATGGAAATTAGACTTGGAACAGATGGTTATTGTTTAATTTTAGAAGCTAACCCTGCTGATGAGGAGTATACAGATGCTTGCTATCAATATATAGATGATACTCATTTTGTAGGAGAATTAACTAAAGATGGCAATTATCCTGACTATTATCCAGAAGTTGTTAATAATGCTATAAAAAAAGTAATTGATATTATGGCTGATAGTTTACCACAATCTGTATCTGAAGAATTTGCCGAAGCAGAAAAAGAAATTTATGAATACTATTCAAATTATTTAGAAAAGGAGGATCTTCATGAGTAAATTTAGTGGAAAATGTGATCTTTATGATCATATAATGATGGAAAAAACTTATCCAGATCCTGATAATAAAAATATTTTGATTAGTGATGAGCTTGAATGCTTTGAACTATTTAAAAAAAGAACAGGTGGAATTTTACGTCAGTCTCATAAAGTTAAATTAGATAATTGAAATATTGATTATTGGATTAATTATTATGATAATCCTGAACGTTTATCAAAAGAAGCTCATACTACAATTAAAGAAGATAAACGCTGTAAGACTGGTAAAAGAGAAATTACTACTTATACTTACACTTATTTAGGCAGAAAATATAATTCATTAAAAGAACTAAATGATAATGGTTTTTATGGAACTATTGAGATTAAGTTTAATACCTTGCTTGATCTATTACCCTATTATCCATATATCATTACAATGATGTATAGTGGTCAGGAGCAAGAAATAATTTATATTTCAAATTCTTCTTATGTTGATATGTATACAAATGATGTAGTTAACTATTCTGAACCAAAATTTAGAATGATTGAAATTTATAGAGAAGAATTAAAGAAACATTACGTAAAAGTAATTACAGAGTATGGAGTAAAGGAGTAGATAGTATGGTAGATTTTGCCTCATTAATAGAATATTTAGAGAATAAGCAAAATATAATTAGAAAAACCAAAGATGAATTATATGGTTTAAAGGACTGTGAAAGTATTAATTCAGCAAATCTTAATACCGGAATAACTAATGCAGTAGAATCATTAGATTTTATTATGGAAGATTTAAATAAAAAAATTGAATATATTAGAAATTTGGCTTATGAAGAAGCAGAAGCTTTAGCCGTATATTGGTAGGAAAAATATGGAAGAGAATAAAGAGTTATTAGATATTTTAAAAAGAAGAATGGAGCGCCTAAATAAAGAGATAAAGGATAGTACCCCAGAAATCATTATAAAGAACGAACTTAGATTAATTAAAGATGCCTGCGATAAATTATTAGAAAAATTTGATAAAAACTCTAAAAAGTTATAGATTTTTATCGTATTATATTATGTAATATTATAAAAAAGAAAGGAAACTATAAAAATGTTTATTGGAGTTTTATTAGGAATTATTTTTGTTGCTGCAGCAATTGGCTTAGCTTTTGCAGCATATTCAGCTTTTGGTAATGAGCGAAGTGTAGGCGGAGCATTTGCTGTTGTTGGTTGTATTATTATGGCAATTGCTTTCTTAGCTATTCCATTTAGTATTAGAACAGTAGATACTGGTAATATTGCAGTAGTTAAGCAATTAGGAGAAGCTAAATATACTAGAAGTGCTGGAACACACTTTGATTTTTGGATGACTAAAACTTATACCACATATGATGCAAAAGTTCAAAATGTCGATATTACAACACAAGCTTATTCAAGTGATGCACAAACAATGGATATTGGAATGACTCTTCAATATCAAATTATTATTGATAAAGCTGTAGATATTGCAAAAGAATATGGAACATTAGATATTTTACAAAATCGTATTCAAAGTATTGCAGTAGAGAAAACAAAATCAGTATTATCAGCTTATAAAGCTATGGATATTATTGAAGATCGTGCTAAAATGTCACCATTAGTAGAAGAAGCTATTAAAGAAGCTATTGGTGAAAAATATTTTGTAACAGTACAGACAGTTGTATTAACTGATATTTCATTCTCAGAAGCTTTTGAAAAAGCAGTTGAAGAAAAAATGGTAGCAGAACAGGCTAAATTACAAAAAGATTATGAAAACCAAGCTGCTGAAGCTGCAGCAGAAACAGCAAAAAAAGTAGCTGAAATGCAAGCAGATGCAGAGGCATATGCAAAAGAAAAGGCAGCTGAAGCAGAAGCAAAAGCTATTATCGCTAAAGCAGAGGCTGAAGCTGAAGCTTTAAACATTCAAACATTAGAAGTAGCTAAAATGCTAGGATTTACTGAAGTCGTAAATGAAAAAGAACAAATCAAAGAAAATTTAACTTTAGAAGAAGCTAAATTAATTAAAGCATATATTGAATATATTAAATATATGGAAGCTTGGAATGGTGAATTACCCGATACTGTTGTTAGCAGTGACGCAAGTATAATTCTTCCAACAAAATAAAAAAATATTTTTTAAAAAATAATTAAAATTTTAGAAAAAATATTGTATAATATTTATGTAAACAAAAAGAGATGTAGCGGACGTGTGAGTTACTTCGTATAATGGTAATACAATTGTCTTTTAAACAATCTAAGTTAGTTCGATTCTAACGGTAAAATGCTCGCACACTTATTCACATCTTTTCTAACTTAATATTATTATTGACCTAGCGGTAACAGCGGTTACTTCGGAAAACTGCAAATTTTTTAATAACTATTTTTTTGATAGAAAAATAAACTGCTGTTAAATATTCAGGTCAATTAGAATTACTATATATCTCTTTTTGTTACAAAAATAACAAAAGGAGATTTTTATTTTATGTCAAAAATGTTAGATTCAGTTAAAGAAGCTCGTTCAGATATTAAATCAAAACGAGTTACAAATTTTATGGGTGGAAATTCTTATGAATTAAACGCTATTGATACTTTAAAAATGGTTACAGCTTCATCTATTTTTGGAGAACCTTCTTATTATCGTAATGGAGAGTTTGATAGTGCTAAAATTACAGATGGTATCTATGATGTTCATAGCTTAATGAGAGAATTAAGTGTATTAGATGATTCAAAATTTTCTGGTAAAAAGACTTCTGAAATTATGGAACAGGTTATTGATGAAGCATTAACCGAAGATTTTGGAGCAGTATTAGATTGGGCAGTTGAATTACGTAAAAACTATTTAATGAGATTAAACCCTCAAGTTATTATGGTACGTGCAGCTATGCATCCAAATAGAGTTAAGTTTAATGAAGAAAATCCAGGTAAATTTAAAGAAACAGAAAAACTAGTTATGTCTCGTGCAGATGAACCTGCTTCTCAATTAACTTATTATTTATATAAAAATAAAAGCAAAAATAATTTACCAAATATTTTAAAACGTTCTTGGGCTGAAAAATTAGGTAGTTTAAATGCATATCAAGTTGCAAAATATAAAAATACAGGTTTAGGAATGATTGACGTAGTTCGTATTTCTCATGCGAAGTCTAAAGTTTTAGATGAACTTATGAGAACAGGAACTGTTGCTGTAGCTGAAGAAGATAAAACTTGGGAAAATCTTAAATCAGCTGGAAAAACATGGAAAGAAATTCTTGAAACTATTAAATTAGGTCATATGGCTCTTTTAAGAAATCTTCGTAATATTTTTACAGAGATTAATGATAAAGATCTTTGTGCAAAAATTCTTAATGATTTAAGAGTTGGTGTTTTATCTGGTAAACAATTTCCATTTAGATATTATACAGCATATAAAGCCGTTGAAAGTTCAAATATTAACTTTAAACCATTGGTTTTAGATGCTTTAGAGGAATGTATTGATATTTCATTAGCTAATATGCCAAAACTTTCTGGTAAAACTATCACATTATCGGATAACTCAGGTTCTGCTTGGGGAACTATTCCAACAGAATATGGTTCAGTTACAATTGCTGAAATTGATAATTTATCTGCTGTTATTACCGCAATGCTTTCTGATGAAGGGTATGTCGGTGTATTTGGGGATAAACTAGAAATTATTCCAATTAAAAAACGTGATGGTGTTTTATCTCAAATGAAACTTGTTACTGAAAAAGGTAGCAGAGTAGGTAGAGGAACAGAAAATGGTATTTGGCTATTCTGGGACAAAGCTATTAAAGAAAAAGAACATTGGGATAATGTATTTATTTACTCAGATATGCAAGCCGGTCATGGTGGACTATACGGAATTAACGCTTTTGACTACGATGAATATAGATGTCGTGGCAGCTATATTGATGTTATGAAATTAGTTTCAAAATATCGTTCAACAGTATTTAGTAAAGTAAATGTATTCTCAGTTCAAACTGCTGGATATACAAATGTAGTAATTCCAGAATATGCTTATAGATCTAATGTAATGTATGGCTGGACTGGTAAAGAAGTTATTTTTGCAGACACTATGATTAAATTCTGGAATGAAAAAGATTTAGAAAAAAATAATCAAAATTAATTAAATTTTAGAAAAATTTATTGTATAATATAATAATCGGTATGGTGCATTCGTTAAATATCATCCTAAATTAATGGGTGCACTTGGCATCAATAAGTCAACCTCCACGTGGTGATGCTGGA
>JAEIGA010001683.1_pt1 | contig 34905 bp, 30 predicted proteins | sample 9270691 | NCBI WGS metagenome assembly JAEIGA01 (sample SAMN17057246, study PRJNA624740) | gut metagenome | biome: biome; isolation source: fecal sample | host: Bos grunniens | place: China: Xizang | collected 2019
GCCGCCGCGGCGGCTTCCCGTCTAAAATGACGTGAAGTTTAAGCGAACCCGTGCAGTGAGAGTTTAGGTCAAGCCTTTTTAAAGGCTTGCGCGGTCGAGGCGCGAAGCCTCGTCGCCCGTCGCAACGGGCGAAACTCCCCGACAAACTTCAATTTATTATCGTCGATTTTCTGTGAAAATACGAGATTTTCAATATTTTTTGTTTTGCAGGGCGAATTCGGTGTTGGCGATGGCTTGCTTGGCGGTTTTGTCCGAGTTAAGGACGATGTAGGTATAGATGCTGTCAAAGATGGCGAGCTGAGCGATGCGCGAGCTCATAGCGAGGATGGAGTGCTCGGTCTCGTCGGATTTGGTGAAGAGGGAAATGTCCGAGGCCTCCACGATGGGAGCCTCTCCGTAGTTGGTGATGGCGACGGTGGTCGCACCGCAGATCTTACAAAGGCGCAGCGCCTCCACGATGTCTCTCGACGCGCCTGAATGTGAGATGCCTACGGCAACGCTTCCGCGCCTCAGGTGCGAGGCGACGATAGCCTGCATATGGTTGTCGCACACGCTTTGCGCGCAAAGCCCAAGGCGCAGAAATTTGTGGGCGGCGTCCTGCGCAATGGCGGCGGAATTGCCAAGGCCAAAAATGACGATGCGCTCCGAGCGCATAATGGCTTTGGCCGCCTTGTCCAGCGCCTCGGGATCAAGCACCGATTCGGTGGCGGTCAGCGAGCTTTGGATCTCGCGCATGCGCTTGCGGAAGATCTCAAGACAACTGTCCTCTCTTTGGATCTCGGCGCTGAGCGTGGAGGTGGCGCTGAGCTCGGCCGCCAGGCGCAGCTTCATTTCCTGATAGCCCTCAAGCCCCAGACGGCGTGCAAAGCGCACAACCGTGGCGTCTCCGCAGCCGCAGGCGCTTGCCAGCGTGGAGATGGAAAGCGGCAGGATCTCGCCTGTGTGCGAAAGAATGTAATCGGCTATTTTTTTCTCGGCAGGACCCATTGAATCCTGTAAAAAACGGATTTTGTGAACGATGGATTCCATTTTGACGCTCCAAATGAAAATTATTTTCATTTATTGTACTCTTTTTTTGGAATTTTGTCAAGATTTCAAAAAAAAATTTCAACATTGCTTGAAATGTGCAGAGAGGTATGCTAAAATAAATTTGAATTATTATAAAATCTTAGGAGGATTTTTTCATGCAGGTCAAAATGAACGATTTTTTGTTTTCGATGATCCTGACCGAGCTTGAGGACGCCGTGGGCGTTGAGAATTGCTCGGTTCGCTCCATCGACAAGGTAACGCATAGCGTAGACTATTACTGGCTGTCCCGTATGTGGGCGGACAGAGGCTGCCGTATGCCCGAGGCGGACTTTATCGTTTGCCCCAAGGATGCAAGCGAGGTGTCCAAGGTGGTCAAGATCGCCAACTACTATAAGCTTCCCGTTACCACCTGGGGTGCCGGCGGCGGCACGCAGGGCGGTGCCATTCCCGTTTGCGGCGGTATTTTGCTTGACACCAAGCGTATGAATCAGATCTATGAGGTCAACACCAAGGGTATGTATATCGAGTGCGGTACGGGCGCCATCTACAAGCACGTGGAGTGGGCGGCCAACGAGGTAGGCAAGGCCACCATGCACTATCCCTCGTCGCTGACCTGCTCGACGGTGGGCGGCTTCCTTGCGCACAGAGGCATCGGTGTTTGCTCGACCAAGTACGGCAAGATCGATGATATGGTGCTTCAGATGGAGGTCGTGCTTCCGAACGGTGACATCATCACCACCTCGCCCGCGCCCAAGCACGCGGCAGGACCCGATCTCAACCAGATCTTCATTGGCTCGGAGGGCACGCTGGGTATCATCACCAAGGCTCAGATGCGTATTTATGATATGCCCGAGGAGAGACGCTTCCGCGGCTTCCTTTTCCAGGATATGCACGGCGCGTTTGAGGCCAGCCGTGAGCTTCTGCAGAAGTTCAAGCCCTCGGTCATGCGTCTGTATGACGAGGCCGAGACCGCTTCGCTGATCAAGAAGATCGTCGGCGTGGAGCGCAAGGGCGCGTTTATGAACGTGGCGTTTGAGGGTTGCAAGGAAATGGTCGAGGTTGAGGAAAAGATCCTGCTTTCCACCTTTGCCAAGTATGGAGCAGAGGACCTTGGCTCGGAGTACGGTGAGAAGTGGTGGAAGGAAAAGATCACCTTCTTCTATCCCGGTCATATGATGGACATTCCGCAGATGTTCGGTACGATGGACACCATCGCGCCTTACGATAAGATCGAGGAGATCTACTGGGCAATGAAGAACGCCATCGAGACCAACTTCCCGCAGGCTAAGTTTATCGCGCATTTCTCGCACTGGTACGAGTGGGGGGCTATGCTTTACGACCGCTTCATTATTGAGGGCAAGGACGTGCCCGAAGACCCGGTGGAGGCCATGCGGCTTCACCAGGCCGTTTGGAGCTGCGGCGTCCGTGCGGCGCTGGCACACGGCGGCGTGGTCAACGATCACCACGGCGTCGGCATCAAGCTCGGCCGTCTTATGAAGGAGCAGTACGGTCCCGCGATGCAGGTGTTCGAGGGTCTCAAGAAGCAGCTTGACCCCAACGGCATTATGAATCCCTTTAAGCTGGGACTTTAATCTTGGGAGGTAGAGAATGATGAATATGTCTGAAAAATCCAAGGCACACGTTGACGCTTGCCGTTTTTGTTGGATGTGCCACCATATTTGCCCTATCGGCAACGCAACGGGTCACGAGAGAAGCACGCCCCGCGCCAGAGCACTTGGCATTTCGATGGTCAACCGCGGCGCGATCGAGCTTGAGGAAATTATGGATAACATTTACGAGTGCGGCGGCTGCGGCGGCTGTGTTCGCGAGTGTGTGACGGGCTGGGATCCCGTGATGTTCACCAAGGAGACGCGCCTTGAGGCGGCTCTTGAGGATAAGCTTCCTTCCTACATAAATACAATGGTCGACAACTGCCTTGAGAGCGGCAACGCCTACGGCAAGACCGCGCTTTGCGCAAGGCTCGGCGAGGCCATCGAAAAGCACGCGGCTAAGACCGACACGCTTCTGTACCTCGGTGTGGATGCCAGATATATGGCGTGCGAGCAGGCGGTAAAGGCCATTGCGGTGCTGGAAAAGGCGGGCGTGGCGTTCACGGTGCTTGCGGATGAGCTGCCCACGGGCGCGCAGATTGACTTCCTCATCGGCGCGGCCGAGGAAACGAAGGAGCAGATGAGTGCGGCTGCTAAGGTGATGGATGGCTACAAGACGGTGATCTTTTACGATCCTGCCGATGCCAAGACCGTCAAGCAGACCTATGGCGCTTACGGTGTGGAGACCGCGGCCAAGACCGTGACCTACACCTCGGTGCTTGCAGACCTTGTAAAGGCCGACAAACTTTCGGGCAAGGCGGCAAAGACGGTGGTATATCAGGATCCCTTCCAGCTCTCGCGCGACCTTGAGGAGACCGAGGAGGCAAGAGAGGTTATCAAGGCGTTTGCGACGCTTCACGAGCTGCACCTCAATCGCGCCGAGACCGTTTGGGCAGGCAACATTCTGATGGCGCAATATATCCCCGACGTTATGAAAAAGGTGGCACAGCGCCGTCTCTTTAACGTAAAGTCGATCGGTGAGAAGGCCATTGTGACCGCGTCGGTTTCGGAGTACGTATCGCTGAAGAGCGTGGAGCAGAACGAGATTGAGGTTCTGTCTCTGGAAGACCTTATTTTGGGAGAATAAATATGCTGGTAACGTTACAGGAAATTTTGGATCTGGCGGAGAAGGGCGGCTTTTGCATTCCCGCGTTTAACGTTTACAATATGGAATCGGTGATCGGCGTGCTTCACGCCGCCGAGGAGGAGCGCGCCCCCATCATTATGCAGGTGTATCCGAGACTGATGAAGGAGGAGACGGGATACTTCCTCTCGCCCACCATTCTGGCGGCGGCGCACAGGGCCACCGTTCCCGTTTGCTTCCATCTGGATCACGGTCCATCGGAGCTGGAGACCACACGCTCCCTGCGCTACGGGGCCACGGGCATTATGCTGGACGGCTCGACGCTCCCCTTTGAGGAAAACATTGCCTTGACAAGAAGAGTGGTGGAGACCTGCGCCCATCTGAACGTTCAGGTGGAGGGCGAGCTGGGTCACGTCGGCACCACAAAGGACGAAGAGACCGACGAGTTTACAACGCCCGAGGACGCGAGGGTGTTTGTTGAAAAAACGGGTGTGGCTTGTCTTGCTGTGGCGGTCGGCACGGCACACGGAAGATATAAAAAGCCGCCCAAGCTGGACATTGAGAGGATCAAGGCCATCCGCGCCGCCACAAACGGCATAGCTCTTGTGCTTCACGGTGGCTCGGGTGTACCCGACGAGGAGATCCGAAAGGCGGTGGCCGCAGGCATTCGCAAGATGAATTTTGCGACCGACGTTTGCTATACCTTCTTAGATACCTGTCTTGCGGAGCTTCAGAAGCCCGACCGTGCCATTGCCATTGATACGTTTATGAAAAAGCCGATCGAGGCCGTAGCGGAATTCTGCAAGACGAGAATTCGCCTTGTGGGTGCCGACGGAAGGGTGTAATATGAGTAAGATCGTTGGAATCGGTGCCTGTGTGTTTGACACACTCTACACCATGCCCACCTATCCGATCGAGGACACCAAGATGCGCGCGCTTTCCAGCAAGAATGCGGGCGGCGGACCCGTGGCCACGGGTCTTGTGGCCGCAAGCAAGCTGGGGGCATCGGCATCGTATATCGGCGTGCTTTCGGACGATAGCGGCGGAAAGTATCTCAAGGCTGATTTTGAAAAATACGGCGTGGACACCTCGCTTGTCTGTGTGGAATCGGGCTACCGTTCGTTTGCCTCGGTGCTTTGGCTTTGTGCCGACACGGCAACGCGTACCTGCGTGTTCGACAAGGGCAATCTTCCGGCGCTCGTGCTGAACGCCGAGCAAAGATCCGCCGTTCGTGAGGCCGACATTCTGATGGTGGACGGCAACGAAATGGAGGCGGCGCTGGAGGCGGCGCGTATCGCGCGCGCGAGCGGCACCAAGGTGCTTTACGATTGCGGCGGACTTTACGCGGACGTGGAAAAGCTTCTGGCACTTACCGACATTATGATCCCCTCGGAGGAGTTTGCGCTGGCGCACACGGGTTGTTCCGATGCCGAGAGTGCCGCAAGGGCACTTTATGCACGCTATTCTCCCGACTTTGTGGTGATCACGCAGGGAAAGCGGGGCGGAATTTTGTTTGACGGCAAAGGTGTGACCGCGTATCCTATTTTTCCCGCTAACGTGGTAGACTCCAACGGCTCGGGCGACGTGTTCCACGGTGCGTTTGCCGCAGGCTTGGTGCGCGGTTTTGATCCGTCCAAATGCTGCCATTTTGCCAGTGCGGTATCGGCACTTAAATGTATGGGCGTGGGCGCGCGTGAGAGCGTGCCGAGCTTTGATACGGCCGTGAGATTTATGAAGGAGAACGGATATGAGCTATAACTATAAAAAATCCTATAAGAGCGCAAAGGGCTATACGCCGCTTTGCAAGATCGGCGAGTGCTCCTTGAAGAAGCTGGAGTTCGGTATCATCGAGCTGGACGGCGGCGAGAGCCTGGACTTCTACACCGCCGATAAGGAAACGGCTTTTATTATGTTGAAGGGACATTGCAACGTCCTTGTGAACGGGGAAAAGTGGGAGAACGTCGGCAACCGCCAGAGCGTGTTTGAAAATCGAAGAGCCGAGAGCTTCTATATGCCCATCGAGCAAAACCTGACCGTTGAGGCCATCGACGCCATCAAGATCGCGGTCTGCGCAACGCCGATCACCGAAAAGACAGAGCCGCAGCTGCTCAGAGCCGACCGCGTGCCCCTCAAAATGCTGGGCAGAGTGCCTTTCCAGAGAGAGACCAGCTTTCTCATTGACGGCACCACCAACGCCAAGGTGCTCACCATCGGTGAGGGCTACTGCACCGAGGGTAACTGGGCAGGCTTCCCGCCGCACAAGCACGACGAGGACAATATGCCCACCGAGTGCATCGCGGAGGAGATATACTATTTCCTCTTTGACCCCGAGCAGGGCTTTGGCGTGCAGTGTATGTATACCGAGGACGGCTCGCTTGACGAGGCGTATCGCGTCAAGAGCGACGACCTTGTGGAGTTCCCCTACGGCTATCACACTACGGTTTCCACGCCCGGCTACCAGAGCTATTTTCTGTGGTTGATGGCCGGTGACTATCAGGGCTTTAATCGCAAGAACGATCCCGATCACGATTGGGTGAAATAAGCGGGAATTTGATTTTTTGGATCAAGGAGAGAGTATGAAATATTTACTCGGTATTGATTTCGGAGGCGGTTCCACCAAGGCTACCTTGCTGAGTACACAGGGGCAGATCGTCTCCGAACATACGGTGGAGTACCCCACCTACCATCCCGAAAACGGCGCGTGCGAGCAGTCGCCCGGCGACTGGCTGGCGGCGCTTTGTCAAAACGTTTCCGCTCTGCTTGCAAGGAGCGGCGCTTTGGCGTCGGACATTCTCGGCGTGGCGATCGACTCGGCCACGCACACCTTCCTTGTGTGTGATGAAAATTTCAGGCCGCTTCGCAATGCCATCCATTGGACGGACAGCCGAAGCGTGAAGGAGTCCGCGTTTCTCAGGGAGCAGCACGGCGAGGAGATCTTTGAAAAGACCTTCCACAAGCCCGACACCATCTGGACGCTTCCGCAGCTTTTGTGGCTGAAGCGGAGCGAGTCGGACGTGTTTGATCGGGTGCGCTACATCTTCTTTGAGAAGGACTACATCCGTTATTTTCTGACGGGGGTGTACTGTACCGACTATATTGAGGCAGAGGGAAGTATGCTTTTCGACTGCCGCGAGATGAAGTGGGACGAGTCGCTCTGCGCGCTGGCTTCGATTCGCGTGGATATGCTTCCGCCGCTCAGAAAGCCGACCGACGTTATCGGCGCGGTGACAAGGGAGGCGGCCGAGAAGACCGGCCTTGCGGAGGGCACACCCGTCATTTGCGGCACGACCGACACCGCCATGGAGGTGTTTGCCTCGGGCGCGGTGGAGAAGGGTGACATTACCGTCAAGCTGGCGACGGCGGGGCGCATCTGCATCATTTCGGACAGGGCCTATCCCGACCGTCACATCATCAACTATTCGCATATCGTGGACGGCCTTTGGTATCCGGGCACGGCAACCAAGGCGGCGGCCTCCTCGTACCGCTACTATCGCGATACCTTCGGCGGTGACTACCGCACGCTGGACGAGGAAGCGGCGGCGGTTTCCGTCGGCGCGGGGGGACTTATTTTCCATCCGTATATCAACGGTGAGCTGACGCCGTACGCCGATCCCGCACTTTGCGGAAGCTTTACCGGTGTGCGCGCCACGCATACGCGCGGACACTTTACGCGCGCGGTGCTGGAGGGCGTTTCGCTGTCTCTTTTGGATTGCAAGACGTATTTTGACGGCTTAGGTGTTTCGCACAAGCCCGTCGCCACGCTGATCGGCGGCGGTGCCAAGGGTGAGCTTTGGCGGCAGATCACGGCGGACGTGCTGGGTATGACGCTTCGCGTGATGGAAAACTCCGATTCCTCGCTGGGCTCGGCGATGCTGGCAGGTGTGGCACTCGGCGTTTTTGAGAACCCGAAGCAGGCGGTGGCGCTTTGCACACGCGAGAAGAGCGTGACAAAGCCCAATCCCGAGAACACCAAAGCGTATCGCGAGATTTTTGAAAAGTACAAAAAGATCAAGGAGTGTCTCACTCCGATCTATCACACAGAAGTATGAAGATCGTTGTGTGTATAAGACAGGGGCTTGACGGCGAGCTGGGGCCATTTGACGCATCGGCATACGAGGCGGCGCTCTCGGTGGAAAACGCCGAGGTCACGCTTTTGACCATGGCTTCCGCGGCCTCTCTGGATTTTCTGAGAGGGCTTACGCGCCTTGGTGCCGGGCGCGCCATTCTGTTGTCGGACAAGGCGTTTGCGGGGGCGGACACGCTGGCAACGGCGTATGCGCTTAGCCGTGCAATTCGGCGGCTTTCGCCCGATTATGTGTTTTGCGGCAGACAGACGCTCATTGGCGACACCGCGCAAACGCCGCCTATGCTGGCAGAAATGCTGGGCTTTGATTTTATCACCGAGGCGATGACCGTTCGCAGTACCCTCGGGGAGGGGCTGGTCTGTACGTCGCGCCGCGGCGAGAGATGTGCGGCACCGGGAACGCTGATCGCGCTTGAGCGGAGCTACACGCTTCGTCTTCCGCGCCTTCGCTCCAAGACCGCAGAGCCCGAGATTTGGAGCGCGGCAGACGTGACGGCCGATCCGCAAAAATGCGGGCTTGTCGGCTCACCGACGCGCGTTCTGGCCAGCTTTGAAAACCAATCGGGCAAGCGCAAATGTACCTTTGTGCGCCGCGAGGAGCTGGCGGACGTGATATCCCGTGCGCTGACGGCACAGCGGCAAAAGGCCGCGCCGACCGACGAGATGTCACGGGAAAGGCTGGGAAAGGTTCTCTCGGTCGGAGAAGCACCGCGCGGCTTTGCCGAGGCGGTGAGTGACAACGTCATAGAGGTCGCACCCACCGATGCCGATACGCTTGCCGGGTGCATTCTTGCACAGGATTCCGACGCGGTGATATGGGGGAGCGATGCGCGTTCCAAAGAGCTGGCGGCACGCGTGGCCGCGCGGCTTTCGCTTGGGCTTTGTGCCGACTGTACCCACCTTGCGGTGGAGGAGGGAGCGCTTGCGATGTACCGCCCTGCGCTGTCGGGAAGCGTGATTGCCAAGATCAAGAGCCTGACACGGCCGTCCATGGCAACCGTTCGCACCGAAAAGGGCGACGTGGGGGACGTGATCGTGGCGGCCGGCTTTGGTGTGAGGGAGCAGCTGGATCGTGTGAAGGAATTTGCCGACTCGCTCGGCGCCACGCTTTGCGCCTCGCGCAAGCTTGTGGACGGCGGCTTTGCCCCATACGAGCGGCAGGTGGGACTTACCGGCAGCCGTGTGGCACCGCCGGTCTACGTGGCCGTCGGCATTTCGGGCGCAGTTCATCACATTGTGGGAATGGAGCGCTCGGGCGTGGTCATTGCCATCAATCCCGACAAAAACGCGCCCATTTTTGAATATGCAGATTACGGTATCGTGGATACCTTTTGAAAAGGAGAAAAGCTATGCTGAATTATGAGGTTAAAATCGGACTTGTGGCTATGCGCCGCAATGCCACAGACCGCCCGCGCGGCACGTTTCTTACCTGGTACTCCGCCGAGCAGAGAGGAGAGCGCTTCGTTAAGTACATCGAGGAGAATTTTGCCACCGACAAGGTCAGCTTTGTGGACAACAAGGGCATTGGCATTCGCGACCTTGTGTTTGACGACAAGAGCGCGGCCGAGGTCATCGAGCGCTTCAAGACCGAGAAGGTCGATGCGGTGATGATCATCAACTGCAACTTCGGCAACGAGGAGGCGGCGGCAGACATTGCCAAGGCACTCGGAAAGCCCGTGCTTCTGTGGGCACCGCTTGACGATGAGTATTACGTGGACGGTATGCGCCCGACCGACTCGCAGTGCGGTCTGTTCGGCGTTTCCCGTCAGTTCCAGAGATATCACATCCCGTTCTCGCATCTGCCTTGCTGCCGCGTGGAGTCGGATGAGTTCCGTGAGGGCTTTGAGCGCTTTGTGAGGGTGGCCTGTATGGTCAAGAATTTCACGGGACTCCGCATCGGTCAGATCGGCTCGCGTCCTACGCCCTTTTTCTCGGTCATCTGGAACGAGGGAGATCTGATGGAGCAGTTCGGCATTCGCATCGTCGCGCTCAACTTCGCGATGGTTGAGCAGAGAATGAAGGCCGCGCCCGAGCTGTATGCCGACGAGATCGCCGAGTACGAGAAGTACTTTACCTATAATTATAAATCGGACGAGCTGACGCCCAAGTATATAAGGCCGATGGCCACGCTGGCGGCGGTGTATAAGCATCTGTTTGATGAATTTGATCTGGATGTGATCTCCGCCGAGTGCTGGACGGCAACGCCTCTTATGTTTGACGGCCTTGCGCCCTGTGCGGTCTACGGACTTCTCAATGATCTTGGGTATATGGTCTCCTGCGAGAGCGATATGCACTGCGCGATGACCATGGCGCTTCTGAAGTGTGCTACCTTAGGCGAGGGCAAGCCGCTCTTTGGCGAGTTTACTGTCCGTCATCCCGAAAACAAGAACGCCGAGCTTCTTTGGCATTGCGGTCCGTTCCCGCTTTCTGAAAAAGCACCCGACAGCACGGCGCGTCTGGTCAACCAGCGTGAGTGGTTCCGTGCCAAGGATGGGGAGTACACGGTGGCGCGTATCGACCGCGAGACGGGCGGACGCTACGTCATTCTTCCGCTGACCTGCAAGACAACGGAAGGACCGCAGACCCACGGCACGTATATCTGGGGTGAGTTTGAGGATCTTCAGGCGGTTGAGGACAAGCTGATCGACGGCCCGTACATTCACCATTTCGTCGAAATGGCGGGAGATTACACCGGGGAGCTCCGGGAGTTCTGCAAGTATTTCCCCAATTTGCACGTAGACATGGTCTAAATAAGAATGACAGGCGGTGGTTTTGGGCAAATTATTGACAAAAGCCACCGCTTGTGGTACAATGGAGCCGTTATTTTTGGTATTTGGGGATATAGAAATGAATTTGTTTGCACCGATCTTAAATCAAATGATCTTCCTGTTTGCCTTTATCGTGATCGGCTTTGTCCTGGCGCGCGGAAATTTTGTTCCCGAAAATTCTGCGGCAGTGCTTTCCAAGTTGGAGAGCTTTGTGTTTGTGCCGGCGCTGGTGATGGGCACCTTCATCAAAAACTGCAACGTGGACGTGCTGGATACCATGTGGAAGATCCTTGTATTGGGAGGCGGCAGCGTGCTGGTTTGCATCCTGCTTGCCATTCCGCTCTCAAAGCTTTGCTTTAAGGAAGCCTATCTTCGCAAAATGGCGACCTACGGCCTTGCCTTTTCCAACTTTGGTTTTATGGGAAACGCCATCGTGCTCGGCGTGTTCGGCGAGGCGATGTTCTTTGAGTACACCGTGTTCACGCTGCCTTTCTGGGCGGCGATCTACGCCTGGGGCGCGCCCGTGCTTCTCATTGCCGGGGCCTCGGGTGACGAGAGAAAAATTCCGCTTGGCGAGAGGCTGAAGTCCTTTATAAATCCCATGCTGATCGGTATGGTGATCGGACTTGTGATCGGCCTTTCGGGGCTGAAGCTTCCGGGAGCGGTCATCTCGGTGATCGACGTGGCAGGTGACTGTATGTCGCCTGTGGCCATGCTTCTGACGGGTATGACCATCGGACGCCTGGACGTTTTGGCACTGTTGCGAAAGGGAAGACTGTACCTGACAACGGCGGTAAAGCTTTTGATCTATCCGTTGGTCTTTTTCGGTATCTTCTTGCTTTTGCCCAAAAATTCCTTCTTTACCGACACCTTTTTCAAGTGCGCTATGTGTGTGGCGTCGATGCCCATGGGTCTTAACACCATCGTCATTCCGGCGGCGTACGGTAAGGATACCACCGATGCGGCGGGTCTGGCGCTGGTTTCGCACGTGCTGTCCATTCTCACCATTCCACTGGCCTTTATGCTGCTTCAGAAATTTATCCTATAAAGCGAAAAGAGCTGAGTCGTTGACTCAGCTCTTTTTGACACCACCGGTAAAGCCGTGGTAATCCTTTAAGAAGAATTGCGCGTTTTTGTGCATAGAGAGCGCAAGCGCATCCCCCTTGAAGGCAAGCGTTATTGTTAGATTTCCCACGGAATTGTCGATGATGTTGCATCGGATCGCGAATGTTGTATCTTCTACCCATGCACCGCTGTTAACGGTGCGGAATTCCCGTCCCGACGGTTCTCCGAGAACATCGCCATAAAAGTGGGTTTCGGGAAAGGTGGAGAGAAGGTTTTTGCCGATGCCGAACCGGATTTTCTTCTCGCCTCGCGCGTTTTGATAGGTGAATGTTCCTTCGTCCCCGGCAAGGGAAAGCGAGAGCTCGTCAATCCCCATCGCATTGTTCTCCATGCGGTAGATCACGCCGCTGATTCTCTCAGCAAGAGGAGAGGCGGACTTACCCACAACGCTGGGAAGCGTAAGATTTTGACAGCGGGCGAGCAGATTTGGATAGATATTCGGGTCGCTGTCCGTTTCGGTATCGAGTTTTTCGATGATCTCCGTCCAAAGCCTATGAAAGATCAGCGCTTTGCTGTCGCTTCGCCCTTGTGTGTCGGCGGTGCAGACAAATACAAGATTCTTGTCGGGAAGACAGACTGAGATTTGACCGCCGGCTCCCAACATACAGAACGCATTGTCACGAAGAATCCAAAATTGATAACCGTAGCCGCATCGCCAAGGCTCATTTGCCCCTTCGGGGTTGTTGTTGACCTGCTTGGCGGTGGCTTCCCTCAGGTATTTCTCGGAAATCAGCCGTTTTCCGTTCCATACGCCGCCATTCAGTAAAAACTGGGAGAATTTGGCGAAGTCACGCGTGCTCAGAAGAAGGGCGGAGCCTGCCCACGCTTCGCGGTCGGGACCGAGAAGACAACGGGATTCTTTGGAAACTTCAAGCTCGCAGAGGATCTCCTCGCGCAGAAATTCGTAGAAATATTTTCCCGTGATTCGCCGAACGATCGCACCAAGAACATAGGTGCCACAGCTGTCATAGTTGAAGATCGTACCTGCGGGGTGGTCGGGTTGCGTGTGGAAATAGGACGCTAGCCAGTTCTTTCCCCGGATATCGGGGTCTCCGTAGGTCGATTGGCTGAAGGGAGTAGTCATTCGGAGAAGGTCGCGCACCGTCGTTTCCTTCACATACGGGTGTGTAGCTTCGCTTACGAGATCGGGGAAAAATTTCACGATCTTATCGTGGAGTGAGAGCTGTCCTCGATCGATCAGAAGTCCGATGGCAATCGAAACAAAGGATTTGGTGGCGGAATACAGGCGATGTGTCTCATCTTGACGGTTGGGCGCCCAGTAAGCTTCAAGAGCAACCTTTCCGTATCGGAGGATCATACAGCTGTGAAACGGAAGTCCGCTTTCTTCCAAGGCGTCTAAAAGACGGTTGATGCTTTTGGCGGAAATTCCGACCTCGTTTGGATTTACGGAAATAAAGTCCTTCATATTTTCTCCTTCAGAAAGTCCCAGGAAGGCTCAAGTCCTGCGCGGGAGGCAAGTGACGTGGGAAAGTCGACATCGCCCGGTTTTTTGTTCAGAATGTTATCCACGAAGCAAACGTCCTTATATCCGTCATCGATCTGGTTGTGGTAATGAAGCGGAATTGCCACGTCATGCAAAAGGTTGCCGCAGACATCGATGCCTCGACAGCCTTCGTCAAGATAAATACCGCCCGGTGTTCCGTGGCGCTTGGAAAACTGTGAGATGGCGGGGTCATGCAGGTTTTCCACGCCATAGCCGGCGATCGAAACACCGCCGTAGCCGTCGCCGGTGTAGCCTGAGCTTTCGTGGATATAGTTTCCCTCGATTTTTGTGCCGTTCATACAGCCAAGGGCATAGATCGCGCCGCCGTCGCTGAGGCTCATCATACAGCGACAGATGTGGTTGTACGAGATGATATTTCGCATACATACCGACGGTTCGGTCCATGGAGTAGGAAGCTTCGGCCCGGTGGAAATGTCCGATTCTCCCCAGCCCCAGCCGATGCTGATGGCGCTGTAGGGTACGTCGCAGATCTCGTTGTGCGAAATTTCCACGTCCTGCACGTAGCCGGCGATGATGGCGACCGAGCCGCGAAGCTCGCGTCCGATGTCGTGAATGTAGTTGTTGGCAATCAAGATGGCGCGTACAATCTCGCGTGTGTCCTTCGGGTGGTGTGCACGTTCAAGGTAGAAGTCGCCCAAAATGACGGCGTTGCCGCCAATCTCATAAAAGTGATTGCCTACCGTTCGGCAATCCTCGGCACCAAACTCGAACTGAAGTCCGCCCGTGCCAAGCTGGGTAAACGTACAATTCTCAAAGTTTACGTCCTTGGCGGCAAGCACACGTATGGCGGAAATAACCTTCTGACAGTCAGCTTCAAAGGGTTTTTCCAACAAAAGTTCCTTTGGAGGTTCGGTGAATTTCATTTGATTGGCTTGAATTTCGGGTACGCCGTATTTGTGAGGGAAGAGCCAACCGGTGTGCATGAAACGAAGATTTTTGAAGGTGAGGTGGCGGACAGGCTCAGAAAGGGCACCGCAGATTTCAAAGAGCTGTTCGGTATGCGGAAGCACGATCTCGTGATTTTCGGGGGCGTCGCCGTCTTCCAGACCTACATACAGCATGCGTTCGGTACGGTCGAAGTACCATTCAAGGGGCTTCCCGAGAAGCTCAAACACGTTTTCGATATAGCTCGGGCAGCTACCGATCTGTACGCCCTCGGCAAAGCGTGCCGAGTGGAAGGCAGGCTCCTTCGGCTTGATATACAGGCGTCCGTCGGGCAAGGATTGCACGCTCTCTACGGGCACGACACGGTGTACCCAGCCCACCTCAAAAACCATTTCCAAATCGCTTACGTTTTTGTAATTGGCAATTTCGGTATGTGTGGTGGCAATGCCGCTATAGTCAATGGCTTCGGCGTCCACGCGCCCTGTGAAGAATTTTATAGTTTTTTCTTGCTCACCGGGGAGATAAGAAAACTCATAGTCGGGTGCCTCAAGCACGTCCCATTTGTGGGGCTTACGGTAGGGCGTGGTTGGGCGTTTTGCGGTTTTGCCGTCGATGTAAAGGTTGCGTGTATATTCGACCTCGGGTAGCTGGACGCGCCAGAGGTTGTCGTGAAAATGGGTAAAGCCCGTAAGACGCATACCGCCCGAAAAGCCGCTGTTCCCGTCTGCGCCTTCAATAAAAATCGGGTGATCGGGTGAGGGAAGCATCGAGGGATTTATTTTCATAGGCTCTCGCATGGGCAAAAGTCCTTGCACACAAAGGCGAATGGCTTCTCCCGTTTCCAACTCGTTTTCGGTGGCCTTGATGGCAAAAAGTGCATCCTCAAGTGTGCGAAAAGCCCCCGTTAAGGTTTCACTGACAATATATTCTCTCATAGGTATTCCTTTCGGTTGATTTCTTCTCTTAATTGTAAAGAATTTTTCTGTGGTAAAGTTTTACGAAACCAAACAAAAATATAATAAAATCAAGATGTAAAGGCTTACATTTCTTTTCTTTCCTATGTGAAATATAAAAAATCAAATCTTTATTTGTGGATTTCGATTTTGATGTCACCGGTGTCGGTGGTAATCTCGCATTTGCCGCCCAAGGAGGTTTTGGGTACACTTACGCGACCCGTATCGGTGCTTGCGATAAAGATCTTGTCGGTGAGGAGAGTTCCCGTAATGTCGCCGGTGTCGGTGGTGATCGAAAGAGCGGCGGCGTCGCAGGCGTCAAAGCTCACGTCGCCCGTGCTTCGCTCGATCGAGAAGTCTCCCGAAGCGATCACGCGCCTAAGGATCAGATCGCCGGTATTTCCGCTTGAGGTCAGGCTTTGACATGAAACGTCGGTCAAAACCGCCCTTCCCGTGCTGACGCGGGTGGTGACGCCCCCGTTGCAGGTTACGAAGTGTACCGCAATCCGTCCCGTAGTGACCGTGAGGTCAAGAAGATCGGTATGAACCTCTTTTACGCGAATTGTGCCCGTTCCGGTTTTTAGCTTAAGCAGCTCTGCTGCCGGCGCGAGGCAGGTTATACCGCCCGTGGTGACCGAGGCATTGATGTTTTTAAAGCAAAAATTCTTGGGAATCATAACGCCGCCGGTATGCCCTGTAATTTCGAGGTTGCCGTATTCCGCATTTGGCAAATAGACTGTGATCCCCGGCGTTTCGAAATTTACGCCGATATGCTCGTACCACTTTTTCTCGTTGTTTACACGAATCGTAAGCGTGCCGTTTTCAACCGTGATGGTATGCTTTGCCGTGGCTTCCTCGTAGCATTCTACACGAGCCACGCCGTCCTCGGACGGCAGAAGACGAAACTGCGCGGTATCGATGTCAACGAGAATGTTTTGGAATTCTTCGTCGATCTGTGTGACGTTGGTTTCATATGTGGTGGTGCTCAGCGCCTTGAAATCCCAATGATTGGCCGCCATAACCGTGACAAAAAGGACAAGTCCGAGAAGGACGAGAGCAATTCCTAAAATCAGCCATACATTCATTTTTTATTCTCCTTTCTGACAAATGCAAATTTTATGCCAAGCACAATCCTTTTGGCAAGAATGGCGGTGCCCCTCGTTGCCGTTTTACATCCGAAGAAGAGAAGGATGGCAAGTCCCGCGCAGGTAAGACCTGCGGCAAGGAGAGCAAGCCCCGGGAGAAGCTGTCCGCCGACGGCAAAGCCGATGCCGCCGACAAGGCCGCCAAAGCCCCCGCTGACAAGGGCGGCAAAGGTAGCCCACAGCGCAATGACCACCGACCACAGCGCGGCATAAAGCGAAAGGATCACAGCGAGGGCGGCAATGGCAAGCGAAAGCCAGATGGGCGAGCCGACGGCGATAAGCGTGATGGTAAGCGTGCTCCGCCTCCGCTTGGGGCGCACCTTTTCCTTGATCAGTCGCGTGAGCGGGATATCCGAGAGAATCTGCGCCACGATGTCATCGGGCGAGCCGAGTGCCGCTACCGCCTGCTCCTCGGTGAGTCCGTCCTCCATACGGTCGTTTATACTTTCGGCATAAAAGTCAAGGCGTTCCTCAAGATCGGGGACGGGCAAGGTCGAAAGTCGCGCTTGTAGTATCTCTAAAAATTCCGGTTTTTTCATTGCTCGGTGTCCTCCTTGGTGATAAAGCGGTAGATCGAAACGACCTCGCGCCACTCCTTTTTGAATTCCTCGATCCGCTCTCTGCCCTTGGGGGTGATGCGGTAGTATTTTCGAAGCCGTCCCTCGTGCTCAGCACTTCGTACGGTCAGCATATCCGCGCCCTCAAGGCGCTTGAGAATGGTATATAGCGTCGATTCCGACATTTCCAGATACGGCTTGATATCCTTTAGGATCTTGTAGCCGTAGGATTCCTCGTTCCGGATGGCGGTGAGCACGCACACGTCGAGAAGTCCTCGTTTGAGTTGAATATCCATAGTATACCTCTCTTTCTGATATACATCGTATCACGAAGTATTGGGTTTGTCAAGAGTTTTTGAAAAAAACGAAAAAAATACGGCTTGCGGGGCAGTGCCCTGCAAGCCGCAGAGATTACGATTCCTTGAAATTCAGATTGATGGCACCGATGCCCCAGATAATGTTGTTTGTTTTTTCATAATGTCTCCCTTCAAAAAGGGAGCCGAATGTGTATGTAACGAAAACGGGGCGCGGAATCAGCGGTTTTCCTTGTCGGCATCCTGCCCGGCGCAGAGCGAATCGTCATCGTCTCCTTCGGCGATCTCACGCTTGAAGTCGGACTTCGAGACAAGGAATCTCCGAATGGCAAACAGGCCGCCGATACAAAGTACGCAGGCAATGTTGCTCAGGGCACTTTCGTGGTTGATGATGACCTGACGCGCGATGGCCACGATCAGCACCTCAATGGTGTTGGCGGGTGTGAGGTTGACAAGCATTCGCACGAACTCAAGGCCGACCACGATGGTCAGAATGCTTTGCAAGTAGGTGTCCGCCGAGGAAAAATATCCGTCCACGGTGAACAGCTTATAGACCTCATAGCCCAGCATGCCGATGAGCACCGCGACGGTCAAAATGGCTATCAGAAATTCCAAAAGGTGAAGGATCTTGTAGAAAAACTTTGACATTTTTTTAGGCATAACGCAAGGATCTCCTTTGCTGTGGAATGATTTTCTTCATTTATTATAGCATATTCGGCCAAAAATGTAAATACGTGCAAAGGCAAAAAAATTCAAAAAAAGACAAAGCGCCCACAGAGCTTATCTGTGGACGCTTTCCGATCAGGTTTGTTTTTTGGGGAAAAAGAATACGGTCATACCGACAAGAATGATCAGCATGCCGAGAAGCTGTCGGGGCTCAATGCCCTCGCGGAAGATGAGACGCGCGAGAATACAGGTGCCGATCGGCTCGCCGAGAATGCTCATGGTCACCGCCGAGGCAGGGAGCCGTTTGAGTAAAAGGTTAAAGACAAACTGACCGCCGACAGTCGAGATCAGCGCAAGACCGAGGAAGGCGCCAAGGGTCTGTCCCCCGTAGCCGCCGAGAGGCGCACCGATAAGGCCAATGTAGCCGAGCAAAAGCGCGGCACTCACAAGGTAGGCCAGTGTGGAATAGGTGACGGCGGAAACCTCCCGTCGCACCGATTCTCCGACGAAATAGTAGAAGGCGATCACGCCCGCGGCCACAAAGGCAAGGATGTCGCCAATCAGCGCCTTGCCGCTGATCTGAAGGTCGCCAAGACCGATGATCAGACAACCGCCAAGGGCGATGGCGCACCCGATGAGAGCGGTGGGTCTTGCGCGTCTTTTGCGGAGCAGGCGGTCAAGCCAAAGCGAAAAGAGCGGCTGAAGCGAGACCAGAACCGTGGAGCTGGCAATCGACGTGTAGCCTAAGGATTCAAACCAAAGCACGTAGTGAAGAGCAAGACAAAAACCGGCCAAGGCGATTTGCATCCATTGCTTTTGGGAGAAGGCACCAAGCTCGCGGCGGCAGTCCTTGCGGCCGAGAAAAAAGGGAAGCAGAGCCAGTCCTGCGAGCAAAAGCCGATAAAACGCGGTCACCGCCGCAGGAGCGCTTGCCATTCTCACGAAAATCGCGGAGGCAGACAGCGCCAGCACGCCGCCAAAAAGGATCAGATAGGTTTTGATGCTTGTCATTTTTTAGTCCAGATAGGTGATCTCGCTTTCGGGAACGCCCTTGATGTCACCAACGGTGGCATAAGAGCCGAGAACGCGGTCAACGTAGCCTTGTGAGATGGTGCTTTGCATCGGCGCTGTGGGAAGCTCGCCGAAGATCGCGCGGTAGATCATATGCGCGCCCACGTAGCCTGCCAGCGTTGTGCTGTGCTTGTGCGAATCGTTGATGCACATGGCCCATCGGTCAACGCCGTTTTCGATCAGCCTCTCGACCTCATTCTTCCAATGCAGACAGATAAGGGAGGGGTAGGTATCCATTGCGGTGGAAACGTGCGTGGCGTTTTCGTTGTGTGCGGGGAAGAGGATAAGCTCGGTGAAGGACTTGTCGCAGGCCTCCTTGAGAATGCCAAGGTTTTGCACCTCGGCTGCGGCGTAAAAGCCGCAAATAAAGACCGCATCATAGGCGCCGCTCCGGATACGCTCCATCAAAGCGGAATCCTTGATGTAGGTCTCTACGCGCGCATAGCCGCGGGAGATGGCGGTAACGGTGCAGCTCCTTCCGTTGATGCGAAGCATCTCACGCAAAACGTCACCGATGTTCGAGGTGCCGATAAAGCTGTTGCCGAGGATCAAGATCGAGGAAGAGTCGCCGAGACAGTCCGAAAGAACGCCCAGCGTATCGCTTGAGCTCTTTGGCACCGCACAGACGCTTGTAAAGAGTGCTTGCTCGCACGCCATATCGACCTCGGAGAGGGCAACGGCAAGCGTGACGGCTCGCATCTCATCCTCAAACCAGTAAACGTAATCGTATCGGTAGCGGTAATCCACGCCCTCGCCGGAGCCGATGCGCTCGATGGACTGGGCTACCGAAACGCCATTGGCGGTGAACTCGTCAAAGGCAACGGTGGTCCACTCGTCGCCGTCGGGCGTATCGTCCGCGCCGAGATGTCCGATGATGACCTCGTCGCGAAGGATCTCATAGGCATCGCCCACACGGCTCAGCGTCCATTCGCTCGGATACGAAAAACTCAGCAAAAGGGTGTCCCCCGTGAAGCCAAAGGTTCCGGTCTTGTGGGTACCCGACGGGTGGCGCTCGACGTCGTCGTAAGAAATTTCGATCACAGGCTCGGTGGTTTCGGGCACCGTGGTCTCGGGCTGCGTGGTTTCGGGTGCGGTGCTGTCCTCGGGCGTACCCGTGCAGGCGCAGAGAAGCGCCGAAAGTATAAGCAATGCGATCAAAAGAAAATGTATTTTTTTCACACCTGTCTCCTTATGTTAAATTTTCAAAAAAGTGGCCCGGAATAAGGCTTCGGGGCCACTTAAAAACCTTATTCAATTATTCCCACTCAATCGTTCCCGTGGGCTTGGGCGTGATGTCGTAGAGCACGCGGTTGATGCCCTCGACCTCGGCGGTGATGCGCGCGGTGATCTTATGGAGGATCGCGTAGGGGATCTCCTCGATGCTTGCGGTCATCGCGTCCTTGGTATTGACGGCGCGGATGATGGCGGGCCAGCCCTCATAGCGGCTGTCGTCCTTCACGCCGACCGACTTGAGGTCGGGAATGACCACGAAATACTGCCAAACCTTCTCGGCAAGGCCGTTCTTGTCAAACTCATCCCGAAGGATCGCGTCTGCCTCGCGGAGTGCGGCAAGTCTATCGCGGGTGATGGCACCCAGGCAACGGACACCAAGGCCCGGGCCGGGGAACGGCTGACGGTATACCATCGCGTGCGGCAGGCCCAGCGCCTCACCGACCACGCGTACCTCGTCCTTAAAGAGAAGCTGAATGGGCTCTACCAGCTCAAACTTCAGATCCTCAGGCAGACCGCCCACGTTGTGGTGCGACTTGACGGCCTTCTTGCCCTCTGCCTGCTTGATGCTCTCGAGAATGTCGGGGTAGATCGTACCCTGTGCGAGGAACTCCACGCCCTCAAGCTTTCTTGCCTCGTCGGCAAACACCTCGATGAACTCCTTACCGATGATCTTGCGCTTGCTCTCGGGGTCGGAAACACCGGCCAGCAGATCAAGGAAGCGATCGGTGGCATCTACGTACACAAGGTTGGCATCCAGCTGATTGCGGAACACCTCCACTACGTTTTCGGACTCGTTTTTGCGCATCAGGCCGTGGTTGACGTGCACGCAGACAAGCTGCTTTCCGATCGCCTTAATAAGCAGTGCGGCAACGACCGACGAGTCAACGCCGCCGGACAGGGCCAGCAGCACGCGCTTGTCGCCTACCTGCTTTCGGATCTCGGTGATCTGCTCGTCGATAAATGCCTTGGCGAGAGAGGGGGTTGTGATTCGTTCCATGGTTTCGGGTCTGGTTTGATAGCTCATATGTTTCTCTCCTTTATGCTGTGGGCTTTTGAGTCCGCAATTGAATTCTATTATGTTGAATATTATAGCACAGAATAGGACGAATATCAAGAAAAAATTTTTAAAAAATAAAAAAAATGTAAAAATAAAACTTTTCACTTGACATAAAGTTAGTAACATAATATAATATTAATTGCTGTGTTTCGGCACAATTAAAAAAGGAGAAAAGAGAATGATTGTACACGACAAGTCAAGTGAAGAGGTTCTCCGGGCTCTTGCGGTAAGCCCCGAGGCGGGTCTCACGGCGGAAGAGGCGGCTCTTCGCAAGGAAAAATACGGTGTTAACAAGCTGAAGGAAAAAAAGAAAAAGACCACGATGCAACGCTTTTTTGACCAGTTCAAGGATGCGATGATCATCATTTTGCTGATCGCGGCGGTCATTTCCTTTGTTCTGATCTGTGTGGAGAAAAACTGGGGCGAGCTGTTTGAGCCCGGACTCATTCTTCTCATCGTGATCCTCAACGCCATTATGGGCGTATATCAGGAGGGAAAAGCGGAAAAGGCGCTGGATGCGCTTAAAAATATGTCCGCGCCGCACGCTCGCGTCATCCGCGGCGGTGTGGAAATGGTGATCGATGCCGCCGAGCTTGTACCGGGCGACATCATCAAGCTGGAGGCGGGCGACTTCGTGCCTGCCGACGCGCGTCTGCTTCAGAGCGTCAGCCTCAAGTCCGAGGAAGCCGCCCTCACGGGTGAATCGGTGCCCTCGGAGAAGGATGCCGCCGTCGTAGTGGACGAGAACGCGCCCATCGGTGACCGCACCAATATGGTGTTCTCGGGCTGCAGTATCACCTACGGAACGGCGCTGGCCGTTGTCTCGGCTACGGGAATGGATACCGAGATGGGTAAGATCGCCAACCTTTTGGACAGCGAGGAGGACACGCAGACGCCGCTTCAGCAGAAGCTGGCGCAGCTTGGTAAGTACCTTGGCTTTATGGCGCTGGCCGCGTGTGCCGTCATTTTTGTTGTGGGACTTCTTAATAAGATCCCCGTAATGCATATCTTTATGACCTCGGTGTCGCTTGCCGTTTCGGCTATCCCCGAGGGACTTCCCGCCATCGTTACCATCGTGCTTTCGATCGGCGTTCAGCGAATGGTTAAGAAGAACGCACTCATTCGCCGTCTGCCTGCCGTGGAGACGCTGGGCGGTGCGTCGGTCATTTGCTCGGATAAGACGGGTACGCTTACGCAGAACCGTATGACACTTACCAAGGCTTACGTGGACGGCGGCGAGATCGAGCTGATCTCGGCTACCAATTCCGAGTCCGTCCGTCAGCTTCTCAATTACGGTACGCTTTGCTGTGACGGCTCGGTCGTCTTTTCGGACGAGGGTGAGCAGCACATCGGTGACCCCACCGAGACCGCGATCGTTGTGGCCTCGCACAAGAACGGCTTTGAGAAGGACGCGTTGAACAAGCAGTTCCCGCGTCTTGCCGGAATTCCCTTCGATTCCGACCGCAAGCTGATGTCGACGGTCAACGAGATCGACGGCAAGAAGATCGTTATCGTTAAGGGCGCTTTTGATATGATGGCGGTGCGCTGTGTCAAGGGTGACCTTGAGACTGCCAAGCGCATCACCGAGGAGATGAGCCGTGACGCGCTTCGCGTACTGGCTGTTGCCTACAGAGAAATTGATGAAATTCCCGAGAACCTCACCTCCGAGGAACTCGAAAACGGACTTACCTTTATGGGTCTTGTGGGTATGATCGACCCGCCCCGTCCCGAGGCAAAGGCGGCTGTTGCCGTTTGTCGCCGTGCGGGTATCAAGCCGGTTATGATCACGGGTGACCACGTGGTCACCGCCTCAGCGATCGCCAAGGAGCTGGGCATTCTCGTGGAGGGTGACCGCGCCATTACCGGTGCCGAGCTTGATGCTATGAGCGATGAGGAGCTGGATGCGGCGGTTGAGCATATTTCGGTCTACGCCCGCGTTTCGCCCGAAAATAAGATCCGCATTGTCAAGGCTTGGCAGAGAAAGGGTCAGGTCGTTTCCATGACCGGTGACGGCGTTAATGACGCGCCCGCCCTTAAGGCCGCCGACATCGGATGTGCTATGGGTATCACGGGTACCGACGTTGCCAAGGGCGCATCGGATATGACGCTTACCGACGACAACTTTGCTACCATCGTAGACGCGGTGGAGGAGGGAAGAGGCATTTACGCCAACATCAAGAAGGTGGTCGGCTTCCTTCTGAGCACCAACATCGGCGAGGTGTTCACCGTATTCTTTGCTATGCTGATGTGGCATACGTCACCCCTGCTTTCGATGCAGCTTCTCTGGATCAATCTTGTCACCGACTCTCTGCCCGCGATTGCGCTGGGTATGGAAGCGGTGGAAAAGGACGTAATGGATCGCAAGCCCAAGCCCAAGAACGAGGGCATTTTCGCCGGCGGACTGGGTGTCCGTGTGGCCATCCAGGGCGTGATGTTTGCCTTCCTGACGCTGGTTGCCTTCTGGGTAGGAACCGGTCTTGAGCTGGTGCATATGTTTGACGGCGTGCTTCTTGACGAGGCGCACGAGTGGAATCTTGTGGGCGGTCAGACGCTGGCGTTTATGGTGCTGGCTCTTTGCCAGATCGTTCAGGCGTACAATATGCGCTCGGAGCACTCGCTCTTCAAGATCGGCCCGTTCGGCAACAAGAACCTCAACCTTGCCGCACTTGCGTCCACCGCACTTATGGCATTCGTTCTGTTCGTTCCCGGCGTGCAGGACATCTTCAATCTTCGTTACCTCACCTGGCAGCAGTATCTGATCGGTGTTGTTCTGATCTTCGTGCCGCTTCTGGTGATGGAGCTTGGAAAGCTGTTTGGCTTTATCAAGGCACACAATCACAAGTAATTCAAATTCACAAGGCGAGGCCGTTCCGGACTCGCCTTGTTATTCTTGACAAAAGAAGACCGGCATGATATAATGGCAAAAAAAACGGAAAAGGGGTACATATGGCATTCTTTCAAATGAACTATCATTCCGATGCGCTTCGCATCGGTGTTTCGGTCAACGTGATCCTTCCCGAGAAGGCAAAGACCGTGATCGGCATGGAGGCCAATGGTGAGAGCACCTACAAAACGCTTTACCTTTACCACGGGCTTTCCGATGATCACACCATTTGGATGCGCCGCACCTCGATCGAGCGCTATGCGGCTGAGAAGAATATTGCGGTGGTGATGCCCTGTGTGGCGCGAAGCTGGTATACCGACACGGCCTACGGTGCAAAGTATCTGACCTTTGTCACAAGGGAGCTGCCCGAGGTCTGCCGTGGCTTTTTCCGCGGAATGTCCGACAAGCGTGAGGACAATTTGGTGGCCGGTCTTTCGATGGGCGGCTACGGTGCCATCAAGGCGGCGTTGACCCGTCCCGACCTTTTCGGCGGTTGTGCCTCTCTTTCGGGTGCGCTCGACGTCACCGACTTTTCGCGCCGCAATCGCATTATGGAGGAGTGGCAGGGAATTGCCGGCTTTGATATCACGGGCGGTGAGGATCTGGTGGACGGCCCGATGGATCTGTTTGCCATGACCAAGCGCCACCGTGAGGAGGGAAAGCCCTTTCCGCGGCTGTATATGTGGTGCGGTGAGCAGGACGGTCTGGTGGAGCAGAATGCCCGCTTTGATACGCTTCTGAATGAGCTTGGGGTGGAGCACCTTTACGAAACATCCGAGGGCAATCACTCTTGGAAATGGTGGGATCTTCATATTCAAGATGCCCTCCAATATTTGCTGGGTTAAAAGAAAAGGCGCAGAACCTTGGTTCTGCGCTCTTTTTATATGTGATCGATCTTGCGGAAATCCTCCAGGTATACGTCGGCGGTTTCTTTCATCTGTTCGACGAAGGCCTTGGCAGTCTCGTCGTAGATGCCGACAGTGAAAAGCCCGGCCGCTTTGGCGGCGGCAAGCGAGTGGATGCTATCGTCAAAAAAGGCGATTTGATCCGGTGCAAGCGCAAAGCGCTCGGCGGCTCTCCGATAAATTTCGGGGTTGGATTTGGGAATGCCGAAATCGTCGCAGCTCCAGACACGGTCGAACAGGTCGAGAACCCCAAGACGCTTAAAGCAGGGCTCAACGAAGCGCAGAGGGCTTGCCGTGAGAATGGCAAGCGAAGCGCCGCGCGCTTTCAGCGCGGTCAGATATTCGTATACGCCGGGCTTGAGGGGCACCTCATTTTGATAATATTGATAAATGAGGGTTTGCACGTATTCAAGATATTCCTCGCCGTTTGTGGAAAGACCGAAATGCTTGTTGTAATAGTCGGCCGAGCCGGGGTAGCCGAGTGGCGTTACGATTTCCATAATGTTTTCGGGATAATCCACGCCGCGGCTTTTGAGGAAGCTTTTGACCCCCATAGCCACGTAGGGCATGGAGTCGACAAGCGTGCCGTCGAAGTCAAAGATATAAGCGGAATGGGACATACTTATTCTCCCTTGCCAAGAATCTGCTTGCGATACTGCGAGGGCGAGATGCCGTAGTATGCCTTGAACTTCTTGCTGAAATACAGTGCATCCTCAAAGCCGAGCATTTCGGCGATCTCACCCATCGGGATCTCGGAAATGCTTACCAGCTCGCGTGCCTTTTGCATCAGAAGGTCGGATTTGTACTTGGAGGGCGAGCAGCCCTTGCAGGCCGAGAACAGGTGAATGAAGTGGTATTTGCTGATGCCACACATTTTTGCATACTCCTCATTCTTGTACCAGGTGCGGTAATTCTGCTCCATGGCCTTAAGAGCCGGCAGGAGAATGTCGTAGCGCTCGCCCGCCTTGGCGGCACGGTCGGTCAGACGCGCCATCTCGGCAAACAGCATAATAAAGAGCGAGTTGCACTTGGTAATGTGACAGTATTCGCCGTATGTATATTCCTTGATGATGAGATTGAGCGCCTTGCAGATGCCGCCGTCCACGTCGATGAAAAAGTGGTTGCCGCAATCAAAGCCGCAATCGGCGAGTACATCCTCCACGCACGTGCCCGAAAAGTGTGCCCAATAATAGGAAATGGTATCTCCGTCATAGCTTCCGTAGACCTGCGGCTCGCCCGGGCGGAAGAGGATGAGGTTGCCCGCGCCGAGGTCAACACGCTTACCGTCAAGCTCAAAATACATGGTTCCGTCTACAAGGTAGATCAGGTGATAATCCGCGCGCCCCTTTTTGTTGTCCGAGAAGATGCGCGTGGTCATATCGGTGCAAAGACCGCAGTTTCCGATCTCAAGATATTTGCTGCTGGCAATGTCCTTTGCCGAGGAATGTGTCTGAACGATTTTCATGGAAAAGATGTCCTTTCACAGTTTATATTTCATATGAGAATATCTGCTTTTAGAATATCACATTTTATGCGTTGTGTCAATAGAAAACAACATCATTTTCCATATTTTTATATGTTCTTCGAGGAATCCGAGACAGGGGATTGACAAAGGGGGAATTTTGTTATATAATCAATATGAATCAATTTATTTTGGGGTGTTTTATGAAGAAATGCTTATTGCTGTTTCTTGTGGGACTTTTGGCCGTTGTTTTGCTGACGTCCTGCAGGAAGGATCCCTCTGAGACCAATTGGTATAAGGATTGGTTTAATCGGGACGAGACTACGACGTTGCCTGTGGAAACGACGACGGAGCCGAAGGAAACAACGACGGAGCCTGTCGATATTACGGAGCCGGAGGAAACAACATCTGTGCCCGCGGAAACGACGCTTACGCCCGAGGAGACCACCCTCACGCCCGAGGAGACTACGACTGCTCCGCCCGAAACAACGACCGAGCCCGATTGGAATTGGGATTATGATTATGATTACGATCCGCCTGCGGTGACGACCACAAAGCCCTCCGAAACCACGGCAACGCCCGAGGAGACGACCGTGCCTGAGGAGACGACCGTGCCTGAGGAGACGACCGCGCCCGAGGGGCCTGCCGATCCCGAGGCGGTGTTTACCATTACTTACGTTTTGAACGGCGGTAGGCTTCCGGACGATGCTGTTGACCGCTTCAATGGCTACTCGCCCGTGCCGCTTCCCACGCCGACTAGAGCGGGATACTCTTTTCAGGGCTGGTATACGGTGGCCGATTTTTCGGGTCATGCCGTGGACGAGATCGCTTTCGGAACCTCCTGCGATCAGATCTTTTACGCCAAGTGGAAATCCCTTGAGCCCGAGGAGTCTATGCCCGGACTCTGGTTCCCCATTATTCCGTTGCCGTCGGACAGTGACAAATGAGTGAGCTAAGGCAAATTGAAGAATATTTGGCGGAAAACGGCATATACGTGGGATTGACGAGAGGGGTAAGCATGCGCCCGATGCTTCGTGAGGGGCGTGATACCATCCTGATCTCGCCTGTGAGCGGTCGGCTGAAGAAATATGACGTGCCGCTTTATCGCCGCGGCGAGGATTACGTGCTTCACCGTGTGGTCAAGGTGCGCGCGGAGGATTACGTGATCTGCGGAGACAACTGCCTGCGGAAGGAGTATGGAATTACCGACGGGCAGGTGGTTGGTGTGCTTTCGGGCTTTCGCCGCGGTGAGAAATACGTGGCGATCGACAGCAAGCGTTACCGTCTTTATGCAAGAGTATGGGTGGCGATCTATCCGATCCGTTTTGTTTTTATGTATTTGCGGGCAATCGCCGTCGGATGCATTCACCGTATTTTCAAAAAGTGAAAAAGCCGAGGCTTTTGCTTTCGAGCGCCTCGGTTTTTTTGGAGGAAAAATGAAGGAAGAGCTGATTTTTATTTTTAACAGTATTTTGCTGGGTCTTGGCCTTGCAATGGATGCCTTTTCGGTCTCGCTGGCCAACGGTATGGGCGAGCCGCGGATGCGTACGCACAAGATGTGCGGCGTGGCCGGCGTTTTTGCGGTCTTTCAGGGGCTGATGCCGATGATCGGCTGGCTGTGCGTGCACACGATGGCGCAGAAATTTACGGCGTTTGCGCCCTTCATTCCGTGGATCGCGCTTGTTTTGCTCGGTTACATCGGTATAAAAATGCTGGCGGAGGGCGTTGAGTGTCACCGCGCCACCAAGGCCATTGAGGTGGGAAATGCCTCGGAGGCGGTGGGCAAGGCCTGCCGGCAAAGCATTGGCCTTGGCGCACTGCTTGTGCAGGGCGTGGCCACCTCGATCGATGCGCTGACCGTGGGCTTCACCATTGCCGAATACACCTGGCTTCCCGCGCTTCTTTGCGCGCTGATCATTGCGGTGATCACCTTTCTTATCTGCTTTATCGGGATCGCGATCGGTAAACGCTTTGGCGTGGCGCTTTCGGGCAAGGCGTCGATCTTTGGCGGCGTGATTCTGATTTTGATCGGGATCGAAATTTTCCTCAAGGGCATCCTTTGATAATTTTTTAACAGCAAAAGCAAAAAAATGTCTTTTTGGGGCGGCGTGGCCGCCCCAAAGTTGTTTTGTGCTAAAAAAACCAAAAGAAAAATAGGATTGTCACTTGCAAGGCGTGGGAAAAAGCGATACAATAAAGTCGGATATTTGCTAAAAAAATATCTTTGAAAGGTAAATTTTCGTCTTGACGCGAAACGGGGCGTCGTGATATAATTTTACCGTAAAATACGAATTTGCGCAAGGATTGTGCAGGGAAAGGAATGCGAATGAAAACAGTAAAGGCTTTCTCTTTTTTGTTGACGCTTCTGATGCTGATCTCCGCCTTTGTCGCGTGCGGCAATACGCCGGCGGAAACCACGGGGAAGCCGGGAGGCTCGTCCGTAGACAAGCCCGATGACGATCAACAGGAGATCGAGGACACCGTTCCCACCGATCTGAATTACGCGGGGGAAACGGTCACCTTCCTGACGCGTGACAACAAGGAAAAATATAAGTATGAGCTGGCGTGTGACGAGCTTCTGAACGACACGCTGTACGACGCGATCCACTATCGCAACATTGATGTGGAAACGCGCCTGGGTCTCAAATTCAGGACCCTGGGACGGGACGGCTCCTACAGCAATTTCGCACAGTGGAACGAGGCGCTTTCGATCTCGGTTCTGACCAACACCGGTGACTATGACGGTGCGGCGTTCTATCTGTCCACGGGCAGCTCGCTGGCCAAGGATGGCATCTTTTATAATCTTTTTGAGCTTAGCGACGATACAAACGGCTACCTGAATTTCGAAAAGCCCTGGTGGAACCAGAGCATGACCGAAGAGCTTGCCGCTTTTGGCTCGCTGTTTTTTGCGGGCGGCTCGCTGACCGTCAGCCAGGTAGAGGACGGTATATGCGTCTTCTTTAACCGCGATATGTTTAACGAGCTGTACCCCGGAGAGAGAGACGCGACGCTGTATCAGCTTGTCCGTGACGGAAATTGGACGGCGGACAAGATGGCGGCTTACGTTTCGGAGGCTTGGACCGACGTCAATTCCAACGGCGTGATCGACGACGGTGACATTGTCGGCACGAGAAATCACGCGATGGGTAATTCCGCAGGTCAGATGGATGCGTGGGTGGTCGGTATGGGGCTTCGCTATACCGAGACCAATGCATACGGTGAGCCCGAGATCGCTCTTCTGAGCGGTAACATCGTTCCCGCCTATGAAAAGGTACGTAACATCTTCGGCAATAACCCCGGTGCTCTTCTGACTACCGAGGAGGCGGTGGAAACGACCATAGAAAACGGCAACGTGCTCTTCTACACCACGGCACTCAACCAAGGCTCTGAGATGCGCAATTCTACCGTCAATTTCGGCGTGCTTCCCATTCCGAAGTACGATGCGGATCAGGAGGACTACTACACCTGCTTCGGCAACGAGTCCTCGGCGATCGCGGTATGCTCCAACCTTGGCGATGACAGAGCCGCTATGGTGAGCGCGGTGCTGGAGCTTCTCTCCGCGGAGGGCTACAAGCAGGTGCTTCCCGTATATTACGGAACGGTTCTCAAGGGTCACTATTCGCGCGAGCAGGCCGATGCCGAAATGTACGACAAGATCCTCAGCTCCTTCGTGTTCTCCTTTGGCTTTGCCTATTCCACACACAATCTCGGTGCGATCGGAAGCATTTTCCGCGATCTGTCGCCCACCTTTGATATGCAGAATTATATCGACAGTAACAAGGTTACTTGGTCGAACAAGCTGACGGAGCTTCTTTCTGCACTTGAAGCCGTATAATAACCCCTTTCCTTTTTGTTAGGGTGCCACGGGCACCCGGGGCTGCCGCCTTGCGGCAGCCTTTTTTTGACGGAATCTCCATGTTTTATGACAGAAAATCCATTTTAAACTCTAAAGGAGTTATTGTATAATAAAAATGAAAAATACATATTTTTACGTTTTGCTCCGATTCGAAATAAAAGTAAAAAATACAATAAAAAAGGTAAAAAATGCAATTCCGTATATTTTTTTATTATGTTATAATAAAATCAAACCAAACGGAAAGCTATTTGCATAGCAGAAAGGAAGAACCATGAAATCAGCCAAAATTTTTTCGCTTGTTCTGGCGGTTCTGATGCTTGTCACATCGCTCGTCGCGTGTGCCGACACGCCGGGCGAGACGACCGGGCAAAAGGGAAATCAGAGCACGGTGAACGGAGACGATGACCGTCAGCAGATTGGGGATACCGTTCCGACCGACCTTGCCTATCCCGGCGAAACGGTGACCTTTTTTGTCCGTGATCAAGCCGATCGCTATAAATACGAGCTGGCCTGTGACGAGCTGCTCAACGACACGCTTTTTGATGCCATTCATTACCGCAATATTGACGTGGAGACGCGGTTGGGTCTGAAGATCCGGACTGTCGGTCAGAACGGCGCCTACGAGAACTTCAGCAAGTGGAACGAGACGCTTTCCACCTCGGTGCTTACCAATACGGGCGACTATGACGGTACGGCTTTCTATCTCTCGACCGGAAGCGCACTGGCCAAGGACGGCATCTTCTACAACCTTCTGGAGCTGACCGATTACACGGACGGTTATTTGAATTTTGACCAGCCCTGGTGGAATCAAAGTATGACCGAGGAGCTGGCCGCCTTTGGTGCGCTCTTCTTTGCGGGCGGCTCGCTGACCATCACGCAGGTCACTGCCGGTGGCTGTGTGTTCTTCAACCGTGATTTCTTCAACGAGCTTTTCCCCGAAGAGGGAGACGCGACGCTGTATCAGCTTGTCCGCGACGGCAAGTGGACGGCGGATAAGATGGCCGCTTACGTTGCCGAGGGCTGGACTGACGTCAACTCCAACGGTGTGATCGACGACGGAGACGCCGTCGGCACGCGCAACCATGCCATCGGTAAGGCGGCAGGGCATATGGACGCGTGGATCGTGGCGATGGGACTTCGCTTTACCCAGACCAACGTGTACGGCGAGCCTGAGCTTGCGCTCCTGAGCGGCAACGTTTTTCCCGCCTACGAAAAGGTGCGTAACATCTTCGGCAACAACCCCGGCGCGTACCTTACCACCAACCAGGCCAACGAGACCTGCTTTGAGAACGGAAACATGATGTTCCTTGCCGGCGTACTCGGCCACGGCTCAGAGCTTCGCAACACCACGGTAAATTACGGCGTGCTTCCCATTCCGAAATATGATGAGGCACAGGATGATTACTATACCGGTTTTGGTAACGATGCTTCGGCGCTTGCCATCTGCTCTAACCTCGACAGCGACCGAGCCGCCATGGTGAGCGCGGTGCTTGAGGTGCTTTCGGCCGAGAGCTACAAGCAGGTGCTTCCCGCCTACTACGAAACGGTACTCAAGGGACATTATTCGCGCGAGCAGGCGGATGCCGAGATGTACGATAAGATCCTTGGATCCTTTGTGTTCTCGTTCGGCTTTGCTTATTCCACGCACAACCTCGGCGGCATTGGAAGCATCTTCCGCGATCTCTCTCCCACCTTTGATATGCAGAATCATATCGATAGCAATAAGGAGACCTGGAACGCGCAGCTCACCGAGCTTTTGGAGGCACTTGAGGCGGTTTCCTGATTCTGTGATCTGCCGTGGCGCGGCGAGAATGTTTTTGAGCGGAATTTTGCCGTTTTTCTAAGCCGATTATGTCCGTTTTCGTATTTACTTTTATTATGGGTCTTGCTATAATAAATACAGAACGCGCGAGATGCGTAAAAGAATTCGAAAATTGTGTTATAACCCCTTTCCCCTTTCCCTTGGCTACTGCCGTTTTGGCAGTAGCCATTTTTTGAAGGAAATTCTTGTTAAAATAAACTTGTCAAAACGTGTATTTTGTGTTAAAATAGGTATGGATGGAACGTTTCTTAAAAAAAGAAAGGAAGAAAAACAATGAAAATGGTAAGAATTACGGCAGGGATCCTGGTGCTTTTGATGCTGCTCGGTTCGCTTGTCGCGTGTGGCGGCACCCCTGCGGAGACCGAAGAAAGGGGAAGTGCAACGAGACCTGCGGCAGATGAGGACGAGGTGCAGGACACCGTTCCCGACGACCTTCGATTTGACGGAGAGACCGTTACCTTTCTGATCCGTGACAACAAGGATCAGTACAAGTATGAGCTTGCTTGCGAGGAGCTTCTCAACAATCCGCTTTACGATGCCATACATTATCGGAATATCGATGTGGAGACCCGACTGGGTCTTAAGTTCAAGACCGTGGGTCAGAATGGCGCGTATACCAATTTCAGCAAGTGGAATGAGGTGCTCTCGACCTCGGTGCTGACCAACACCGGCGATTTTGACGGCGCGGCGTTTTATCTTTCCACGGGAAGCGCGCTTGCCAAGGACGGCATTTATTACAATCTGCTTTCGCTTACCGACTATGAGGGCGGTTATCTGAACCTTGAAAAGCCCTGGTGGAACCAGACGCTGGTCGATGAGCTTGCCGCGTACAGCACGCTCTTTTTTGCGGGCGGCTCGCTGACCATCAGCGAGGTGGACGACGGCGCTTGTATTTTCTTTAACCGCGACCTCTTTAATCAGCTTTATCCCGAGGACAGAGACACGGCACTCTATCAGCTGGTACGTGACGGCAAGTGGACGGCAGACAAGATGGCGAGCTACGTTGCGGGGGCCTGGACCGATATGAATTCCAACGGTGCGATCGATGACGGCGACGTAGTCGGAACCCGTATCCACGCCATTGGCAAGTCGGCGGGCATTATGGACGCGTGGGTGGTGGCCATGGGTCTGCGCCTGACCGAGACCAACGTGTACGGCGAGCCCGAGATCGCCCTTTTGAACAGTAACATTCTTCCTGCCTACGAAAAGGTGCGCGGCGTGTTCGGCAACAATCCCGGTGCGCTTCTCGTGGCTGAAATGGGCGGTGAGACCGACCTCAAGAACGGCAATATGCTGTTCAAGACCGCCACCTTCCACCACGGTGTGGAGATGAAGGAGTCGGTGGTGAACTACGGCGTGCTTCCCATCCCGAAGCTTGACGAGGAGCAGACAGAATATTATACCGGATTCGGCAACGAGGCCTCTGCCGTTGCCATTTGCTCCAATCTCACGGATGACAGAGCCGCTATGGTGAGCGCGGTGCTCGAGCTTTTGTCGGCCGAGGGCTACAAGCAGGTCATTCCGGTCTACTACGGAACCGTTCTGAAGGGGCACTACTCGCGTGAGCAGGCGGATGCCGAGATGTACGATAAGATCCTTGGATCCTTTGTGTTCTCCTTCGGCTTTGCTTACTCCAGCCAGAGCCTTGGCGGCATCGGAAGCATCTTCCGCGATCTTTCGCCCACCTTTGATATGCAGAATCATATCGACAGTAACAAGGAAACGTGGAATACCAAGCTGACCGAGCTTTTGGAGGCTCTGGAGGCCATTTCGTAGCCTGTTTTTGAAGCTGTTGTCCCAAAAGGGCAACAGCTTTTTTGTTAAAGAAAAAACGAAAAAGCCCTTGCCAAAATTCGGGTTTTGTGATATAATATCAAAACAATGACAATTTCAGCTTGAAATTAGTACATAAGGAAAGGGAAAAATTATGAAATTTGTACGAGTTTTGGCTCTCCTTCTGGTGCTTTTGATGCTGCTGCCGGCCTATGCCGCCTGCGGTGATAAGCCCGAGGAGACGACGAAGGCTCCGCAGAGCAACGTAGACGATGACCGTGACGGCGAGCAGGATACGGTTCCCGCTGACCTCAAGTACAACGGTGAGACGATTACGTTTTTGGTGCGCGGCGGCTCCAACATGAATCAGTATGAGCTGGCTTGTGAGGATTTGATCAACGATCCGGTTTACGACGCCATCCATTACCGTAACATTGACGTAGAGAACCGTCTTGGCGTCAAGGTCAAGGCCGTTGCCCGAAACGACGAGTTCCCCTACACGGATTGGAACAACGCGCTTTAGGTATCGGTGCTTACCAACACCGGTGACTACGACGGTGCGGCCTTCTATCTGTCGGCGGGCACCTCGCTTGCCAAGGAGGGCATCTATTACAACCTTCTTTCTCTTACGAAGGAGGAGGGTGGCTACCTCAACTTTGAGAAGCCCTGGTGGAACAGCTCCATGGTGGATGAGCTCAGCGTTTACGGCGCAATGTTCTTCGCCGGAGGCTCGCTGACCATTACACAGGCGGCCAGCGGTGTATGCGTGTTCTTCAACCGCGACCTCTTCAACCAGAAGTATCCCGATGACAGAGACTCCACGCTTTACCAGCTGGTAAGAGATGGCCAGTGGACGGCTGACAAGATGACCTACTATGTTTCCAACTGCTGGGATGACCTCAACTCCGACGGTCTTGTAGGCCCCGGTGACGTTGTAGGTATCAAGAGCCTTGGTAACGCGGCCGGTCAGATGGACGCGTGGGTTCTGGCTATGGGTCTGGATTTCACGAGAACCGACGTGTTCGGTGAGCCCGAGCTGGTTCTCTTTAACAGCCACACCGTTCCCGCTTACGAGAAGGTGCGCGGCATCTTTAACA
>JAEIGA010001684.1_pt1 | contig 34897 bp, 50 predicted proteins | sample 9270691 | NCBI WGS metagenome assembly JAEIGA01 (sample SAMN17057246, study PRJNA624740) | gut metagenome | biome: biome; isolation source: fecal sample | host: Bos grunniens | place: China: Xizang | collected 2019
GGTGCGCGTGGTGAAATGTAACGGAAGAATTGGCTCAACCTCAGCCCCTGTCGGCATGCTCGCTATTGTGACAGAGGACGAAAAAGAGTGCTCTTGGATTTATCTTACAACGAAGGAATGCGATTATTCAATAGACCCCGCATACCTCGAACTAGTCTCACCTGTTGAAGAGCTTGAGCGATATGTCGTTGAACCAAGCGATGTGGCGTATTTTATCGTGGACAAGAAACATGAAAGAGGTGAGCAAAACGTGGTAATGTACATGTTCGCTTTTCACCCGCACGCCAAGGAAGCCGCCGAAGCTGAGTGCGCAAGGCTTAATGATGCGTATAGAAAGGAGTGCAACAATGCGTAAAGAAAAGCCATACTATTTTGACCGCGCGTGGATAAACGATAAACCTTGTCTTATTATATTCAAAAGGACGGTTGAAGAAGTGAAAGTCATGCCAGATGAAAACGAAGAAGATTGGCTCGCAGCCGTTGCGGAGCTTGACCGCCTGAATGCTGAGTATAGAAAGGAGCAGGAATGAAACTCACCAGAGCACAGCGGTTATTTATAGCCGCAGGACAAGTACAAAACGAATTAATGCTTCAGAAGTATTCTTTCGCCCCTTGGGATGACGGAAAGGAAGAATCCGGCAAACATATTAAGGAATACAAAGCCCGCAGAAAGCGTCTTATCCGAGCCGCGCTGGAGGCGTGGCAGCAAGAACAAGGAAAGGAGCAAAAATGACTAAATATAGCTGCAAAAACTGCCTGCATTTTGCTAAAATTGTCGGTTTAACAGACTCTGCTGGACGTTCACAATTTAAGCCGTCTGTATGTTGGGGTATGTGTTCTAAGGGAAAGCAACACAAAATGGTGAACAAGGATTTTTCTTGCCGCTTTTTTGAAAAAAGAAAGGAGCAGAACAATGCTTGACTCATACCTGATGAAGCTGCACTTGTGGCTTTACCAGCATTTTCTTTTGCATGTCCAAATGTACGAAATATACAGAGGCGTGAAAGAAAAGCATCGAGAGAAATACGCCACCTACTGCGAAGAAATGCGCTATGCGGAAAAATCCATCTGGCGTACTTACCTTTATGTTACCGGGCATCTTAACATGCGCCTTTCGGAAACCCTCACACCTCCAACGGCTTAAATAAACATGAAAGAATGGCTGACACTTGAAGAATGCGTAGCTCTTTTTCGAGAAAAGAAGAGAAGCTTCGAGCCTATAAATTTTGTGAACCTTACGCAATACTACAACATAAGAAGAAAGCATAAGAGTGTAGGAAAGCGCAGAAAAAAAACGGTCAAGCAAGAATACTTAGCCGCAGATGTATATGCGTGCTTTGACGCATACCGCCCAAAGCAACGCTTTACTTATACAGTTAGCTCTCCACCACCGGATGGCTGGCTTACACTTCGTCAAATTGCTGAGTATCTGGGGGCAAATGTTTTTCGCTGTAAAAAACTGTGCAGCTCTCTCTCTATTCCTGCACGGTACTATAAAGGAAGACGCTATGCCCCGCTGTCTCTCTTTGAAGAACACTTGCCATGGCGCCCCTTATCATTCGTGAGAAAGCACCGCTCTGAAGAATGGATTAAAACTCGCCTGCAATGGCAGAAAGAGAAAGATATAGAAATGCCCACAGTTATGCACTGGTCTTGGGGAAGCTACATTTTCGCCCCTGAATTTATACACTTATGAAAATTGAAATCCTCTCACACCGCCGCTATGGCGAGCCAAAGCTGAAAACGCCCAAAGAATTAAAAGGTATACCCAAAGCAGGCACCGTTCCTTTTGGCTCCAAATGCTCATGCCCGGTATACATAACCGACACACACATATACCTCAAACACCGTGATTTTTTCTCGCCCTCCATCAGTTTACAACAAGCCAAGGACGCAGGAATTATCGACAAGTGGAACCCAAAGTTCATTTACAACGATACTTTCGGTGGTGTTGTTTTGCGCTGTGAAGCATGGCTGCGCATCCCCAAGCAACTCATTACACAGTGGCAAGGCTTACTCCCCCAATACGGACTCTGCATAGCCATGGCACAAACCGTCAACCTGCCGGAAGACGCTTTATTCAACTACAACTGGGAACACATGTTTGAAGAACTAATGAAAATATACAGGTCTTATGAGTTGGATAAAAATTAATACAACGCTGCCACGCAATCCAAAAGTGCTGCTGTTCGCCTCGCTCTTAGGTGTGAACCGACACACAGCTCTGGGTCTGCTGGTGGACTGGCTGAGCTGGCTGGATGGCATTACCTCAAGCGGTGATATTGGCATTTCTGCCGACCTCTTGGACAGTTTTTTTAATGCCGAATTTCTGTCACAAAAAAATGTGACATCTGTCACACAAATCTGTGACACGTGTCACACAAATGTCACAAAGATGTCACACGCCTTGTCACAAATAGGGTGGATTCATATTGACGAAGACGGCATTATTCACGTGCTGGATTTCGAAAAACACAATGGAGAAACAGCCAAGAAACGCGCAGAAGCCGCTGAAAGACAAAGGAAAAGCCGCTCTGCTAGGCTGTCACAAAAAAATGTGACATCTGTCACAAAAAAATGTGACCAGAGAAGAGAAGAGAAAAATATATATAAGGAAGATATACCCTTAGAGTCTAATACAACGGTATGTGGCGGGGCAACCGCTGCACAAAGACCCTCAATTTCTCACCCCGAAAATGCCGAAGAAGTGCAAGCGTTCATGGCTGCTCAGGCAGTCTGTGGGCTGAGGGGTGAAGAGCTGGCAACATGTGCCATGGCATTTTTCAACGATAATGAAGCGGTAGGCTGGACACATAAAGGACAGCCTATACGAGACTGGAGAGCTGCATGCAGAGCTTTCTTGGCTCGCTGGCAGCAGAACAAGAGCGGCAGATCCGCTGCACCTGCAAGCTCTTTCACCTTTCGCAGCGCAACCAAACAGAATTATGACTTATGACTACCCAATTTCCGTTAACAACCACATGCCCACATTGCGGTGGCACTTTGCTGACTCTTACCGGGGTGCTAGTGGCTCTGGATATGCAAGACCCACGCTCTGACGCTCTGCAAGCTCTTGACGTGGCTTGCAACTGTGAGCAGAGCAAATTAGCACAAGAGCAAGCAAATCGCGAATTAGACGCACTCAAGCGTCAGGAAACGGCAAGGCTGCAAGCCGAAGCACTGAAAGCACGCTTGCATAACTCAGGTTTGCCCGAAGCATGGCACGGCAGAGCCCTGTCGCAATGGCAGTACAACTCTGAGCCCCGACTGTATGCAAGAGAGCAAGCAATCGCGTTCGGGGCTGAGCTGGTGCTGCCCTGCAAGCACCCACGCAGCCTATTCATTGCCGGGGATATTGGCACGGGTAAGACGTTTCTTGCAAGCTGCCTTGCTGCCGACCTCATTCGCCGCAAGGTGCAAGTGCGCTGGTGTAACGTTGGTGACGTGCTCCGCACCATCCGTAGCAGCTTTGACAGAAAGGACGTGACAGAGGAAGACACCATCAAGCAGTTTACCGACCCGCGCGTATTGGTGCTGGATGACCTCGGCAAAGAACGCCCGACAGAGTGGGCTGTAGAGCAGCTTTTTAGCATTATCAATACTCGCTATGATGCCGGGCTGCCACTCATTGTGACAACCAACTACGGCGGGGCTGACCTTGTCAAGCGTCTCACACCCAGAGGCGATAACGATGACACCACGCCACGCGCCATTGTTGACCGCTTGAGAGAAATGTCAACCGTTATAAAGCTGGAGGGAGAGAGCATGCGATGAAAACATACCCTGTTGACAAATATTTGCGGCAGAATAAAACCGGGAAAAAGGGCACACCCGGCACGTATCGGCTTCGCTTCTATTTCTCTACAAGTAAAGTGTTGAAAGCGCATAGAATAGAAGTAGGCTTGGGCACGGCTGATAAGGATGAAGCGCGCATTCGTGCATCCATTTTTTTAAGAGGATTGTATGCAATGGGGTACGAAGTATCAAGCCGTGTAGAGCTGAAAGAGTGCAAGTAGGTGGCTCACAGTTGCGCCGATTTTTACCCCCCAAAAGAAGAATTTAAAAATTTTTAAACCTGTATTAAAATAGACACATGGCAACCATTAGAAAGCTCAGTGTGTACCCGTCTAGCATGACAACTGCAGAATGGGCCGATATTGCACCGGCTGTTCGAAACACTGTCTTTTTCTCTGCTACAGTAGAGGATGAGCGTCTACTGGGAGCATTGCAAAAGCTGGTGGAAAAGGGGCTTTCTGAGGGCTGGAGCACTGCTGTATTTATTGACAATGCGTTGCAAATGCTGGAAAATATAAGCCTTGACCCGGAGGCAAGAACGGCAGATACCTTTCGTGAAGACTTTGAAACGTTGTACGACTCACAACGGTTGAGGCTTATTTTCCAGACTCAAGCAGAATTAGCGCATGGCTACAAGCAATTTCAAGAGTCTTTTAGCCCTATGAGCTTGCAAGTTTACCCCGGCTGGAAGTTCGTCAGACAGCCCGGAGCAAAAGAAGAATATAAACGCTTTGACCATGTGCGAACGGAAAACTTTATACGGCTCAAAACAGATTTGAAGTTCTGGCTCCGCCGGAACCGCAGAGAGATAGGAGGCTTTGAGAATCCTTACACACCATGGGGATTTAATTCCAAAATGCGAACGCAGCCGGTTAACCGAAAAACTTGCGAAGAGCTTGGGCTGTTGAAAAAAGGACAGAGGATGACTATTCCGGCAGAATACGCACAATGGGGGATTTCAACAGCCGTGCAAGGTATGGGAAGAGCCGGAGCTGCGGATCTATCTTCCGAGCAAAAGGAAAATGTAAAAAAACGCTGCCAAGATGAGGGCATTAAGGTAGAAGAGAAAGATAACACCTTGCAGATTATACCTGATAAGGAGAACCCGGAAGACACGTTGACCCAGCTGCAAGAGAAAGAAGCGAACGCATGGCTTGAGGATGAGATGAGTCGCCTTAATGAGATGTCGGCAGAAGAACTGTTAAATGAACTTTTGAATGAGTGAGACTATAAATAGAGCCGAATACTTGCCTTTGGGTGAAGTTTTCAAGCATGTAAACGCGCTCCGACAAGAGCTGTGTCTGCCTTTGTTGGCTCGTACTGCGAGCTTGTCAGACTTATTCAGGCGAAAAAAAGTGCCTTATATTTTTAACGGAAAACGCAAGCTTTATTATTTAAAATCAGCTCTTTATGAATGCTCTCGGCTTAAGAGTTACTGGGATGCTTTTCCCGTGAACAGAGTAGGAACGTGGGAGGAAGTGAGAAGTAAGGAGTATCTGCCACTGACTGAGTTAAGCTTAATGTTTAACATCAGTATGACGCGCCTGCACGGAGCTACTAGGCAACTGAGAATAAAGGCGTGGAGACACCCGCACACAAATCGCGTATGGGGAAAAATAGAGGATGCCATGCAAGTGGCGTTTTATCGCTCTCTCTCGTTTATTGTCAAGTATTTTGGACAAGCGCAAGCCGATAAAATAAAAGCATGCAGACCATGTCGACATGTGATGACCGAGTTTGGCATAATGAAAATGTATCTTTGCCCAGAATACTCAAAAATAGGAACGAACAACACACGAAAAGATGATGAAACCTGAAGTTTATTGCCGCTTCACCGAGATGCGACCGCTCGTGTCTCTGGTGGAGCATCCCAAGAACCCGAACACCCACCCACAAGCCCAGCTTGAACGACTGGCAGATGTCATTCGTGGTAATGGCTGGCGGCAGCCTATCACTGTCTCTGACCGCTCCGGCTACATAATAAAAGGGCATGGGCGATACCAAGCCGCCAAGCTTGCCGGGTTTACTGATGCACCCGTGGAAGTGCAGCACTATGAAAACGAAGCTGCCGAGCTGGCAGACATGCTGGCAGATAACCGCATTGCTGAGCTGTCAGAAATAGACACCGCTGCGCTGAATGAAGCCCTGCAAGCTTTGCAGGTAGAAGACCCGGAAGCGGTGTCTCTGTCAGGCTACAATGAAGAAGACTGGGCTGCTATTCGCTCAGAGCTTGACGGTATGGCAGAGGATGAAGAAGAGCCGGAGAAAGAAAACCCATACACTGTGAAAACAGACTGCCCGCAGTATGAAATCACAGGTGAAACTCCACCGCTCAGCAAGTGCTTGGATGCATCAAAGACAGATGAATTACTCGTGCAGATTGAAAAAGCAGAGGGCATTACTGAAGAAGAAAAAGACTTTCTGATAAAAGCAGCTCAGCGACATCTGGCTTTTTCATACCGGGAAATAGCCGAGTATTACGCTGCAGCAAGCAAGCCGATGCAAGAGCTTATGGAAGCATCCGCACTCGTTATTATTGACTTTGATGACGCTGTGAAACATGGCTATGTAGAAATGACAAAGACCCTGCAAGAGCTCAAGGAGTTTGAGGGAGTAGAAGAAGAAATGTCATGAACCCTAATTTTACACCGTTGCGTGACAACTTCTGCGTGCTTATTCTGTCGCATGGCAGAGCCGGAAATGTTGTCACTATCAAAACGCTTGAATCTCGCGGCTACACCGGGCCGTGGTACATTGTGGTTGATAATACTGACAAGCAAGTTGAGGACTACAAGGCTCTGTACGGCTCTGATAAAGTTGTAGTGTTTGATAAGCAGGAGATGCTGGCAAAGACTGACACCGTGGACAACTTCAGTGAGCTAAAAACTATCACTTACGCCCGGAACGTGTCTTTTTCCATAGCAAAGAAGCTCGGCTATAGGTACTTTGTGCAGTTAGATGACGATTATCGTTCCATTGAATGGAGGTTTTTAAAAGAGCACGGCACCAAGCTAGGCTGGAAACCATTGGAGCATGCCGATTATGTGTTTGAGGCGGTTTTGAAGTTCCTTGACTCAAGTAAGGACATTGCAGCCGTGGCACTGGCTCAAGGTGGAGACTTTATCGGAGGTGCGGATAACCCGGCCGTCCGCATGAAGAAACCTCTCAGAAAGGCGATGAACAGCTTTTTCTGTGACGCTGAAAAGAAGTTTCAGTATATCGGTACATTTAATGAGGACGTGAACACATACACACGTCTTAGCATGCTTGGCAAGATGTTTTTCACCGTCATTGATGCTGCCGTGGTGCAAGGTGGCACTCAGCAGAATGCCGGAGGTATTACGGAGTCGTACAAGAAGTACGGCACATATGTTAAGAGCTTTTACACTGTTATTGTCAATCCCTCTGCCGCACGGGTTAAAACAATGATGTGCTTACACCCACGCATACACCATATTGTGAAATGGAATAACTGTGTACCTAAGCTCATTAGTGAACGCTGGAAAAAGAAATAATGAAGTTACCAGACACAGAGCTTGCACTATTTGCAAAGCTGCTAGGCATGAGCACCGCAGATGTGCGGGAGCTTTTGAAAAAGGGCATTGTGCAGATGAAAGATGGCAAGCTGGACACAGCGCAAAGCTTGCTTGCCGTCACTCGTCACCTGCTGTCAACTCGTGACACGGCAGAGGCTAAGGCGCGTGCTGCTACCGCTGATGCTGAGTTAAAAGAACTGAAGACCGCTGAGGCGAAGAGGAAAGCACAACTCAAGCAACCTAAAAAGGAAACAAAGAAAACCAGAAGAAAAGGGGGCTCTTTTAAGCCTGAAATTGCAGTGCGTATTCTTGAGCGACTTTGCGCCGGAGAAAGTGACCGCCGAGCGTGCGAAGCTGAGGGTATAAGCAGAGCTACAATTGATGAATGGATGGAGAGTGTGCCAGACTTTGCGAGCCAGTACCCGCAGGCGCGCGCGCGAGGCTGGAATTCATTAGGAGATAGGATATTATGGTTGCTTGAAGAAGTGCTTAATGTTGTAAATGATACAACATTAGAACCCGCCGAAAAGAGCGTAAGGCTTCAAGGCTATAAAGTTATTTTAGACAACCTTAAGTGGATGCTTAGCAAGATGCTGCCGAAGATATACGGAGACCGCACGCAGATGGTGCTTGAGTCTGCTAACCCTGCCGACATATTGCCGAAACATACAGCTGAGCAGGATGCCGCATTTATGGCTAAGCTGGCTGCTATACAAGCCAAGACTCCACCGCCTGAAGACATAACACACACAGAGGATGAGTGAGCAATATCTATCTCCGGCAGCGTTCACGTACAAGTATCTGAACATTGACCCGTACCCATGGCAGGTTGAATGCTTAGAAGCTGCACGGCACCATAAAGCGCGTGTCGCTCTGGTAGCTGCTAACGGCTCAGGCAAGACAGCTGCGGTGAATGTGGGGCTGCTGCTTTGGTGGCTGTACCGCTACCCGAAAGGTCGTGCGGTCGTGACATCCGGCTCTTGGGCTCAGATTAAGACTCAGCTTTGGCAGAACCTTAAAATGTATGAGCACACTTTCTCATACCTGTATGGCTGGAAATTCGGCAGTGTTGACACCATAAGTACGCCGCAGGGTGGCTTCATTCGCGCTATATCGACCGATGAGCCCGGCAGAGCAGAGGGCTTTCACCAGAATCTTGAAGCTGGCTCTCCGTTGCTGCTCATGGTGGACGAAGCCAAGAGTGTAAAAGAAGACATCTTTGACGCATTCAACCGATGCACACCCACATGCACCATTTTGACCTCTTCACCGGGTAGACCGTCTGGCACATTCTACAATGCTTTCCGGCGAAACAAGAAATTGTGGCACACTGTGCATGTGACCGCCTTTGACTGTCCGCACATCAAGCCGGAGCGTATTGAGCTGGCAAGGCAGCTGTATGGAGAGCAGCATCCCGTTTTCCGCTCTATGATAATGGGCGAATTCACCGAGGGTGACGATTCGATGATGATACCGCGCTATTTGGTGGAGCGTGCCTTGGCACACCCCTGCAAGCCCCGCACAGGTACTCGCACTGCTGCGGTTGACTGGGCTGCGGGCGGTGATGAGACGGTGCTTGCAGAGCGTTACGGAAATCAACTTCGTATACTCTGGAAAGACCGAGAAAAAGACACTGTGAAAGCTGCAAGAAAAGTTGTGACAGAATGCAAGCGCAGAGGCATTGAGCAAGGCCGGGTCTGGGGTGATGTGTGCGGCATTGGTCTGTCAATCATGCAGTCTGCACAGTTTTATGAAAAATGGCGTTTCAAGTCGTTTAATGGTGGTGAAAAAGTGAAAGACCCGACAAAGGCGCAATTCTTAAACCTGAACGCCTATAGTTGGCACCTATTCCGGCAGGCTCTTGAGCGTGGGGAAGTGTATTTCCCTGACGGGCTGGATGAAACAACTATTGACCAGCTCTGTGACAGGTATATGGAGTGGAACGAAAAAGGTGTGATTCAGCTTGAAAAGAAAGAAGATTTGAAAGACAGAGGATTAAAAAGCCCTGACCGTGCAGACGCTCTCATTATGGCGTGGTATGCTGGCAGGTTTACCTCTTACGAAGATACGCCAGTGCAGACGGCTGCACCTGCACGCCCACAATACGAATTTTAGCCCCCTTTTGAGTTGTTGCTTTTTTTTGCTTACAGTGCGAAAATAAGAGCATGACCGAACACAAGACTTTTCCCGGTAAGACCTACTGTGTGACCAGTGCAGAGGGCTGCACTGTCACTGACAGCACAGGAGCTTTGAGCATGGAGTGCGAGGCAGGCAAACAGTTGCACGTGACTGCACCAAGCGACAAGCTTTTCACTTCAGCTTCTGCCATTGTGCGAGAGGTTTTTAATTTAGCCCCCGCCAAGCTGAAAGCCTTAGGGCTTCTTGGCGGGGGCGAATTATACCCGGGTTTTGACCTCAAAAAATACGCACTTTGCACGAGTTATAATGACATGGTGGCGGTGCGTTCTGACTTCTGGAATGACGTAACGGACAAGGGTGTGTGGCCATATCCGTTGCCAGAAGTCACGAGTATGGGGTCGACAACAGACTGGTGGTCGGGCTGGTTTTCTAAATCGCCTATTGTAAAAATGGTGTTGACGTTGCCTAAATGCACGTATACGGGCGTGCTGTTCAGCGGGCAGACAACCAGAAAACTAAAGCATTTAGACTTAAAGCTTCCGTTATCGACAAATGTGTATGCGCTAGTACGAAATTGCACAAACCTTGAGTATTGCCGTATTTATGCACCGAAAGCGACAGAGGCGAACAATTTTGCTTTGAGTTGCACTAAGGTGAAGTATATTGACGTTAATATGCCGAGCGTAACAAGTATGTACGATGCTTTTGGTGGTTTGCCAGTTACGGAGATAAAAGGCGCGTTTGGCGAGAAAGCGATAAACGCAGAAGGCGCGTTTAGCAATTGTAAAAACTTAAAGTTATTCCCCGTGCTGTACCCGAAGCTGCAAAAAGGCACAAACATGTTCAACAACTGCCAACTGCCTAAAGATGCAGCTATTGCCGTTCTTAATTCGTTGCCCGCCTATACAAGCGGCACGCATGCAATTACCATGGGGATACACAAAGACCACGAGAACGATGCTGAAGTGTTGGCTGCTATTGAAAATGCCGAGGCTAAAGGTTGGACAGTTTCGCGTCAATGGAATGGCACTGCCACGGCTCAAGCTGCAAGTACGTGGAGACTGCGCAGGCCTTGCATATATGCAAAGGTTCGAGAGGTTGAGCAGCCTGACGGCGTGACAATAAAAGAGCTTGATTGGGGGCATTATGTGACGAATGCAGAAGAGAATGGCTATCGCGCGTTTAGCAGCGTAGAGGAAGCCGAAGAAGAGCTTTTAACCGAACAATAAAACTATGACCGAAGAAACAAAAAAAGCACAAGTGAAAGCTGACCTGCACAGTGGTGCTGCTCGTGTAGCAGCTAATGCCAACAGCAAGGCCAAGGAGGCCGCAGGCTGGCGTCGCTGGGTATATGCTGCGGTGGCGGTGATTGCGGCTGCGGTGGCGTTTTTCACGTCTACGGGGTGTACGGCCACGTACACGCAGAGCGCGAGCGGGGATATTCAATTTTCTGCTACGGTGGTGCAGCCGGAGCAGTATAGGAAGTAAGTACAAGGTACAAAGTACAAGGTACAAAGTAGATTTTTGAAGTATGACTGTGACCGAAAAAGCGATTGAGCTGTACGATGTGTACACGGCTGCTGTGGGTGGCAAGGCTTGGGACGGGAGACCGTTGCCGAGTGGTGCTGAGTTTATGAGCGACCCGAGCAAGCAGAAGCAGGCAGATGCTTGGCGTGCTGTGGCTGTTCATGCGGTGCAGGGCGATACGGAGGGGCTGAGTTTTGGCCGTGCGTTGTGGGCGTTGCGTCAGGGTATCGCGGTGCGTTTGCCGCATTGGAAGCCGGATGTGCGCATTATGCTTCAGGTGCCGGATGAGCATAGCAAAATGACGGCGCCGTACCTCTATGTGCAGAGCCGTTTTGGCTGTGTGCCGTGGATTCCTACGCAGATTGAGCTTTTGAGTGAGGAATGGGAGGTTATTGTTACCTCCAAATAATTTTCTGTAAACAACTACCAAACTATAACACAGAAAGGAAATAGTAACTATGAATGGACTCCAGAAATGGGTAATGAACATGCTGAAGACTCACTGCAGCGAGCAATTTCAAGCTGCAATGGGTATGAGCGTGGATGAACTGCAAGCAGCGTGTGCAAGAGGTGATAAGACCGTATTGCAGCGTATACGCCAACATGGCGAGAGATTGCAGCGAGAGAAGCCCGAAGCATGCAAGCAGGCAGCTTCATGGGCGCAGGAAGCTTTTCCCTTGGCGGGTGCCGGGGGGAATACACAAAACAACAATAACCCAACTACAATAGAAAGGACTCAAAAATATGAGTTATAATGACGGTGGCTGCTGCGGTGGCAGTGGCTTTAGTATGCCCTTTGCATTCACAATGCCTTGGGGTAATAATGGAAACGGCTCAGGCTGGGGCAACAGTAATGACATGTTCGGCATGTTAATGATGTTGCTTTTCTTCAGCTTGTTTGGCTTTGGTGGCAACGGCTACGGCAACCGAGGCGGCATGCCGATGCCGTTCATGGGCTGCTGTGGTGGTGCCGGTGGCAACATTGCTGCTGAGGCTGCTGCTTATGTAGGTGCTCAGACCACTGCTGACAAAGTCAGCAGCATAGCAACAGGTGTTGACGCTGTGGCGGGCATTGCAACTGCCAACGGTGTGAAAATTGAAACTGTGAAAGACCAGAATGCAGCTGGATTCGCCGGGCTTAATACGCACTTGTGTGAGGGCTTTAACAATGTGGCACAGCAGTTTAATGCACAGACCATGCAAGGCATGAATATGCATAACGCTACGACTGCGCTGCTGAATGACATGAGAGCTGAGCAAGCCAAGTGCTGCTGCGAGAATAAGAGCATGATGCAGGCTATCGCTAGTCAGCAGCAGTACCAAGCAGCAACAGACAAGTGCGAGATACTGCGTGCTATTGCTGACAGTGAAGCCCGCATTGCCGCCCGCATGGATGCTGCCGAGAAAGCCGCCTTGCAGGAGAAGCTGGCTAAGGCAAACGCAATCATTGCTACGCAGAAAGCGGAGGCTGACAATGCCAAGAAAACGTCACAACTGATGGCTGCTATACAGGCACAGTGCGGGCAACAGCGAGCTTGCACACCTGCCCCGTACAGCACCTGTGCGCCATACGGCAGAGGTTGCGAAGACCCTGTGTGCACGCTTGTGAACAGTTTGGTGACACGCTGGGCTAATGCTCAGGAAATCCCGGCAGTACCTGCTGCCTAACCTTAACAGCCCGCTCAGTGAGTAGCTGGGCGGGCAAGCTGAAAGAAAGGAGAATACGCAATGTATGATGACTACAGACAGCGAGGTTATGAGGACGTTCGGCAAGGTGCCTATGGGCGTGCGCGGCAACCGCAGTATGGTGACCGTTACGAAAACCGCACCGGGGCAGAGGACTATAGCCGAAGTGGAAGCGGCCGAGGTGATGACTTCCGGGACGTACTCCGAGAAGCAGCCTACGGGCGGGGAGAAATACCGGAAGAGTTGAAAATTGTGATTCTGGAGGTAGTGAAAGAGCAGGCTGACAGTATGCTGGCGGGACAGGGTTATTACCCTGAACACGGCGGGCATGGTGGAGAGCTGCATCATCGCTACAAAGAAGTATTAGATAAGCTGCGAGAGATACCATCTGCGATGGAGGCAGTGAAGCAGTTTAATAAATACTTTGAGAATTTGACTGAAGAAGACAGAAAGGTACTGACTCAGCTTATACAGCGACCGCCTTTAAAAAAACAGGCTGCTGCTGCTGGTGTTAGCCCGGAACGTTTTTGTGAAGTCGATGCAGAGTTGCCTTATAAGCTGTATAAACTAAAAGATTAAAATGAATATGTGTACAAGGCGAGAGGGAGAGAATCTGGTGCTGTATTGGTTTAGGCAATTTAAAGAAGAGCCGTTGCCAGTGCTGAGTTTCGGGGCGTTGCTGAGTGTGATTTTTCTGTGGAACGATGCGAAGCATGAAGCGGAGCTGCACAGGGAGTACATGCGAGAGCAGAATGCGCTGCAAGTGCAGTGCATTAAAGAGCAGACGCAAGCTTTTTCCGAAGTCAGCGGGAAGTTGCAGATGATTGACTCTCGCCTTGAACACTTGGAGCGCGAGCATGAGCTGAGCAGAAAGAACAACCAGTGAACACCATGAAAAACACAATTAAAGAGATTCAGAGATTTGTGAATGTAGAGCCTGACGGCGTTTTTGGCAATGTGACTTTGCAGGCGGTTGCCAAGGAGTTGAAATGTGATGACTCTTTGAGGTGTGTGCAGCACAAGGTGCTTGCAAAAGTGGATGGTATCATAGGCAAGGAGACAGTCAGCAAGATTGCCGGGTATTTGGGTCTGATGTGGCCGAGCCAAGCCGAGGTGAGGGCGGGCAGGAGCATTTTCGGCAAAGCGGGAGATGAGAGCAACCTTGTGAATGTGAAGCCTGCATACCAGCTGTATTTTGAGGGTAAAAAGGTGAGCACTGTGAGAGTGCACAAGCTGATTGCAAAGCATGTAGAAGCGGCATTTAAAGAGATTGCCGAGGCATATACCGCAGAGGAGATACACAAGCTGGGGCTGGATGATTACAGCGGGAGTTTTAACCACCGTGTGACAGCAAGCGGGAAGTCTCTGAGTATGCACAGCTGGGGTATTGCGCTGGATTTTGCAGCAAGCAAGAATGCCTATAGCCAGACGCGCAAGACAGCGAGCTTGGCAAGACCGGAGTGTGAGAAGTTTTGGCAAATATGGGAGAGTCACGGGGCGTTCAGCTTAGGGCGAGAGAGAGATTATGACTGGATGCACCTGCAATTTGCAAGTTTGTAAGCTTTAGAAAAGTTTTAGATTATGAAAGCTGTGATGAATGATGCCGGGCAGAAGTACAGGACGGCTCTTTTAGAGTCGTTTGACATGCGTGATATTACGTTTTTGAAGCGTGCGAGCTGGGGCGGGATTGTGGCGGAAACAGACCGCTTGTACAGCACGATGTTCCACGATTGGGATGCACTGCAGAAAGATTGCAACGATATAGAAAAGGCGGTGAAGAGCCTTGACTGGAGTATTAACCCGTACGTGGAAAAGGGCGAGAAAGTGAGCCCGCAAGCGGAGGATGTTGCCAAGACTGTGGAGGCTGCACTGTGGCAGCAGAACAGCACGCCTGCGGGCGAATACAGCCACAATTTTGCCCAACTACTAGGCGTGCTGTGTCATGCTATATGGCGTGGGCAGAATGTGCACCAGATTGTGTGGAAGAATAACGGAAAGCTGGTGTACCCGGCGCGGTATGAGCAGCTGATGCCGCAGTTTTTGCAATGGGAGATGCAGCCCGGCAAGGTTGACCGGCTGCTGCTGGTGCCGGATGGGGAGGGGGCGCAGCCCGTGCCGTTCCCCAAGTACAAGTTTATTGTGGCGTTGAACAACAGCGGCCCCGACCACCCGCTGTATAATGCCACGTATTACAGCCTTGTGGCGTGGTTTTGCGCGTTTAAAAAGGGGCTGGGGTGGTTTATGCAATTTTGTGAGCGTTTCGGTTTGCCGAAGCCTGTACTGCACTATGACAACCCGCAGGATAAAGAGTCACTTATTGCACAGCTCAATGACAACAGGGTGATAAATGCTATCTTGCTTGAGGGTGACAGGACGGTGGACTGGGCAACCGTACCCGCAAGCGGGCAGAACTTGCCACAAAGAGAGCTTTTAAGCATGGCTGAAGCTGCCTGTCATAAGGCAATTTTAGGACAGACTTTGACATCTGATGTGAGCCAGAGCGGGGGCAGTTTGGCACAAGCTAAAGTGCATGCAGGCGTGCAAGCTGATACTGTCATGCGCTATGCAGAGTATGTGACGGACATTATCAACACGCAGTTGATACCCGCCATTGTGCACCTCAATTACGGTAATGCAGACATGCCGATGCCGGAGCTACGCTGCAAACTACCTCAAGCAGTTGCCAACATAGAACGCGCTCAATTCTGGGGGCAGGTGCTACAGATACCGGGCATGCAGGTTATCAAGAGCGATATTTACGAGTCTCTTGGCATTGCCATGCCTGCCGAGGGTGACGAGGTACTGAGCACACCTGCACCGCAAGAAAACGCGCTGGAAAAGGCAATGCAGGGCTTTGGGCAAGGCAAGCAAGATGTAGAGACAGACAAGGGAAGAAAGGACGAGACAGCCCTTGCAGCGCGCGCACAAGAGGAAGAGCCCAAGGGCATTGAGGGCTGGCTTGCACCGCTAAAAAAAAAGCTTTTAGAGGCTAAGAAGAACGGTGCAAGCTTTGACGAGCTCAAACAAATGATGCTGGAAGCTCAGTTGAACACGCGCGCCCTTGCCGGGGCTATGGAGGAGAATATCAAGAGCGGATTCTTTGGTGAAGCTGAGACTTATGACGACCCGCACAAGTCGGCACAAGAGGATGAGGAAGAAAAACTCTGACTTGATAAAAAAAGTATGACTTCACACCGAAGTCATACTTTTTGTATTGCAAGAACGCGCTTTCATGCAAGGCAAGCGCGTTTGTGTTGCATAGAAAAGCATTAACGATTTATATCTTCTTCAAGACGTTTGATGTGATATGCCATATCCTTTTCTGCCATTTTTTTACGAGACTCGTCATATTTGTCAAAGTTGGCAAAATCATTATTCAACGCAGTAATGCTGTTGTAAATATCGCTCCATTGTTCGTAAGCATCATTTTTTTCTTTCCAGTTTTTAGAACTGTCGGATTTGATTTTTTGCAATTCATTGATTTTATTCTCTGCTTTCTCCCGTAAGGTGTTGTATTTATTCATTACGTTTTGAACGGAGCTTGATGCATTCTTATTGCTCGCAAACGGCATGAGCCCCTGACCGTTTTTATCTGTGCGGGGTGCAATCTTTTTGAGAGCGTCAGAGAGACTCTTCTTGCCGTCTTTATCCATGCCGTCTAAAGCGTCTTTGAACTGTTTATCCGTCATGTATGAGGGCTTGTAAATAGGGGCTTTTTTTTCACCGGGTGCGGAAGTGGGAACAGCGAGAGCTTTATCTAAAGCGGGGATTTTGAAAGCTCCGTTTTTATGTTTAGGGGGGCCGCTTTCTTTCTTCTTCGTTTCTTCTTCATCTTTCTTTTTGTCGCGCTGTCTGTCTCCGCGAGGTTGCCAGCCTTCGCCATGTTTACCGCGCCATTCATGCCCGTATTGATTGCAACCGTAGGGGTTGGAGGCGGTGATGTTGTCACCTGCAAGGGCGTTGAGTGCAGCGTAGGGGTCTGCACACCATGCAGCGCGGATGTCTTCTTGAGCGGCAGCATCGGTAATGCCACGGGCAGCGCAGATTGATTCTGAGAAGATGTGAGAGGTAGCTTCACGCAGAGCCATAAGCTCGTGTTCAGCAGAGGCGCATGCAGCTTGTATGTTTTCATGCTCTTGCATGAGCTCATATACGGCACAAGCGCGGTCTGAAGCTGTGGCGTATTCCGGCAGGTTAAGGAGTTTGTTTAAGTGTTCCATGTTTTAAAGTATAAAGGTGTTGAAAAGGTGGGTCAATGTTGCAAAAAGGGGCTAATTTAGCCCCTAAAGGGGAGCTGGAAAAAGGAGTGTGCAGGCTTTACAATAAGAGCATGACTTCAATTAAACTTTCTGAAAACGGAGGGAAAGCCCCGGAGGCAGTGCCCTATATGCCTGCGGGGCTGAATGAGATATGCTGCACGGTGAATGGTCGAGCCGGGAAACGCACTGTGATGGTTGATGCTGCTGCCTGTGAGAGACTGGAGGCGGATTTACAAGAGCAAATAAAGGCACACCAAGCGGGGGGCAGGGCGCGCCCGGTGATATTATTTGACCACAAGGCGGGGGCAGCGGCAGCGGTGCCTACGGGGTTTGAGTGGGACGAGAAGAGGGGCATATTGCTGCGTGTGGAGTGGACACAGGCGGGGCGTGCTGCCGTGGAGGGTGGCAATTATGCATATATAAGCCCGGCGTTTAAACTTGCACCGCAGAGCGAGAGCATAACGGGCTTGCAAGATGGTGTGGAAGTGGGCTCTCTTGTGAATGACCCTGCATTTACGCGCAACGAGTGTATAGCCGCAGCGCGGGAGGTGGTGGAGGATGTGCAAGTATATGCAGCAAATCCTTATGGGTGCAATCAGTATGGGCATGAGTTCAAAGCTCCGCACGGTGAGGGGTGGGGAGGTGGTGGACAGCAGGAGGACACGCTGGATTCCATAAAGAAGCGCAAGCTTGATATCGGCTCAAAACAGCAAGAAACGGCTAACGAACTAGTGAAGCTCGCAAAGCAAAGCGAAGCCGAAAAAGATTTAGAGAAGCGAAAAAAAATAAATGCGAAGATTGCGGAAGCAAGCCAAAAGAAACAAAAGCTGATGGAGCAATACCGCAAGCTTGCAATGAAAGAAACTGAGCTGAAAGACCGCGAGAGGCAAGAAAAGGCTGAGAATGCGGAGGTAGCGGAGCGGTATAACAAAGTAAAGCCGAGAGCGGAAAGAGTTTTAAAGGAGTATGAGGAAGCGAATTCTCTTTGGACCGGAGCAGAATTGGGGAGCCGTGCGCGAAAGGTGAACAGGCTGCGGTTGATTCGTGAAATATGGGGTCATATGGATTCTGCAAAAAACAGGGTAAAGAGAATAATGGATGGGAAAGAGGGGTTAAGTGAGAAAGAAGAGACTGACTTGAACGAGGAGCTTGATATTTTGGAAAAAGAGACGAAAAGGGCGAAGAAGTGGGCTAATATTATAAACCGACAATATGAGGCTGAGGAGCTGAAAGCGTCTTTTGCAGAGTTGGAGAAAGAGCTGGAGGATGAGTTTATTTTAGCCGCCAATTTAGCCCCTTTTTGCGATGTTGAAAAAAGTGCGGAAGAGGGTGATAATATAAGAGCTGCAAACAATGGCAGCGAGAGAACAACTGAAGAAAATAGCGATATGGAAACGGTGAAGAAACAGCTGGGGCTTGGAGCCGATGCAACACCTGCGGAAGTTGCTGCTGCTATTGCTGCACTTAAAAAGAAGAGTGAAGCCGGGCAGAAGCGCATTGAGGAGGTGGAAGCGGAGTGCAACGAGCACAAGAAAGCGTTGCAAGAGCACAAGGAGAGAGCAGCGGATGGCTTTATAGAGCGTTTGCGCAAGGGCGGCAAGGTGGCACACAAGGATGAGGAGACACTGAAAGCTGCGCGTGAGATGTATATGGAGAACCCGGAGCGCACGGAGCGTATTTATGCAGCTATGCAGCCTATTTGCCCGCCTGAAGAGGGTGAGGGCGAGAGGGTGCAGGCTAACCGTGTGCCGAGTGGTGATGCCGCAAAGATGAGTGTGGCAGATTTTTATGCAAACATGGATTTTTAAAGAAACAACAGAAAGGAATAACTGAAAATGGCAGTAGTAACATTGCTTGACCTGATGAATCTTCACGCCCCGGCTAGCTTGGAGCGTGAGATTATTGACGAGACTTATTTGAGCGCACCGCTTTTTAATAAGTTGCCGAGCCGAGTTATATCCGGCACGTCTTATAAATACCAAAAGAGAGACACGTTGCCCAAGATTGGTGCACGCCCGATTAACGCCGGTGCTGATGTGCACAAGGCTGCAATCAAAACCGAAAACGCTGAGTGCTACTATTATGATGGGCGCATTGAGGTTGACAAAGCGTTGATTGATGCTGAGCCTAATAATAAGCATTTGCTGATGGCAGATAATGCCAAGGCAACGATTAAGGGCACGATGTTCGGGCTTGAGCAGGGGCTTTTCTATAAGACCCCGTTTGGTATTAACCCGTTGCGTGCTCAGATTGCTGACTATATGGCAATTTCTGCCGACCCTGACATTACGGATGAGTCTGCATGGACTGCTGGTGGTACGTCTGTATGGCTTCTGCACATTGATGATGATTCTCTGCGCTTGAATTGGGGTAACCGCAAGACATTGCAGTTCGGGCCGATTCGAGAAGAGAGTGTACAGCGCAAAAAGGCTGACGAAACAACCGGGCCGATGCAAGCTAAGGTGCAGAATTGCAATTTCTGGCTTGGCTTTGAGCAGATGAATGAGTTTGCCAGCGGCGTGATTTTGAACGTGTCTGCGAATAATCCGTTGACTGATGAGCTATTGGCTAAAGCGGTAGACTTGTTCCCGGCAGCGATGCGACCGACCCATATTGTGATGAACCCCGGGGCACGCTCTTTGTTGCGTCAGTCTCGTTCTAAGGCTCTTACTTACGTTAAGGGCAACAAGGGGCAGACAGCATACGCGGAGACACCGACAGAGTGGGATGGTATACCCATTTTGGTGACGGACGGCATTCTTTCTGATGAAACTCCTGAAAAGATTGCTGCCGCCGTTGGTCAGACTGCATACAGCGCAGATGACCTGAAGAAAAAGGACGTAGGCATTACTAACCCGAACAACAAGAGCAAGGTATGAGCATTAAATATAACCGTGTAGATATGTCTCTGATTTCCACCAAGCCCTCTGAGGTGGTGGATATTGCAGAGCAGGGAGGCATTGAAAGCTGCCATTTGGTAGTTGAGCTTGCTGGCGGTGGTGAAGTGCAGGTAAACGGCAGCACCACGGCAGAGGGCGATTTTACCAAGGCTTTCACTGTGACTGTGCCGAGTGATGGTGTGTACCGTGGGCGTTTGCCGCTGGATGCGCCACGATTCATTTGCTTGGCTGCTGAAAATGGTGCAACCCTGAGCGTACGAGCCTAAAGAAGAAAGGAGCATTTTCATGTCTCAACGCTTGCAATTAGTGACAGTAAACCAGCTGCGTGACGAGCTCACGGCGGCAGAGCTTGAGGCTATACCGGGGGCTGTTTTTGGCGAAGAAAACACACCTGCGGATGTAGTAGAAGCTTGGCTTACTGAACGCTTGTTGCAAGCATCTGACCGTGTTGTGGCTGCGATTAACACTTGCAGCCGCAATGCGGGCATTTCAACCGGGCTTTTTAAAGTACCTGCTGCATGTGTGCGCACGGTGCTGGTGTTGGCTAGGCATGCTGTTATAAGCGCGATTCCTGGTCTTTCCGAGACCTTGGAGGGCAGCACGAGAGCAGCCGAGTACAGCACCGCGACAAGCGACTTGCAACGCCTTGCAAGTTGCGAGTTTGTGCCGGAGTACAAGCTGGAGGATGAGGAGAGCAGCACGGGTGCCGTGGGCTGCACGCTGTTGCTGGGTGACCCTGCAAACGATTACATGTTTTAAGCCGTGAAAGCCATTTCATACGATTTTTGCGACTGGGTTATTAAGCGCATAAAGGCTAATTTGGAGGGTCAGCTGCCTGAAGAATTGGTGATTGATGAGCGCAAGGGTAACTTAAGGCAGAGCATTGTGAAAGCGGTGAATAAGGGCATTGGGGCGTGTGTGGTGGTTGGTTTGGGTAACATAACGCCACAGGGAAGTAAGGCTGATGATACGCAGTGTGAGGTTGCCGTGAACATTGCGGTGATGCACAATGCTAATTTGAAGCAGGGTTTTGATTCGAGGCTTTTTGCCGAAAACTTGTATAGCAAGTTTGCAGGGGCTGAGTATGAGATACCGCCGAGCAGAGCTGTTAATGTGAAAGCCGGAACGTTGAGCACAGATGAGGCTCAAGGGGGAAAAATGCATATGTTTATAGTGAGTTATTTAAAGACTTTGAAAGGAGTTTAATATATGGCTGAAGTGGATATTTACAGACCGATTAAGACGGTTTACAACATTGCGCTTTACGGTGCACCTTGGACAGACGTTTTCACGCCTGATAATGTGGAAAGCTCTGCAAGTTTAGAAGACCGACCTGCAGAGGATTGGCACAACTTCGCACGCTGCCGTTCCGGCACCACAGATGTGCAGACCGAAGAAGACCAAGAAGACAGCTATGACGCGAACGCAAAAAAGCGCATTCGCACACCTAATACCAAGGTGACAACGCGAGGTCAGACTTACGAAATGGAACGCCAGACCGTGCTTTATTCAGCTATGTTCAACGGGGTGAAAGACCCGCTTTCAGCCGAGACAGTGGCTGCGCTTTCCAGTGGTAAAGGCGTTCAAATCGGCGGAACTACTAATCCGCGCGTAAAAATCTGTCTGAAAGAAGAAACGTACGATGATGAGCAGAATCTTCTTTTCACTCGCTACCAGTACGGCTACCTGTTGACCACAGGTCAGCAGGTTTCTGACGGCAAGATTTCCCGTCCGACACTGCGTTTTGAGGAAGAAGCGAGCATATACAATACCATTGTATATTCGCCTTATTTCTTAGGCACAGAAGCTTAATTTTTCATTCGGAAAATGTAATGGTCAGGGCGGTGCAGGGGACTCTCACCGCCCTTTTTTAAGACACGCCATGCAGATACCTATTGACCAGTTCCGGGAGCGCATGCAGGCTTTGTTTTTCGGCAAAGCGGGGTTAGAATTTGTAGCGTCAGAGACTCGCAACAGTGTGCAGGCGTGGTATCAGAGCTTGCCGGAAGATTGGTTTGACAATAAAGACCCGTTTCCTGATGGAACACCGCGGCATGCAGGAGTGCGAACATTTATGATGCCACTTGGTACGAGCTGGGAATGGGAGGTAGAAAACAATTCTTTTTTCCTTAATTTTAAGCATGCCCGCACAAAGAATGGTGACACAACAAGCAACTGGGGCTTGCGGTTGCAACAATATGGCGGGTGGATTCGACCGGTAAAGAAGAAAGCACTGACGATACCAGTGACCGCAGATGCCCGAGGTAAGACAGTTAGGCAGTTTCAAGCAGACTATGGCAGGAAACTTTTTGCTGTTGGTAAAGAGGATGGGCAGAAGCTTGGCACGTTAGTTTGGGAAGACCCTGCGGGAGAATTGCACGCTGCCTATGTGCTGAGAAAAAGCAGCTATGTGAAGCCCTTGAAAGAGCGTAGAGGTCACGATGCTCTGCCGAGTAAAGTGCAGCTGCAAACGTGGGCTGCTAAAGCCTACAGCGATTTTTTGTATGCAATAGAATACATTGACTGATTATGCCAGACGTAGAAGTTAAATTAAATATTGAAGCCGAGTACAAGCAAGCTCTTGCCGCTATAGCCGAGATGGGCAAGGCTTTGGAAGCGGTGCAGGTTAAAGCCAAGGCGTTGCAAGAGGCAACAAAGAATGTGGCTACAGTGAGCGGCGCCGGTGGTGGGCAGGCTGAAGCCCTGAATGCCACTGTAAAACTTAATGAAGCGAGCAAACAGCTTGCCGGGCATTTGGCTCAAGTAGCTGTGGCAAGCATGAAAGCCAAGGAGCAATTACAAGCTATAGCGGGGATTCAGCCGTACACAGAAGAGTCTTTAGGTCTTATTAACAAGGCGGTTGCCGGGTATGAGCAGCTGGCAACCATGGCAACGATGGCTGCAAATGCTGCAGAGCGTTTTCGCAAGGTGGGCTCGGACGGGTTGACCACGGAAGAGATGATACGGCAGACGCAGGTGGCAGAAAAGCAGCTTGAGACGCTTAAAGCGCAAAGTGTTGAGCTTGAGCGCAGCATAGCAGCGCAGAGAGAACAGCTTAATGTGTTGCGAGAGACTACTGCAGAGCTTAAAAAACAAGAGCAGGCGAAAAGTTCCGAAGAGAAAGAGCGAGAAAGAAGCATTGCCATAAGAGAAAGAGAAGCCAAGGCTGAAGAAGAAGCTGACTTTAAGCTGAAGCTAGCCGGGAAATCTCGCATAGAGTTGTCAAAAATATACCAGGAGCTTGCACAAAACGCTAAAAAAGCGTCTGAAGCGCAGGACTATGAAGCGGCAGCGAAATACGAGCGTCAGATGCAGCTTGTTAATCTGACTTTACGAAAGGTTAACACGAGCGCAAGAATAGCCAACATTGCGCTTATGCAACAGGCTCAAGCTGCTCAGCGCATAGGTCAAAACTTGGAGACGCTGACAAAGGGCTTTACTGGGCTGGGAGAAGCGTTGGAAAAAGGCGAACTGAACATAACCAGCATGGGCAGCGCGTTTATCTCGCTCATGCGAGATTTTAAGGCTGGGTTGGGTCCGATTGGCTGGGTTATGCTGGCCTTGCAAGGGTTGCAAGCTGCGTGGAATTCTTACGCTAAAAGCCGACAGGAAGCTGAGCGAATAAGGTCTGAATCTGAAAAAGCAACGCTTGAAATTTTAAATACAGAAAAGACATTGTATGAAGAGCTTAAAACATCACGCGCTGAGTACGAGTCTCAAGTGGCTTTATCGGTAGCTTTAAAAGAGCTTAATACTGGTTACGAGGGCGTAAAGAATAATATAAAAGACTCTATTGCGCTAATTGAGCAGGCCACTCAAGCCGAGATGGTGCGCTTAAGCGTGGTGAAGACTGAGGAAGAGTACAAGCGCATAAAAGAACGTTATGAGCTAGGACGAGCATACAGGCGCGGAGACCTCACTGAGGAAGAATATAATAAGCGAATTTTAGATTTAGATACAGCTGAACAAATAGCTGATGCTGAAGAGAAAGCTGCACAGAAGAAAGCGCAACGAAAAGAGAAAGAAGAAAAAGCAGGCGTTCTGTATGGAGAATACGATACGGCGAGCGGAGCTTATTATGATGCGCTTAGGAAAAAGAAAAAGCAGTTCGGTAAAAAGTTTGTTAGCGACTCAGAAATTAACAAGTATGAAAGAGCCGTTGCCGAGCAAAACAGAATTGCTGACTCGTACTCTGAACGGGCGAGAGAAGTACTGAAAGAAAGCGGGTTTGATGAAGTCGTAATTGACCAGATTTTAAAAGCAGGTTATATACCAGAAACCATAACAAGCGCGAAAGGCGCAACGCTAAAAACAAGAAAAAGCAATGGTGCTTTTTGGGACTCTGATTTTTACGAAGTAGAAGCTCTTTTGAACAGTAGAAGAGCAGCCTCTGAAAGTGGGCAACGCTTAACAGGAGAGCTAACGGGCTTGCTGGGTGGCATGAGTGTGCTGGATTACAAAAAAGCAAGAGACACTATACAGCAAGAAATAGAATTTTGGGAGCAAAAAAAAGAAGAAGCACTGGAAGCATTTAAAGAAGCACGCAATGCGTATGAAGCAATGCCAGCGGATTATCAAGTTGACCACGCGCTCAAAGAGGATATAAATCGAATAAACCTTATAGCCAAAGAAAAGAGAGCCGACATCGAAGCGGATGCAGTAGAAGCAACGAAAGCACAGCAGCGAGCACAGCAGCTGGAAGCCGCCAAGCGCACAGCGGGCAGCTTGACAGAGCGAGAAATAAGCGAGCAGTTGCGTCATTTTACCCCCGGCTTGTCTTCTGCAAACGCCAAAGAAAAAGCATACTCAGAGCAGATGTCCGCAGTATACAGAGCGGAGCTTGAACGCAGACAAGGTGCATTTGCTCAAGCAAAAAAAGGTCTGCTGAGTGACGGAAAAATTGATGTAAATGACATCCCAGCCATTAAGGACTTGCGAGACGCTGCAAGAGACGGCACTGCGTCAGACAAAGAGCTTTTTAAAGCTGTGATTTCATTTGTGCGGAGTCAACTCAAGCGAAACAAGGACAGCAAGGCATTTACTAAAAAACTCAACGAAGAGCTTGCACGATGAATACACACACATTTGACATTTCTGAGCTGCAGAGCATGTGCACGCAGTCAGTTACTCTGACGTACAACGTGAACGCTGCCGACAGCTTAACGCTACAGCTGAAGCCCGCTGCATACGCAGAGCACGGCTTCAGCTATGGTGACCGCATTAACGTGAAACAGGGTGACAGGTTGATATTCTCCGGCAGAGTCTCAACTGGTGCAATCTATGCAGTGCAAGCGGGAGACGGTGAAGCCGTTTCTGTGGTTGCTCTCTCAGACTATGCAGCTTTTGAGCGCACAGCATACTGCCGTGTGGCCGCTAATGGTCAAGTGGTGTTTCCGTACGTTTCAAAAAATGCGAAGTTCACAAGATTGCAGAATATCATTTCTTCATGCTCTGATTTTGTGCAGCCAAGCATTGACTCAAGCGTGATGCTTGAGCTGAGCAGCACGCAGAATGTGCCCGCTCCAGAGGGCAATGGCATTACATCGTGCGCTTCACTCATTACCGAAGCCATGCGCTGGGTGCCGAATGCCGTCATGTTGAATCGTTACGGCGTTGAAAACGGGCAAATACTCTTTACAGAACATGACAAGCTGGAGCACCTGACGCTTGACAGAAACGCGCTTATTGTCTCAGTGCAGCTGCAGTCTTCACCAGAAGCAGTGCCGCCTGTATGCGCTCTTGTGGGCGGTGATAATTACAGGGTGCCGAGTGATGGCAGCTTGCAGCAGCCAGGGTGCTTCATTTTCGCTGTGCCGGTAGACAGAGACGGAAATAATGCGCGGGCGGGTGCAGCCCCGGCAAGCCAAAAGATGACGCTAAAGGGCATTGCAGTGCCAGAGCGCACTGTAGGGAAGAATTGCGCTGCTGTATATGACAGTACTGCCATTATTGCAGGGTCTGATATGCACAAGTTTCTGAGCTTCTTTTTCCCGGCATACAGAGACGTATTGATTTATGCCGGAGCAGCCTCGCCTCTCATTTCTGTGGTGCCTGTGGAGTCATTGCTTGAGGATGAACCCGGCACAGATGAGGACTCAAAAGAAGAGCCAAAAAATTATTCTGATCCGCTCGGCTGGGGCAGCGGCAAAGGATATGACAACTGCTACGTAATGACAGAGGGCAGCTTCACAGCAAGCAGCCGAAGCAGCAGAAACTTGAAAGGTCTGCGCTGGTGCCGTGGGTCGATTTCTGTCAATTTGAGCATGACTGCTGACCAGTACAGCAAGCTGCCAGACGCTCTGAAGCCCGGCATTGATGGACTTTTTCCGGGCAGAAACAGAAAGAAAATAGGCAACACTTATCAAGGTGTGAAGCTAGTGAACCTGAAGCTTGACTGCGTTTTTATAAATGCCCGCAAGCGCATATATGACCCCGCCACGAACCAGCCATGCAGCGCAGATGCAGAATACAATGCAGAGACGCAGCTGACAGCTTCAGACTACAGGAACGCGCTTGACGCATACTACACCGCCACTCGCACAGTGTGGCACAATGGCAGCATTACTCTGCTGCACACTGGCGAATTGCAGCCGGAACAGCTGACAGGACGCTCTGTTACTATTGCCGGGAAGCGTGCAGAATGGGAGAGCATGAACGCAATTATTCATAGCGTGACATGGGATTACAAGACACAACTGCTGAGCGTGTCACTTGGGAACAGTGAGCAGCTAGACTTCAGCTCAATGCTTCAGCGCAAGCTTATGGCGAAAGCACCATACCGAGAGACAGAGCAGCAGCAGTGTGTGTCGTTTGACGTTGCCGACCCCGACAGCCAAAAAGACGCAGAGACGGAGATGAGCGTAAGCCCCAGCATCTCGGCTTCGGTCTCCGGCTCAGTGAGTGCAAAATACAGAAAGCCTTTCACGTTGTATGAAACTTATGAAGCGAACGAGAGTGGAGCGGAGACTGTAAAAGTCTGGCTCGCTGGTGGCACGCTAAAGCGAGGCAATTATGTTTTTAATGTGCCTGATTCAGATTCGCCTATTGTACACGGCGAGCCGACTTCTGGCGAATGGCATATAGGAGGCGGTAAAATAATGCTTGAATGGGCATACATTAACGGACGCTGGACATATTCAATCTACCAATAAGCTATGGACTACACGCAAGAATTTATATATTTGTCGGATTCTGATGGCGAGAACGACATGCACGATTTTCCGGTAAACATACGAGCCGTGAAAGATGTTGATGACAACGCTTGGCCTCTGGAAGACTTAAGCCGTGGCGAATGGCAAGCTGCGACTGTGGCGAAGTGTACGCTACCTGATGGCACACCGCTGGTGCTTAAGCTTCACACGGAGCAAGGCGGCATGGTGCTGTGTTTTAAACTTATTGCCGGAACTGACTACTACTATTAACGCATGAACGCTGCAATCTGTTTTTTTACATACGCCGGAGATGCCGCACTGCTTGACATGGCTCTGCAAGCTGTGCCGAGACTTCGGCAGCAAGGGCATAATGTAGACGTGTACATCTGCAACGATGGAGAGATGCCGCAGGTGCATCTTCCGAGCGGGTGCCGAGTATGGCAGACTACCTTTGACCGCAAGGGCAACCTCAACGGGGCTGAGTGCATCGCCGGAATGGTGGATGTGTACAATTCAATTTTTCAAAATGGCATTTACGAATGGATTTTGAAAACAGACTGCGACACATTTATAAATTCGCTTGACTGGCTGCGTGGCGTGAGCTCTCGCACTCACTCATTTGCTGGCACGATTCACGTCAATGACCATTGCAGCGGTGCATGCTATGCCGTCAGCAGGAACGGTGCAGAGTGGCTACATGAGAGGCTGCAAGAAGCATCGTGGCGAGGTGCTGCCGAGCGTGGCTTCTGCGAGGATAAAGTGCTGTATAATATGAGCAAGCTCTCTGGTATGCAGGTGCACGCACTGCGAGCGAATGACAAGCCGGATGGTATGCTGTGGCACGACTGGCAAGGCGTATCTCTGCCGTTTTCTGAGCTTCAGAAAGCATATGCTGTGGATTTTAAGGCATGCAGGTGGAACAGCAGAAAAGAAAACTGGGAAGCCGACAAGCTGCGAGCAATAGAAAGAATGAAAGAATACACAGAAAGTCTTAAAAAATGAGAATTAAGAGCAAAGTCATAACAATAGAATACGCCGGAGCCACACTTCTGAAGCCCGGCTCGCACCTCAATGGGCAAGAATACGGCGGCAGCAGAGCATACAGCACAGCTGCGGTTGACGTGGTAGACGCTGCACACCCTGAAATTCGCTCATATGGCAATGCATCCGGCAGCATGAGCTTTGCCGTGTGCGTGGACTGTGCCACAGAAGATGAAGCCATGGCAGAAGCCATGCAGCGCATCGGACATCTGGACGCACACCAGACAGGCAGCTTCAGTCTGTCGGTGGGCGATACAGTGCAGAAATGGCATGCTGGCATTACCTCTGCCGACTGGAGCATCAGCTACACGGTAGACTCAGTGCGCTTGACATTCAGCTACAGCTTCACACTGGGCGAGCCGTTAACGGCTAATTACGGCTAATTTGCGGCTAAATTAGCCGATACTAAGTAGCTTCGGAGTACTTTTTCATCATTTTGCTGAAGTCGGCAAAATGATGAAAACTAAGGTAAGATAGACCAGTACGCAGCAGCTTCTGCCGGAGTTGCTGCGGCTCTGTAATGCCTCATTAGCATTGCAGAGCCCGTACTGTGGCCGAGGTTGGCTTCAAGCGCGATTTTGTCCTTGTACTTAACAAGGTGATATGTTGCATAACTATGGCGTGCCGTGTCTTGTCTGCCGCTAAGCCCTGCATTTTTGCGTGCTGCTTGGCTTTTACGTTTCCAGTTGCGGGGGATGATAGGCATGCAGTCTGGCAGTCTGTACTTGTCAAGCCACGCTTGCAAGGTCGGCTCAATTTCTATATTGCGCACTTGCTCAGTCTTGGCAACCTCTGGCGTGATGTGAATGAATCCGTCACGGATATTTGACCATTTCAGCCTTGTGAGCTCTTGTGGACGCACGCCAGCAAAAAGCAGGAGTGCAAAGGCAGCTTTACTTTCCGGCACGGCTGCATGAATGAGCGCAGCAGCTTCAGCGGGCGTGAAGATGTCAATGCCTGATTTCTTCGGCACCCTGATGGGCTCCATGCGTTCAAAAGGGGAAAAAGGCAACATGCTTTGCCGCAGAGCATAGCTGAACGCAGGGCGCAGTGTGCGTACCAGACTCGCTGCATATGCGGGGCTGCCGAAAGAAAGCAGCCATTCTCTGAGTGTGGCAGGGGAGATGTCAGTGACAGCAATCTCACCGAAGTCAGCTGCAAACTTTCTTGCCACGTCTCTGAAGTTACGTGCGGTCTTCGGTCTCCACTCTGGTGCTTTTAGTTTTGAAAACTCGTCAATGAGCATGTTCACTGTCACATACGCGCCAGAAGCTCTGAGCATAGGCAGAGCGAGCTCAACGGCTTTATCCAGTGTCACATTCAGCCCAGCTTCTGCTAAACGCTCTAAGGCACGCCGAGCGTCTACAATCTGCGCGGATGTCAGCACGTTTTCTTTGTTGTCTTCTTTCGCAGCTGCTATAAGCTCAGCACGTTTTCGCTCTGCATCTGCCTTGAGCTTAAAAAGCATTCGTTTTTTCTTACCATCTGCCGACAGGTACGCAGGTATGTTAAGAGCCCAGTACACTTTCCCGTCTTTTATGTCTTTTGTGAGTTTAAAAGTTGCAAGTTTTGCCATAGCCTGAAAAAATAGTGTAAATAATGAAAATAATGCAGGGTTTACTCTACCTTATTCTACCTTATTTCTTGTGTTAGTGTCATTATAATCATTATCTGCACTATTTCAAGCCAAAAATAAAAACAATAAAAAAGGCTCTTAATGTGCTAAAATGCAGCATTTAAGAGCCTTTTACCCGAGAGCCGGATGTCAGGGTCGAACTGACGACCGTCCGATTACAAAACAGTTGCACATGATATGCAAGACTTTTATAATGAATAGAAGTGCATTTTGCTCTAGCTTTACTCTAGCTTAAAACTTGCTGCCAGAACTTGCGAGCTTCCGGCACGGTGTGCCAAATTGAGAGCAGCAAGAGCTGCGCTTGTGTTGCTTCTGCTTCACCTGTGTACAGCAGCCATGCTCTGCGCTCTTTTATGCAAAGCACAGAGGCAAGTGCACGCACTGCCTCTGTGGTAGAATCTCCCGCAGCCGTGCATGCGGATATAAAGTCTGACGGATTCATAACTTTACCATGCTGCATAACCGTCTTGCCACATTTCTGTGAGCTTGTCTGTCAGCTCGTTTCCGAAGAGAAAATCTAGAGGATTAAGCACTGTGTTCGCGCTGAGTTTCACTGCGCTTTCTGCTTCATAAAGCGTGTATGTGTTCGGGCTGTCTGGGTGAAAGATGAACGTTGCCACCGGGTTTTTCGGCTTCTGCTGAGGGCTGAACGCATAGCAGATGAAAGAGCCGTCAGAGACAGCATGACCGAGAGCAAGAACGCTGCTGTAGTTTCTGAGGCATGCCGGGCATTTTTGATTCCCATAGGGAAGAGCCCCGCCATTCATTTCTGGTGTGATTTTCATATGTGTAAATTAAAGGTTTTCGTATTCTGCCGCTTCGATAATGGCTATAATTTCAGCTTCTGCTGCATGAGCGTCTTCTGAAAGACGTGCCACATTATTGTTACCATCCCATACTACTTCTGTTCCGTTTATTACTCGCTGCCATAATGCAATACATTTTTTGCCGATTTCGTTGACCGTTCGCATTTTAAGATTAGGGTTAAATCCATATCTGCGGTCAAAACCGTGGTAAACACTAAACGGGATAGCATTGCCTATTTCCGGATTGTGCATGGCGTTCACTAAGCCGGATTGAGTATCTAGCTCAAAGAAAGCGGTTTGTTGTCGAAATTGTCCCGGGAACGTGTAACGGAAATCGGAAATGCGTTTTGCGGGGATGAATGAGGCTTTTATCTGTTTATTTGTATTCATGTTTTTTTGTTTGAGTTTATGTGTTAAGTGTGACTGCAAGAGAATATTACTGCATTTTGTGCAGTAAGTCAAGATATTTTACTGCATTTTGTGCAGTAAAATGCATTTTTAGCGCACTTTTCGATTTAAATACGCCATGTAAACAACAAAATGCAAGAAAATGGCGATAATAAGCCCAGCTATGTCTTTGTTAATCTCGCAGTACAGCAGAGCTGCACCATAGAATGAAGCGAGCGCAAACATGTTGAACACTCGGCAGGTGAAGAATATAGTGTTTTCTAGGTCTTTGCTGAGTGCTACAAGCTGCGGTTTTTCCTCTGGTGCCGGGGGTGCAGCTGGTACTGGTGCCGGAGCTGGGGCAGGTGCCTGGACTTTCTTTTTCGGCAGCGTCTTTGGCACTGCTGCTTTGAGTAATTCGCCGTAGGTGGTCTGTGCACCCGGTGTTCCGTCTTCTTGGAGAGGGCAAACAAGTGCAGACTCGTTGTCAAGCGTGGCAAGCTCGTCAAGTGTAGTTTCCTCCCACTCTTGTGTGAGCTCGTTAAAATAAAGGTATTTCTGTGTAGTCATGGCAAGTACACTGTAACACAGTAGCACCCGGCAAGGCAAGAAAAAAGCCACTCAGTCTTGCTGAGTGGCTGATATTTTAAACTCTGTTTTCAGAAAATAGCGGAGATTCTGAAAGTATGTTTTCAAGCTTCTGCAACTCTGCCACTAGTTTATTAAGCTCTTTCAGGTTTTCAAGCTTAATGGTTGAATCAGCTGCACAGAAGCAGTCTTCTTTCAATTCTGCTATTTTTCCCGGCAGCTGTTGTATGTTGCGCTTAAGTACTCGGCATTTACGCTGAAGCTCAAACAATGATTTTTTTCGCATAGGTCTATAAATTAACACGCATCCGGCAGCGCATCAAGTTAAGTTGTATGCAATACAGACAGCTTCTGTATGTATTACGCCTAACTTGTCTTGAGGTTGATAAAAAATGTGCTAAATTGAGGATGTCGTACAACCCGACTACATTATGAGAAAAAAGAAACGGAACAACAAACCAGAGCCGGGCATATTCGGTCAAGACGTGTTTTTTACAGATTTGACTGTGCTGATGCTTTTTTGCACGCTGCTGTCAGCTCCGGTCTTTGGCTTAGGTCGCAAGAAATAAGAGCCCAGACTACCCTATAAATGGCTCAAAAAAAGAGCCCCCGTTACTGGGGGCTCTGATTAACAGAAGCATTTTCTATGTCTTGCTTAACCTGACGCAGTACAAGCTCTCTTATGAATTCGGACATTTCTTTTCCGTTGGCAGCTTTTAAAACGGATTCAACTTCGGAGGCTGTAAAGTTGCCGCCTAGAATCTTATTTCTTGGCTCAGGTGGTATGTCTTCGGGCTCAAATATAGCTTTAATTTCTTGCCAGCGGGCAGGTGGAATATCTCTCGTGGATAACCAACCGTTTAAAGCATTGTCAGAAACGCTAAGTTTCTGAGCTAATTCTTTTCGCCCCATTCCAGAAACTTCAAGCCAGTATTTGATTTTAGCCTTTTTTTCTATTTCTTGCGGGTGCATGCCTTGCTTATACAAAAAATTGTACTAAAAAACAAGAAAAAAAGAACAAAAGTACAAGAAATTGCACTTTTCTATTGACATGTAGTGCAAAAAATTGTACTGTATGACTACAGACACACACTAACACATTACAGACATCATGAACGAAAAAATTAAAATTTACCGAAGATACGATAGTGATAAACACTTTTATGCAGGCAGCTGGAATGAAGCAACTGTAGCCGTTTTCTCCGCCGATGCTAATGCCGATAATGCAGACGAAGTGGAAGAGCAATGTCTTAAACGCGCAATGCGTTTTCACAAGAGACACGCAGATACGCATGTTGTTCTTTATCGGTTAGAAAACGCCTTTGGTGGCACATATACTCACATTCACATACACGTGAGAAAAAACAACTGTGAAAGGCCCATTGGAAAAGCTACACGCATTATTGTTCCCTGCAATTAACACCTTTCAACCGCGCCGGGCGGGCAATCCCGGCACACATAACATGACCAGCATAACAACACAATTCACGGAGACGGAGCTAATCGAACTTGGAAGAGCTATGGAATGTGCAGGATTCTCTAATCCTGAAGAGTATTTTCACTGGGCTGTAACTCAGCAGACGAACGCAATTCTTAATGAACAGAAGTAAGCCATGACTGAGAATCTTCTGAATATATGCAAGGCGTGGCTTGGAGACAGACCGAGCGCACCTGTGCTTATCAACGAGCAATACGGCAAGCTGTATTGCTCGCCTAGAGGCCGATACTATGTGACGAACATGGTAAACGGCAATTCCGTAAACCTGCATTATGCAGAGAATATCAGCATGCGCGATTACTACATATTTTTTGATGTAGACGGCGAGATGTACGAGCTTAATTTCATAAGCTTCACAAAGCCTGAAGACGTACTGAAAGGAGAAAGCAATGCTTAATATTACCAAGAAGCAGCATGCAGCCCTGAAGCGTTTAAAAACACGTGTGCAGGGCGAGCAGTACAAGCTCAAGTTGGTACTGGTACACGCCACAGCGTTGATGCCCGGCTTCTTCAGTATTACAGCACGCACACCGGAGCTGTACGCAAAAGCGGTAAAGCTGGTGCAGCGCATACTGCCGGAGGTGCAGCTGAAGTACGAAACAGGCTACGGCTGGCACACCGGTGACCGCACAGAGTACCATTACGGGAGCTTTGACTTCATGCTGAAATGAACTGGGTAAAGATACAGAACAACCTGCCGGACAGCCCGAAAGTGATACAGCTGGCACGCTGCATGCAGGTGAGTGAAGCCTATGCTCTGGGCGTGGCAGTACGCTGGCTCTGCTGGCTGGACAAGCACACAGAGGACGGCAAGACCAGGCTGCTGGTGCAGGAAGTAGCAAAGAGCATCTGCGGGCATACCGATGCGGTGAAAGCCTTGCAAGGTATCGGCTGGGCAGATGTAGCCGAAGACGGCACAGTATACGCTGTGAACTTTGACAAGTACAACAGCCCGACCGCCAAGGCAAGAACGCTGCAAGCGGCACGCAAGGCGAACCACAGGGCTAATAAAAAACATAATAAAAACTAAACAAAAACTAAACAAAAAACATAAGACTATGCAAGACGATTTTAACGTACTGAAGCCAGTGACACTAAAAGAGGCTTCTGCAACACTGAAAGAGAAATACCCGCATTTCTTTTTTTCCGAAAGTCAGCTGCGCTCGATGTGCATCAAGCAGCTTGTACCGCATCTTGAGCTGCCGACCTGTGGCACACAGCGCAAAGTGCGCTATATGGTGCGCGTTCGCGAGCTGGTGAACCACTTTAAGAAGCAATATAAACCTGCTTAATTGTATGGGCAATTTTCTTGCATACGTCATAGGGGCTCTTTCCGTTGCCTTGATATGCTGTGAACTGTACGATACACACCAAGAGCGCGAGAAGCTCCATAAACACCTCAGAAACACTTTACCACCAACCACGAAACAAAAATGACATATACCCCCCTACAAGTACGAGAGAAGAAGCCGACTGTCGGCAAGGGCAATGCAACTTTGAAAACCGCAACTGCTGCAGCTAAGGCAAGCCGAGAAGCTCAAGCCGAAGCATGGAAGCATGAACTGAATGCCAAGCACGCAGCAGAAAAAGCAGAGCAAGAGCGCAGGCGTGTCCGCTTCATGCTGCAGACTGTTACCGTTATTATGACTTTTTTGACATTGGCGAACATTGCAATATCGGTTTATTTGCTCACGCTGTGAAGCGTTGGCAGTCTGTAATGTGTAGTAACGCAGCCTTGCCGGGAGGCTTTAAACCCCGGCATTAAAAGAGCCCCACGCTCGGAGCAAGCTGCAATATGGTAAAAGTGAGAGAAGAGTGCAGCAGCTTTTCAGGGTCGGTGCCTGAAGTGGGGAATGGCTGGCAGTTGCAAGTGCTGTGAGGGCGTAACTTGTCAGCGGTTTCTGAATCATAATCCCCTGTAGCCGGGCAGGGCTCACAGCTCCCGGCA
>JAEIGA010001685.1_pt1 | contig 34895 bp, 24 predicted proteins | sample 9270691 | NCBI WGS metagenome assembly JAEIGA01 (sample SAMN17057246, study PRJNA624740) | gut metagenome | biome: biome; isolation source: fecal sample | host: Bos grunniens | place: China: Xizang | collected 2019
AGGATCTCGCAGGCCGCTTCATCAAGAACTTCGCTAAGTTCACAGGAAACGACCTCGGCAAGGCTCTCGTAGCAGCTGGTCCGGCTCTCTAATCTGACAATTACAGATTATATAATGAGGGGTGACTAAAAAGTCTTATGACTGATTAGTCACTCTTTTTTATATTTATATATATTTAACCGGGAGGAGGATAGTGATGGCGGAGGATAATGGGACAAGGTCCCCCTAAAAGTTGACTGACGCTGCAATCTGAAGACCCCTTGTGCGACTTTGAACCGAAAATCGCACAAGGGGTACCACAAGCACATCAAAATGGGCAGTTTTGATGACACCTTAGGTGACTTTTAATCATTTCAGGCCCGAGCTGTCATTAAACTGGTTGAGATGCAGCATACCATTACCAGAAGAATTCGATAGCAAATAAAGCGCCTAAGCTTCCTAAAGAGGCACCCATGCCCACGAACCCCCACCTATATCCGACTGTTACATCAACCAAATAAGGGAATCCTACTTTCAAGCCCATATAACCGGTATCCCACTCATCATCTGACCAGAACCATCTGAAATCAACGCCTAATACAGGCATTACAGTTTCTTCATCAAGATAAACACCAGCCTGAGCGCCCAAGTATATATGAGAATTAAACTGATATCCTTGGGAAGTCTCATAAACGCCAGAAAATAATCCGCTTATAAAACCATAACCGAACCTCATACCGGCAGTTCCCATATATCCTCTATTTGGATCTTTATATTTGGGTTTAGGTGGAGCGAATTTCTTAGGTTCAAGCTTGGCAGAAACACCTGATTTAAGAGTAACAAACTCCTCTGTCTGTTTTCCTTCTTCTATCATCACACGATTACTCCAATCGGTATAGCCGATTTTTGCTACGGTCACAGTGTGGGATCCTACCAAGGCATCAGGCACATAATAAGGAGTCTTTCCAGCATAAACCCCATCAATGTATACATTAGCTCCTGAAGGAAGAGATGAAATTGCCAAAGTACCGCTTATAGGAGTAGGAGCAGCAAGATTGAGTGTCAGAGCGTCTCCGGCCTTTACTTCAATCGTTTCAAAGGAAGACACGTGTCTGTCTTTTGAGACCTCAATCCTATATGTACCTGGAGAAAGATGACCGATCCATGAGCCTGTTCCCTTGACCTCATTATTTATACGGATCTGAGCAGCTACGTCTGACGTCTTCAGATTGAGGGTCGCATAATTAGACTCAAGTTTCGGATTCAGTTCAACGACATTACCGTCAGTAACCGTCACATTTGTGTTATATTCCTTATGTAGCTCCTTGATAATCCTTACGGAATGTATTCCACTGGAAAGTCTGCCAGATTTTATGGGAGCCTTGCCCACATATTCGTTATCAATATATACGTTAGCACTGGAAGAGGACGTTCCAGTCACATTTACCCATCCGAAGGCAGGCTTGAGGGAGACATTCACTTCCTTGGGAGCCGCAGTACTGTTCACTGTCACCTGTCCGGAAGTCTTGTGATAATCCTTAGCTACTACTGTATAAGAATATGTCCCGAATTTAACCAGTTTCTGAGCGACACCGTCATTGACTACCCAAGTCTCTCCATCAACTTCTACAAGGGCATTCTTCGGCTCAACATTAAAGACAAGGAACTGCTGCAGATGGGCAGTGGAACGGAGCTCGACATTGAAAAACACCTTTTCCGAGGTCAGTTCTATATCCTGCTCAGTGGAATCGCTTCCTGAGACGACCTTCAAATGATGTCTTCCAGCCATTATTCCTGTCATCGTAAGGGTATGATCCACATTATCAATTTTACCTCTATATACTCCATCAACATACACCTCTGCTCCTCCACGGGCGCAGAATACCGTCATCGGGAGAGATTGTTCCGCCCACGCATCGATAAGGTAGACCTTGTCTTCTTCCAGAGGTACAGTCACAGTATTGGATTCGCCAAGCACAGGATGATAAAGATAAAAAGTAGCATTCCTTGCAGTCATCTCAAGCTCCAGACCGCCACGGTCACGCATCGGGACACGTTTTGTCAACACTACATTTCCACCAACAACCTTCACCTGGACTTTCGATATTTCCTCAGGGGTCATCCTATTGATTCCCATCTTGATACGTGCACACTTGCGGTTGGAAGGATCCTTGCCTATCGGATCTATATTGATTCCGGTAAGAGCATCAGTCTGTTCCAGGCGGAATGACTCTTGAGAAAGAACCAGAGACTTTGATCCCTGAGCTGTTTGTGCAGATACACATACCGCACAACAAAAAGTAAGTAAAATAAAGAAAAGTTTTTTCATAATTAAATAATTTATACGGCTACCCCATCCTCAAAACGTTATCGCAGTAGTCTATGATTTTGTCGCGGTGGGTGATGAAAATCATTGTGTGGGACGGGAGACGGGTGGTGAGACGATCCAGAAGCAGGGTCTCGGTCTCGGCGTCAAGGGCTGAGCTGAATTCATCCAAAAGAAGGATTGAACCTGGTCGTAGAAGGGCGCGGGCTATGGCAATACGTTGGGCCTGTCCCTCGGATAGACCGGCTCCTGATTCAAAGCACTGTGTTTCGATTCCGGAAGGAAGGTCGAAGACAAAATCAGCTGCTGCAGTGAAAAGTGCATCACGAAGCTGGGCATCTGTAGCAGCAGGATTTCCCATAAGGAGATTTTCACGGATAGTGCCGCTGAACAGGGTATTTCCTTGAGGCACATATACCAGATTACCGCGTGTCGATGGAGAAATCTCGACACGATCATCTTTTCCGGAAGTTTCTGTATAAAGTGAGATGATACCTTTACGGGGGCGGAGCAACGAAAGCAGCAGACGGATCAAGGTGCTCTTTCCAACGCCTGTCGGCCCGACAATAGCTGTACGGCTACCCGGCTTGAAGTCGAAAGAAAAATCATTAAGGATATCCCTGTCAGAATCCGGATAAGCAAAAGAAATATTTTCGATGAAGATTCCTGCATTTCCGTCCATAATCAATGATTCTCCGGAATCCTCAATTGGAAGATTCTCAAGTTCTGCTAGTCTATCAATTGACGCCGTAGCATGTATAATCGAAGGTATATTACTGCTCATATCCACAAGAGGCCTCTGTATCTGGCCGACAAGCTGAAGAAAAGCAGTCATCATTCCATATGTCACACTTCCTGTGCTGATCCCGTACACACCCCATAGAAAAGCTATGGCATGTCCTGCCTGAAATGCAAGTCCAATGAACATACGGGCGACAATGCTGAACTTGGTCCTACGTATCTCATTGTCATACAAAGTATTCTGAAGACCGGAAAGTTCAGCTGCACTTGTATCCGTGTATTCCATAGATTGCAGAAGAGTCAGATGTTGGAGACTTTCCTGAAGATGGGACTGAACCTTTGAGTCACTGTTTCGTATATCTAGTGTAAGATTACGGATACGGCCGGTTATATATTTACCGACTATCAGTCCGGCTGGCACCACGACGACTATAACCAAGGCTAGCCTTGCATCCAGCACAATCAGAAAGACAAAGGCTGCAAGGAACTGAAGGCTTGTACCTAGAAGATTGGGAAGAGAAACCGCAAATGCGGAAGATACGACACGTACATCTTCCTGAAGGCGGTTGATCACATCTCCTGAATGGCGCTTTGCTCCCCCATCATTCTCCACATGGAGAAGGATATGGAACAGGCGGCTGCGCAGCCGGTTCTTAAGACGTATTTCTGTTCTGGTCTGAAGAAATGAGCGCAGAGCATTCAGGAATATGCGCAGTACGACTATTCCTACCATGGCTGCAGCCCAGAAAGCCAGTCCCCTTACAACTGCATGGCCACCCAGCAAAGCGACTGCCACATCCACCAGCATCTTGCTCACATAGACAAAACCTATTGAGCACACTGCCAGCAGCACATGACAGGCCAACATGGCCGCAATCGAGCCGCTATAAGGGCGGACCGCCCTGCCAAACCACTTCAAATACTTCATATCAGACAGTTACAGCATCATGACATACATGTGCAGCATCAGCATCAGGAAGACATTCCAGATGCCATCCACGCACCTTCATAATCACTTTCTCCACCGTCTTATGAAGAGAAGTAGTCGAAGCACTGTCCCATCTCATGCAAGAACATGCAGGCATCAGCGAAGCATAAGCCTGCAATGGTGGAAGCTGAACAATCTTGTTATAAGGAGCCTGAGAAAGACGCACCACAGCCTTAAGAGGCAGTGATTCATTTTTATAGCAAGGAGTCTTGCCGCTCCATGGAGTGCCATATATGATAGCCTCACCATCAATCATTCTGATGACAGGGTTATCGTCATTGAGGAGAACAGCATCTTCGATATTTTCAAGCCATAGACGGCTATGTGTACTCTTGCCGGTGCCGCTGCGCCCAAGGAACATATATGCTCCCCCGCCATGACTTATCACAGAGGCATGAACCATCAGGGTATCATACGGATTGGTGCGGAAAGTATATAGAAGCATCATGGCATTGCTTAGGGCAAACCCGGCAAGTCTGGCGGCATATACGGAAGGCACATATACCACATTATCGCTCATATCTGCCGAACACATCACAATACAGTCAGGATGTCCCTTGGTATATGAAAAACCGAAATTATAAGGATAGCCCTCACCTTCTGACTTTAAAAGCCAGAAATACGGAGCCTCATCATTAAGACAATCCATCACCTTTCCAGGATTGAGGGCACGAAGACTGTCGGCCTCCTCAAGCCTTAAAGTAAACAGTGGGGCCGCATCATCATGTGTTCTGAAAGGAATATATGGGGACAGATGCTCCTGTTCGGCGTATCCGTCAGGCAGGGATACAGCAAATGTATGTCCTGCAACTGTATATTTATATAAATTTTCCATAAATCTTTCAAAGATAGCAATATTTATCCGTAATTTTGCAGTCAACAAGCATGATTTTACATAGAAGATAATGACAAAGACCATAATAAAGGACAAAGGCATAATGATGGAGGAAATCCGGACTTTTGTTTCAGAAGGCAAAACCGTGACTTTGACCGTCAAAGGCAACAGCATGAATCCTTTCATAGTCCATCTGCGCGACCGGATGACCATAGGACCATGGAAAGATGAGAATATCAGAAAAGGCACTGTGGCCCTCGTAAAGGACACACGTGGCAACTATGTCATACATCGCATCATAAAAAGAGATAAAGACACTGTTGTTCTGCTCGGTGACGGGAATGTAGGCTTTACAGAAACAGCAACCCTTGACAACATCATCGGAATCATGCATAACATCGACAGAAAAGGACGCATCTGGACACCTCAAAGCACATTATGGCGTCTATATTCGTGGTTCTGGATGACGCTTACTCCGCTCAGACGCTACCCTCTCGCACTTTGGAGAAAACTTTTCCTGAGATCATACGTATAGCCATCGGTCCGATAATGGAGACAAGCGTCACGCCTGTCGCAGTTACGGCGAAGATTACTCCATTATTCAATGGAACAGAAAGAGCCTTAAGAAGCGCAAGACATGCAGCTATGAAGACAGGATGAAAAAGGTATATCGTATAAGAGGCCGACGATACTGCTGAAAGCCATTTCATCCGACCATTATCAACCGCAGGAACTACATTGGCAGAAAGTCTGAGGACAGCCCATATTCCCGAAACAGCCAAAAGAAGACCGAGCGGAACTCCTGCAGCAAACTTCAATGACGCCAGCACCACGGAAAGGATATATATAAAAGCTGATGGCACTTTCCCGGCCCACTGGAAAGAATCCCTAAAATCATAAGCCACGACTCCAAGCATGAAATAGCGGAACATCTCATGCACTTTCGGCAAAGCACATACATCAGGCAGATCAAGAGGAATCCACGCCACTACGACAGAAACAAACAGCATCATAAGACGCGAACCCTTGGATCTGAGCAAAGGCACAATCATGAAGAACCACCATAAAGCCCAAAGATACCAAAAGGAAACTGCAGCCTCAGGATAATAGAACACTTTCAGGAAAGAAGACAATGTCACAGGGTTCTTTACATATACAGAAAAAGCCTGCGGCACGAGTTTGATGGCAATAAAGAGGAAGGATACCAGAAAATAAGGAACAACAATCCTGTTCACTTTCTTCTTGAGGAAAGTACCGTATGAAATATCGCGCCGTGTATGCATATACACGAAACCGCTTACAAAAAGGAATAGAGGCATATGAAAGGAATATATGACCTGACGGAGCACGGCATACCAATGTGGAGCACCTTCAGGAAAGAAGTGTCCCGACACCACGAGAATGATGCCAATGCCTTTTGCCAGATCGTATTCCTTCAGTCTCATTGCTGCAGCAGATATTTTTTCCAGAATTCGTGATTTGCATTCAGAAAGTGTGTCCCCTGATAACCGCGGTAACCATGCATTCCGTCAGGATATATCATGAAATCGAATTTCTTGCCCTTACGATGAAGTTCATCCAGCAGCTGAAGGGTATTCTGATGGTGGACATTGTCATCACCGGTACCATGAGTCAGTTTCAGCATGACGGAATCTGTCCGCGAGGTATCTGTTCCATAGCATACAGGATAACCGTCCACATAATTCACTACCCTGGAGACTTTATAGCCTTCCGGATTGTTCTGAGGAGTATCCATATAACGCTCTGTATAATGTGAATCATAAAGAGCCCAGTCATAGACACCGCCTCCTGCTATGCCGTAATGGAACTTGTCCGGGGCCTGCATAAGAAGCATGCACGTCATGGTCCCCCCAAAGGAGAAACCTTCAACGCCTATCCTGGCTCCGTCAACGTAAGGAGTTTGCTGCAGCCATGAACCCCATTCGCAGAAATCCTTCACCTCCCAGACTGTAAGCTGACGGTATATCATATCCAGACCGGCACGTCCGTTATGACCTGCTGCACGTGGATCCACCGTTATCTGAATAATCCCGTTTTCCGAATACCACTGGTTAGAAGCGTTTGGAGTCACCCAACGGTCACGTACCAACGGAGTATCCGGCCCACCGTAAATATCCACATGGACAGGATATTTCTTCGAAACATCGAAATCCTTAGGATACACAATGATTGAAGGCAATCGGAAGCCATCGGACGTAGTCATATACATAAGCTGTCCTAACGCATATTTCTTCTCGTCATAATCAGGTCCTTTCATATCTGCCACCACCATAGGTCTGAACTCTTTATCCATAACCTTGACCGGAGCCGCCGCATCATAATAATCCTTGGCGCATACATTATTAACCCCAGTTGAAACGACTCCGTGCTTCACATCAAATATGGCTATTTGGGTTGGAGTTGACAGATTTGAATATGAGGCGACAAAGTATTTTCCGTCAGGAGAAAAAGAAATGCCTGCAGCATTATATGCCGGATCTGTCAAAGCCCTTACCACACCTTTCCTATCAACCTTATATAGAGCCTGTTTTGCAACAGCATCGCGTTTGGCGGTAAAATATACATCGCCCTTCTTCTCGTCAACACGTATAATCGACACATTCCAGTTCGGGCCGTCAGTAAGGCGGCGGAAAGTCTTGCCGTCATAAGACAGGAAGTAGATCTGCTGCCAGCCTGTTTCAAATTCACGTGTCATATAAAGACCTGTTGCTGTAAAGATAATGCCATCGAACCAATTGATCCATGTCTTGTAAGTCTCGTTATAGACGTGACGTTTAGAGCCGTCAGAAGAATTGACAGCATAGAGATCTATAGTGTTTTGGAGACGAGGCATGCGGGCTATGAAGAATTCGCGGCTGTCGGGTCCCCAGAAAGGAATACCGAAATATTGATCGTCAGCCGGATCGAAATCAGCCCAGACAATCTCTCCGGATGAGGTGAGTCCATTGGCGGTCTGCCCGGCAACTTCCACAATACCGATACGTACCTGAGGGTTGGTCTGGCCAGCCTTCGGATAACGGGTCTCGCTTAGAGAGCCGCCAAGGGTGAGATCGGTCACGCGAGGACTCTGGGATTGAGATGCAGCTGCAACCGGATTTGCAAATGCCGAATAGATTGGAAAGATCGGCACCTGACTGTTGTCGAATCTGTAGAAGCCTATCTTTTTGCTGTCAGGAGACCACCAGAAGGCCCTGTATCGGGACGGGCGGCCGAATATTTCTTCATAATAAACCCAGGATGCATAACCGTTCAAGATAACATCCGAGCCATCAAAGGTAAGTCTTGTTTCCTTTCCGTGGGCGATATCCACAACATAAAGATCATTGTCGCGTGTAAATGCAATCTTCGTAGAGTCCGGAGAATATGTCATATTCACTGCCCCTTCCGGATGAATAGGATATTCGGAATATTTATCGGCTGCAGACACTCCGGAACGTTTTTTACCGGTCTTTGCATTAACTGCGAAGGCCGAACTGTCGGCAAAAGTGCCGTCATAAGAGAAGATGACCTCAGAAGGGCCGGTCCACTTCCATGCACGTGGAAGTGGATTGAATTCCTGAGCGTAAGAACAGATCCCGGAAATTATAAATAACAATACTGAAAAAAACTTCTTAATCATATAAACAATTCATCCTTGAAATTCACAAAACAGACCTTCTCTGTGGCTCGCGTAACTGCCGTGTAAAGCCATTTAAGGTCATCCACAGTCAATTCTTCCTGCCAGAAAGGATTATCAATAAAGACACACTTCCATTGACCTCCCTGAGACTTGTGACCGGTAATCGCATTGGCATATTTGAGTTGCAGAGCATTATAATATTTATCTTCCCTCACTGCCTCATATCTTTTCTTCTTAGCAGTTATATGCGAGTAGTCTTCATTTACTCCCTGGTATAACATATTCGACTGCTCATATGTCAGAGACGCGCTTTCGGACTCCAACGTATCCAGAATCACCTTAGCCACTATTTCCTGATCATCATAATCAGGAAAGGAAATCCGCGCCTCCGCAAAATGAAGTCCGTATCTTTCCTCATATTTCGATATCTTCTCAAGCCTGGCAATATCTCCGTTAGCAATATAATCCATGCCCTTCACATCTTCGACAAACTGATAGCAGTTCTTGACGATCATCAGCTTATCATCACGCACCAGCCTATCCTCCTTGAACTGGACTGTCGAACGCACGCCCAGATTGTATTTGATAGCCCTCTTGTTGGAGCGGCAGAGGATTATCACCTCATCTTCCCCATATGAAGCATATGCATCCGATATCTTCTCGATCAGTTCTCCCCCTGAAACCCTTTCCACATCATCGAACCCATCAGCCTCAAGTCCAAGATTACATATATCCATGACACCAGGCCCGGAGTCAAGTTCAGCGATAAGATGTCTTAAATTTGTCGCATTATAGAGAATACCTGATTCTTCCTGATGACGAACGACCGTGGTAAGTTCGGCAAAGCTTACTCCTCCCATCATGGCCATATAGTCACGCAGCAGAGCCGGGCTAGCATCAAGTCCTACAGGCGGAAGCTGGGCGGAATCACCAATAAGAATCACCTTGCATTCCACGCCGTTACGTACAAAAGACACCAGATCTTCCAGAAGGTTACCAGTTCCGAAAACCGACGAAGACTGCTGCTGACCGGCATCAATACCGATAAGGGAGACCTCATCTACGATGAAAAGCGTTTCCTTGTCCTTATTCGGGGATAATGTAAACTGACCGAATCCGTCACCTCCGACAGATTTCTGACGATATATATGTTTATGTATTGTAAAGGCAGGATGACCGGCGTAGGAAGACAGCACCTTGGCTGCGCGCCCGGTCGGGGCCAGAAGAACACATTTTGTCTGAAATTCCTTAAGAGTAGCTATCACGGATGCCATAGCCGTTGTCTTTCCTGTACCCGCATACCCGTTTACAACAAGAATATCCTCGTCATCAGAACTCACGAAATCAGCAACCTTGCGCATTAGACTATCCTGACACGCAGTGGGCGTATGAGAAAGATTAGCCAGTAACCTGGCATATAGAAAATCACTTCTGCCCATTATTTATCCCTTTTGAACAGAAGAGAAATGACAATAAGTATCGGATATATTTCCAATCGTCCCAGGAACATATCGAAGGAATATATTACCTTGGCCATAGGCAACTGAGCCGAATAATTTTCCAGACTACCGAGCTCTCCGATACCAGGGCCAACACTGCCTACAGAAGCAATTACCCCTGATACGGCATCAGCAGGACCGGTCCCGCAAAGCATCACTGCTACAATGGAAAAAAATATCACGAGCACATATACAACGATATAAAGCATCACTCCGTTTACAGTGTTGTCTGCAAGATGATGTCCACTCAATCTGACATGTGAGAAAGATGAAGGATGCAGACGCATCTTCACTTCGTTCCATACTGCCTTGAATGAAATAAGCAACCTGTCAATCTTAATACCACCTGTAGTGGATCCTGAGCATCCGCAGTGAAATGAAACGAATATAAGCACGACACATGCTATCCAAGGCCAGGTAGAATTGTCGCAATTGGCAAATCCAGTAGTGGACATATAGCTGACCACGTTAAAGAAACTATCCATGATGGCATTGCCCCATGAATCATACCCTCCCTCAGTAACAAGTGAGAAGGCTGTCAGAAGCGACAGGACCACTATCGATGCAAAATAATATTTTACAATAGTGCTGTTGAGAGGTTTAAATGAACGTGATGCAAAGACGGCATAAATCAATCCGAAATGAAGGGCCGAAACAGCCATGAATACTATACACACGAAATCTATCAGTCCGGAATCAAAATATGCTATCGACATATTCCTGGTACTGAAACCTCCTGTCGCCGCAATGCTGAAAGCATGGTTTATCGCATCAAAAGGAGACATCCCTGCTGCCCATAGAGACAGGAAAGATGTGATAGTCAGGCCTATATATACAAGAGTAATAATCCATACCACTTTACTGGACTTATATCTGTAACCGTCCTTAGAGAGTGCTGACAGCTCCATATTCGCCAGTTTCAGACGATACGGACTGGCATCAGGCATGACAAGCAAGAGAAAGACGACGACTCCCAGACCTCCTATATAATGCGTGGAAGAGCGCCAGAAAAGCATACTCTTAGGCAATGCTTCAACATCGTTCAGGATGGTGGATCCTGTGGTCGTATATCCGGATACGCTTTCAAACCATGCATTCACCAGAGTGAATTCCCCGCCCCACATGACGTAAGGCAGCATTCCGAATATAAATGACAGCAACCATGCAAGAACTATGGTGACAAAACCGTCCTTAAGGGACAGAGAAGGCACTTTCTTGACGAATATAAAAGGGAAGGCGCCTACAATAAGAGTGATAAGGAAGCTAATCAGCAGAGGCGAAAAACCGGTATCCCTCCCATTAAGAAGCGACACTCCGACAGAAAGGAGCATGAACAAGGCACTTACCAGCAGCGCCTTGCCAACATTAACCGATATGCCTTTTATATTCATTTTCCCTTTTCTTCGCGAAACGACCTTATTCTTTTCTTCAGCTCCAGATTCTCCTCTATCAGTTCTGTAATGCCGTTATTGATATTTGCCAGCTGGTCATCACCGTCAAAAGCATACCCGTGTCTGCGACCAAACTGTCTGTAATTATCTACACCATCAGAAATTTTATAGATTGGATTCACATAATAGGACATCAGGAAATAAGCCAGAAGCAAAACGAGGACAAGACCGGCACCGACTGAGACTACCCCGGGCATGATGCTGCGGTAGAACCCCTCGTTAAATTCTGCAGAATTAGTCTTGAGTTCCTCATGAATAGCCTCATTCAGGTTATCTATATCCATCCGAAACCTCTGATAGCACGGCTGAAGGCTTCCGAAAAACCATTCTCCTGTGTTCACGGTATCGGCCAGAAATATCTCATCAAAGTTCAGGGAAGTCTTCATGAAATTATCAAATGAAACAGAGACTGAGTCAACCATAGGCAATGTATTGACTGACGTTATGGAACTCTTCAAAGAATCTGCCTGAGCCTGAAAATAATGTATGTCGAAATCAGGCACAAGATAAAGGTCATTCATCACAACAGCAGCCAGCATCTGCTGGTCATACTCCTGAGTGATGTCGGCAAGACGCTGCGAGAGATTGATGCTCTTTATATTAGATGCGATCAAGTCTGAGACATAATCACTCATCCTGCGGTATTCCATTATTGAAATCATGCTGGATACCAGAAGTATAGCAGCTATGGACCCAAGCGAAAAGAAAAGCTTGCGTCTCATCGAAGGCTTTGCCTCATGTCTGCGTCTGAACAATTTCAACGACATACCTTACTATGATTTATACAACTTACAAATATACAATTTTTCCCATTCAGAGCATAAACATCTGGGAAGGATACTGCCTGGGGAGACATCTGAGAGAAACAGAGCCCGCAGGAGCACCTATTTGCCGAAGCGCATCTGCCGAACATCTGTATGCAAGATCGTGAGTGTTGTTATTCTCACTAAGATGGCAGAGGAAAATATTCCGCAACCCAGTGTGCCAGAATCGGCGTATAGCTGAAGCACATTCATCATTGCTGAGATGGCCGCATCCCTGGACAATACGCATCTTCAGTTCATGGGTATAAGGACCGCCCATAAGCATATCCATATCATAATTTGATTCCACAACGACAGTCTCAGCCTTACGTGCAAATTCTACCGCCTCATCGGTCATTCTTCCTACGTCGGTCATAATGACAAACCGGCGTCCGTCAGCTTCGATAACATACCCTACAGTCTGAGTCGCATCATGCGGCACTACAAAGTAACGCACCTTCATTCCGGCCACATCATTCCATTCACCCTCATTCAGGACACGACGGCAGGGCCCTATGGTAGGTGCCGTAAAAGTATGACGGGACAAGGCGCCATGAATGGTCTGAGTGGTATAGACCGGCTTGGAAAGCCTCTTGCAGAAGGAACCTAAATGACGGATGTGGTCAAGATGGTCATGTGTCACCAGTATGGCAGAAAAGGAATCAAATGTAAGATCATACTCCTGGAGGACCTTCTTAAGACGACGGAGACTTACACCCGCATCGATCAGAATACCATCGGAATCGGTGCCGAGATAATAGCAGTTGCCACAACTGCCGCTCGAAAGGCTCATGAACTTAAGCATCAGATTTCGTCCTCCATCTTTAATGACGGATCTTCAAGGGCTTCCGCAAGCAAAGCGGAAAGATCGGAACCAGGCTCATAATATACTGCAGGCATTCCTGCAGATATTGCACCATCCACATTAGTCTGAGAGTCATCAATAAAAAGAATATCTTCTGCAGGAGCACCTATCTGATCCATAACAGCCTTATAGAATTGTGCCGAAGGCTTCAATGCCTTCATCTGAAAAGACATGAAACACTTCCTGAAGACCTCATCAAGAGGAACACCGGCTTCTGCAAACATTGCAGCCGAAAAGGGCAGACATATTGAATTATTATTGCTCAGCATGTACAGGTCGTATTTGAGGGACATCTTCTTCAGGAGTTCCGCCTTATAAGGCTGAATACCGACAAGTATTTTCCAGAACGCCCTGTCCACATCCTCAGGAGCAGCATCAGGTCGTGACTCCTGAAGAACAATACGACGGAATTCGTCCGCATCCAGCAGACCTTCTTCAAGGTCCCTGACAACGCCCTGATGATGACATGCATCAATCAGGGAATCAGCATGTACATACCCGAGACAATCACGGAATGCTTTCTTGCAGGCAGCTACATCCAGGTCTACGAGCACTCCACCCATATCAAAAATCACTATTTTCTTCATAATTACTTTTCTTCTTCACAATACTTCTTAATTACACTATATGCATCCTCCACACCGAGTTCACCGGCACGGGAAAGGTCGATGCATCCTTTCTCCTTATCCTTCAGATATATCAGCACAAGACCCCTGTTGAAATAGGCATCCCCCATAAAAGGATATGCTTCTATGGCCCTGGTATAACTGTCAATCGAATTGATGTGCTCAGAAGACAGACAGTACAGATTACCGAGATTGAAATGAAGATAAGGCATATCAGGAACAAGTTCCAAAGCAGCCCTCATATCAGCTATGGCATCTGTGTAGTCATACTTCCTTGTCACCTGATCCTTGACGCGTGCACGTGTGTTGCCGGTATCATCCATCGAGAGCACCTGCACATTACTTTCAATCGAAGATATGAAATCAATCATATCGGCCCGGAGAACACCACGGTTCAGGTGATAGAAGGCTGCGTAAAGCTTTTTCAAGCCATCTTCTTCCGCAGTTTCCTCCACTGCCTTGCCATAATAATCCAAGGCCGAGTTGAACTGTTTGCCGGAATAATCATACAAAGCTCTGAGAAAGTTCTCTGAAGCCTTATCCAGATTTCCACCCCATGCAATCTGCTCAACAGAATCAAGAGTCATCCGACTGACCTTGACATCTTCATTCCGCACTTGAGTACCGACAGGAAGATATGCCTTGAACCTTTCAAGCAGAGGATTCTCATATCCACGGTCAAGCGCATAATTCACGGCCTCCTTGCTATCTGTCAGAACAAACCTGTACAGCGGCTTGAGCCTGATGTCAATATCCCTGTGCTGCAGAAGCTCATCATTGAAATCTTTCTTTGCAAAATCCGCATCAAGAGACAGGAGTGCACTGTATTTCTTTGTAGTATCTGCAAAAGATCCAGCATCTGACACATTCTTCTCACGGTACTCCCTGACCTTCTTCTGTGCGGTATCATAATCCCTCTTCGATGCCTTGGCATTACCCAGGAGATTGTTTACATAGGACCTGTTCATATATGCCTTCGCAAAATCCGGGTAAAGTTCTATAGCGCTGTCATAATCTGCTAGCGCATCCTTATACATTCCAAGTTCAATCAGGATGGAAGCCCTGTTGAAATAAGCAAGCACATTACGCGGATTAATATTAAGCACCCTGTCCATATCCTCAAGGGCATTATCATATGCACCGAGCTGAGCATGAATAAGTCCCCTGTTATATAATGTCAAGGCATTGCCAGGCTCATCCTTCAGCACACGGTTCAAATCCGCCATCGCATCCTGATATCTTTGCTGCTCATAAAACATTATAGCCCTGTTGAAATAGGCAAAGGTATTCGTAGAATCCAATTCTATAGCCTTGTCCATATCGGCTAATGCAAGGTCATACTTCTTCTGAGCTGCATATAGACGTCCACGACGCACATAGCCTTCAGGATCGAAACGGTCCAGCTTAATGGCCTTGTTATAATCGGTGACAGCCTTGAGGGTATCCTTAAGAAAAAGCCAGCTGGCTCCCCTGTTGAGATATGCAGAAGGGTCCTTGGGCTCTTTTCTTATATACCTGTCGAAATCCTTCACTGCCTTGTCGAACTGCTGAGACAGGAAATATGTCACACCCCTGCTGAAGTAAAGGCCCACATAACCGGGACGAAGGTCAATAGCTTTCTGCAGGTCCTGTAATGCAGTTTCATAGTTTCCGAAACGGCTCTCGGCAATGCCTCGGTAATGGTATCCGGATGTAAAGACCGGATTCAGACGCACCGAATGGTCAAAATCCCGTTTTGCCCCACGAAGGTCTCCGAGATTGTATTTGGCAATGCCGCGGAAGAAATATGTAAGGTGCTCAGATGTATCAAGTTGGGCAAGGACATTGAAGTTTTCGATAGCCAGGGCATACTTGCCCTCAGCCAAGGCGTTGCGACCGCGCATGTAGAAAACGTCCTTGTCATATTGAGCATAAAGGCCCTGCATGCCGACAAAGGTCAGCACAAAAATCAGCATCAAGGTCTTCGTCACTCTATTCATCCTTTGAAAATTTTTACTAATTTTGGCCCCGAATTAAGCCAAGCTACAAATATAACAATTTATCACGCCCATGACTCCAAAATTGTCAAAAAAATGCATCTGGATGACAATCTCATGTTTTATTTGCATGTCCACATACGCTCAAAGCGAGTGGCACAATGAACGTGAGGCAGTCAAGGAGAGCGTGAACGAAAGCAGGCTTGGCATTAGCGTATCATTCCTTGCCGACACCTTATGCAGAGGCAGGGCGACAGGCACACGCGGGGGGACTGAAGCTGCATTCTGGATCGGGCGACAGTTCTCCGAAGCCGGTCTTATTCCCTTCGGCAACGGATATGCAAAGTCTTTCCGCACTCCCGCAGGAGCAAATGCACATAATCTGGTCGGGCTTCTTCCCGGGGCCCTGTCGGCTCCTAGAGATAAATATATAATTGTAGGAGCACATTATGACCACCTCGGAGAACTAGGTGGAAGCATATATCCCGGTGCAGATGCTAACGCTTCTGGCACTGTGGCCATGACATCGCTGGCAAAAATGTTTGCTCAAATGAGAGAAATGGGGAAGGTATACGACAGCAGCATAATTTTCGTTGCATTCGATGCCAAGGAGCATGATCTCTCAGGATCAGAAGATTTATGGAATGCAATATCAGACGGCACACTTACCGATCCTGTAAGCGGAAAGCAGATAACAAAGAAAATGGTATCGCTCATGGTTAATATCGATCAGGTCGGAAGCACCCTATCCCCTGTTTCGAATAACAGGAAAGACTACTTGATTATGCTCGGAACACCCTCTTTGAAGCAACACAAAAGAAAAGTGCTTGAGGAAGTCAACTCCGTAAACGGGATTGACATGGAGATTGCCCTGGATTATTATGGAAGCCGCAATTTCACAAAAGTCTTCTACCGTCTCTCAGACCAGAGGATATTCGTAGACAACATGATGCCTGCAGTACTGTTCACATCCGGAATCACCATGAATACCAACAAGACCCGCGACACAGCCGCGAGTCTTGATATGCAGATCCTGCGCAAGCGGATCGAACTTATGTTCCATTGGATTGAAGCAATGCTTTAGCGTCCTTTATACATCTGCTCATAATACTTCTCATATTCTCCGGAAGTTATCCTGTCCATCCACTCCTGATTATCCATATACCAGCGAACCGTCTTTTCGATACCCTCTTCAAATTGAAGGATTGGTTCCCACCCAAGCTCCTTCTGGAGCTTAGACGAATCGATCGCATAACGTGCGTCATGTCCGGGACGGTCGGTCACATAGGTAATCAATCCAAGGCTGTGACCTTCAGGATTGTCAAGCAGACGGTCCACAGTCTTTATCAACACCTTTATCAGATCTATATTCTTCCACTCGTTGAAACCTCCGATATTATATGTCTCGGCCACCTTTCCTTGATGGAAAATAAGATCGATTGCACGTGCATGATCCTCAACATACAGCCAGTCACGGACATTCTCTCCCCTTCCATATACAGGGAGAGGTCTCCCATAGCGTATATTATTAATAAACAATGGAATAAGCTTCTCAGGAAACTGATAAGGGCCATAATTATTAGAGCAGTTCGTCACAATCGCAGGCAGGCCGTATGTATCATGATAAGCACGCACGAAATGATCCGAAGACGCCTTTGCCGCACTATACGGAGAATGTGGATTATACCTGGTGTTTTCATAGAAGAATTCATCACCATAAGCCTTGTGTCCTTCCGATGAGGCTGCTGTCTTGAAAGGAGGCACGATTCCTTCCGGATGGTTCATCGAAAGAGCTCCATACACCTCGTCAGTGGATATATGATAGAATCGGCAAGGGACTCCGGAAGGCATGACATAACCAAACTGTTCCCAATAAAGTTTTGCAGCCTGAAGAAGCGAAAGCGTTCCCATCACATTCGTGCGGGCGAATGTAAAAGGATCCATGATCGAGCGGTCCACATGTGACTCGGCGGCAAGATGTATGATGCCGTCCACCTTCTCATCCAGCATCAGCTTATAGAAAGCCTCAAAGTCACAGATATCCATCTTCACGAACTTATAGTTCGGCTTATCTTCTATATCCTTGAGATTGGCAAGATTACCGGCATAAGTGAGTTTGTCAAGATTGATGATATTATAATCCGGATACTTATTCACAAACAGGCGTACGACATGCGAGCCTATGAATCCTGCGCCACCGGTTATGACAATGCTTCTTTTCATTATCGCTTCAAATTATCAATACACTTTCTTAATGATTCTGTCCAGTAAGGAATTCTTATCCCGAACGTTTCCTTTATCTTCGTCTTATCCAAAACGGAATACGAAGGTCTCTTGACCGGACTTGGGAATTCATCGCTGTGACACGGAAACACCTCGCATTCAGTTGTGCCATTATACTCCGCGATCATCTTGGTAAAGTCGAACCAGCTGCATACTCCTTCGTTGCTATAGTGATAAATACCGGTCTGACTGCCATCAAATTTCTCCAGAATTACTGTTATAGCCTTTGCCAGATCCAGTGCATATGTCGGTGTCCCGACCTGGTCAAACACCACTTTAACCTGAGGTTTGGAAGCAGTAATATTCATCATGGTCTTGCAGAAGTTCTTTCCGAACTCACTGTAAAGCCATGCTGTGCGGATGATGACATAGTCACATCCGGAAGCAACGATCTTCTCTTCTCCACGAAGCTTAGTCAGTCCGTACACACCTGCAGGGCTGCCTTTCCGGTCTTCCCTGCAAGGAGTATTATAAGAATCTCCACCGAATACATAATCCGTAGAAACATGTATCAGAAGACCACCGGTCTCCTTCATCACTGCGGCAAGAATCCCCGGTGCATCCGCATTAAGCTTTTCAGCAAGCGCTTCATTAGCCTCAGCCGCATCTACGTCGGTATATGCTGCGCAGTTCACAATGGCAGAGACATCGTTATCCCGAACCATACTGCGGACAGCATCCGGATCGGTAATATCAAGAAACTCAGCATCAGTTCCTTCCGGCTGACAGACATCGGTAAAGATATACCTGTCTGCACTATTGAGGGCGACGAGGCGCATTTCACTGCCGAGCTGACCGTTTGCTCCTGTAACTAATATTGTCATATTTATTCCAGATTTGACCTTCCTGTCTGCTTTACTTCATCTATGACGCGAAGCAGATACTGACCATACTGATTATTAATCATCGGCTGTGCAAGCTCACATATCTTCTCCTCAGTGATCCATCCTTGACGATAAGCGATTTCCTCAAGGCACGCCAGTTTAAGACCCTGACGTTTCTCAAGCACTTCTATATAAGTAGAAGCCTCGGAAAGAGAATCATGAGTACCTGTATCAAGCCATGCAAATCCACGTCCAAGAGTCTGCACCTTCAGCTCGCCGTCAGTCAAAAATTGACCATTAACGGCCGTAATTTCGTATTCACCTCTGGCAGAAGGTTTTATGTTATGCGCGACATCTACTACTTTATTAGGATAAAAGTACAGCCCCACTATAGCATAATTGCTCTTTGGCACGGCTGGCTTTTCTTCAATGCTCAGGCAGTTGCCTTCAGCATCGAACTCCGCCACTCCATATCGTTGTGGATCGCTTACCCAATATCCGAAAACTGTAGCATTCCCCTCCTCTTCAGCAGAACGTACGGCTTCCTTTAAAAGAGGTAGAAATCCGTTTCCATGAAATATATTGTCGCCCAGCACAAGGCAGACTGAATCGTCACCGATAAAATCCTCTCCTATAGTAAAAGCCTGGGCAAGCCCGTCAGGAGAAGGCTGCTCGGCATAAGAGAAATTCACGCCATAATCACTTCCGTCGCCCAGAAGCCTTTTAAAACAAGGAAGATCATTGGGGGTGGAAATGATGAGTATATCACGAATTCCCGCCAGCATCAGCACTGAAATCGGATAATATACCATCGGCTTGTCATAAATAGGCATAAGTTGCTTTGAGATCCCTTTGGTAATCGGGTACAGGCGGGTGCCTGAGCCTCCGGCGAGAACTATTCCTTTCATATTCAATATAAATTATCGTTATAATCAAACAGCCAGTCCGCATCCTTGAGTCGCGGATGCATTTTATCCTTTTCCGACAGGATGATCTTATCTTCAGGGACCTTCCAGTCGATTCCCAGATCCGGATCATCCCACGCAAGGGCTCCTTCACTTTCAGGTGCATAGAAATTATCACACTTATACTGGAATATCACCTCATCTGTCAGCACCACAAAACCATGAGCAAATCCTCTCGGAACGAAAATCTGCCGGTGATTATCTTCAGTAAGCTCCACGGACACATGCTTGCCGAATGTCGGAGAGCCCTTACGTATATCCACGGCTACATCAAGCACCGCTCCTTTAACCACTCTGACAAGTTTACTCTGGCTAAAAGGAGGCTTCTGGAAATGGAGCCCTCGCAAAACACCATAACAGGATTTACTTTCATTGTCCTGCACGAACTTGACATCCATCACCTGCAAATTGAAATCCCTTTCTGAAAATGATTCGAAAACATATCCACGATGGTCACCGAACACTTTAGGTTCGATTATCACCACACCGTCTATTTCAGTCTTGATTACATTAATCATAAATATACGCTGTCAATCTTAGCCAATTTACAAAAATACATAAAGTGTCCGGCATTTCAAAATATTACAGTAGTCACCCTCTATCAGCTTCCGGATACGGGATTCATTTCTGTATTCCCGGCATTATGCCCTCCCGGGTTTCACAGATTAATTATATTTGAAAGTTGGAAACTGTTTGGTATCTTTGCAGATTAAATTAATTATTGCTTTACAACAATGAAAGAATTCTGGATCTTGCTTAAGCGCTATGCATCACCGTATAAAATAAATATATTCTGGGCAGTCATCCTCAATATATTCTCTGCCATTTTCAACATATTCTCGTTCACGCTCATCATTCCCATTCTCCAGATTCTTTTCAAGATGGACACCACCGTCTATGAATTCATACCCTGGGACAGCGCACTTCCGATGAAGGACATTGTGATGAACAATCTCTATTTCTATATAACGGAAATGATTGCATCATGGGGAGCATCAACCACGCTTCTTCTGTTGGGATTGTTCATGATGCTGATGACTCTGCTGAAGACATCATGTTATTTCGGTTCCTCTGCCGTAATGGTTCCTCTCAGGACCGGTATAGTACGGGATATTCGCACGCAGGTGTATAACAAGGTCACAGGGCTTCCGATGTCATTCTTCTCACAACAGCGCAAAGGTGACATCATCGCGAGGATGAGCGGCGACGTCGGACAGATCGAGCACACTATCGCCAGTTCATTGGACATGCTCATCAAGAATCCGATACTCATAGCTTTCTATTTTGCAACCCTCATTGCAACAAGTTGGCAATTGACATTGTTTACACTTTCGGTAGTGCCGATCATGGCATGGGGAATGAGCCTCCTTGGAAAGAAGCTGAAGAGTCATTCTCTTGAAGCGCAGAGAAAATGGAGCGATACGATGTCACAGCTTGACGAGACTCTCGGAGGACTCAGGATAATCAAGGCCTTCATTGCAGAAGAGAAAATGAGAGGAAGATTCGAGCGCACATGCAACGACTATAGAAAATCAATCAGCAGAGTGCAGATAAGACAGGCATCCGCACATCCGGTCAGCGAATTCCTCGGCACATGCATGATAATGATAGTACTCTGGTTCGGCGGCACGCTGATACTTGGAGAAAAGTCACCGATCGATGCACCTACATTCATATTCTACATGGTCATCCTATATAGCGTACTTGCGCCGTTAAAGGAATTCTCAAGAGCCGGCTACACTATTCCGCAAGGCCTTGCATCTGTCGAAAGAATCGACAAGATCATGAATGCAGTAAATGATATAACAGACCCGGAAACACCTGAGGAACTTACCGAATTCAAGGACAAGATAGTCTTCAATGGCGTAGGATTCTGCTATGAAGAAGACAGAGAAGTCCTTAAGGACATATGTATGGAAATACCAAAGGGGAAGATGGTGGCGCTTGTAGGACAGTCCGGATCCGGCAAATCAACCCTTGTGGACATGATTCCGAGATATTATGACGTCTGCTCCGGACAGATAACTCTCGATGGCAAAGATTTGAGGGAGTTCCGTGTAAAAGACCTCAGAAGCTTGATCGGAAACGTAAATCAGGAAGCAATCCTTTTCAATGATACAATATTCAACAATATCGCTTTCGGAGTGGAAGATGCGACAATGGAACAGGTAGTGGCTGCTGCCAAGATTGCCAATGCACACGATTTCATCATGGAAAAGGAAGAAGGATACAACACTAACATCGGAGACCGGGGAGCAAAACTATCCGGTGGCCAGAGACAGAGAATCAGCATTGCGCGTGCAATCCTGAAGAATCCTCCTATACTTATTCTTGACGAAGCCACCTCAGCGCTCGACACAGAGTCGGAAAAGCTGGTTCAGGAAGCACTTGACAGACTTACCGGATCAAGAACCACAATTGCCATCGCGCACAGACTTTCGACAATCAAGAATGCCGACGAGATATGCGTGCTGCATGAAGGACGTATCGTGGAGCGCGGACGACACGAGGAACTCCTTGCATTGGACGGATATTACAAGAAACTCAACGACATGCAGGCCCTCTAATATAAAAGCATACTGATGAAGAGCAGGACGAGAGTCATATCAGCCATTGTCTTCTGCATATACATTGCAGCAGTTTTGCTGTTGTGCATCATGAAGCCAGATACTCTTCCTCAAACTTCATTCATACTATTCGGAATAGAGGCTGACAAGCTGGCACATTTCCTGATGTTCCTTCCTTTTCCAATACTGTCATATGCAGCATTTGCTGGAGAATGGAAACAGTCATGGAAGCATATGCTTCTGCTTGCCGGGCTTATGAGTGCAGGAGTAGCATCAGCCATGGGTACCGAACTTATCCAGACTCTTCTCGAATACCGTTCCGGAGACTACGATGATTTTGCTGCAGATATGATAGGAATGGCTGCAGGAGGAATAATTACAATCGTATATATTCTTTCAAATAAGCGCCAGAGCCGATGAAAAGACTTTTTTCCATAACAATATACTTAATAATATCTTTGGCCGCATACGGACAGAAAGGAATCGTCAAGGATTTCGAGCCTGTATGCGACTCCCTTGCGGTACTGATTCAGGAAAGAACAGGAGTCAATGGCAGGTTGGAGTTGAAATCAGTGATGAAAAGGAAAGGTAATCTGGATTTCTATTTCACCGAATCACTTGGAGATTTCCCATTGTATAATTCTGATCCTCAATGGCTACGCACTACTCTCAAGAGCCTTCTTCCGGAAGGATACCGTAAGTTCAAGATAGGCCAGATATACAGCAGAAAGGTCTCAATAAAAGAACTCGTGACCCCGGCCCTGACCTCCTCTGGCAAGCCTTCAGCAGGTGCCCTCAAGACGAAGGAACCATCACGTGACAACGCCATAGTCAAGGAACTTGGAGCCATGGAATTCAGCAAAGGGCTGACAGGTAGACACATAGCTATATGGCAGAGCCATGGAAGATATTATTCACATGGGGCAGACAGATGGGAATGGCAGAGACCATGCATGTTCCAGACATGCGAGGATATGTTCACCCAGGGATTTGTTCTTCCCTACCTCGTACCTATGCTTGAGAATGCCGGGGCATACGTGATGCTTCCTCGCGAAAGGGATACGCAGACAAATGAAATAATTGCCGACAACGATCCTTCATGCGGTGGACGCGGAACGGCAAAATACGAAGAGAAAGGAACATGGAGCATTGCAGGAGCAGGATTTGCTGACACGAAGCCTACATATCATGACCTTGAGAATCCGTTTACCGGCGGTACAGCAAGAAAGGCGGAATGCATCCCGCACGGCAAGAAAGGCACTGCTGCTTCAGTGACATGGACTCCAGACATACCGGAAAGAGGACGATACGCAGTATATGTTTCTTATAAGACACTACCAGGCAGCACATCTGCTGCAGGATATACAGTGAAGCACTTCGGTGGTACGAGCAGTTTTGTCGTAAACCAGAAGATAGGAGGAGGAACATGGATCTACCTCGGAACTTTTGAGTTTGCACCGGGAGAAGAAGGTTACGTACGTCTGGACAACAGGACTCCGGAAGGGTACAGACATGTATCAGGAAGCGTAGTGACAGCGGATGCCGTGAGATTCGGAGGTGGATTCGGAAACATTGAGAGAGGCCATTATGACGATACGACATTCACAAAGGAGACACCATGTACATCAGGGCTCCCCAGATCTGCTGAAGCAGCAAGATATTGGCTTCAGTGGGCCGGAGTCGATTCCACAATATACTATCAGAACGATGGTCTGAACGACTACAGGGATGATTTCATGTCCAGAGGTGACTGGGTTGAATGGATAAGCCGCGGTTCAAGGATGAATCCGAGCAAGAAACCAGGACTCGGAATACCGGTAGATCTTTCACTGGGTTTCCACACCGATGCAGGAGTGACTCCGAACGATTCAATCGTAGGTACCTTGTCTATCTATACCCTCAAATCAGAAAGAAGCAGGAAACTCCCCAATAAGGAAGACAGGATGACAAGCAGACATATGGCCGACATGGTACAGAGCCAGATTGTCAGCGACCTAAGGTCCTGCTTCGACTCTTTATGGACAAGACGTTCCATCTGGGACAGAGGATATAGGGAAAGCCGCACCCCGTCATCCCCTGCAATGCTTCTGGAACTCCTCTCACACCAGAATTTCGCTGACATGAAATACGGGCTCGACCCATCGTTCCGTTTTACTGCAAGCCGTGCAGTTTATAAAGGTATAGTAAAATATCTAAGCAACAGATATGGCTGCAGCTATGCCATTCAGCCTCTTCCGGTGGAATCGGTTGGGATAAGATTGGTCGAGGATGGAGCAATAATAAGCTGGAAAGCTGTCGAAGACCCGTTGGAACCGACAGCATCGCCAAAAGGCTTCATTCTGCAGACAAGACACGGCGATGGAGCATTCGATAACGGTCGGGAGCTGAAAAACATCACTTGCGACGGAGACACCTATAGTGTATCCGTCCCCATGAGCAAGGGACAGATACACAGCTACAGAATAACAGCATTCAACGAGGGAGGCCGCAGTTTTCCATCTGAAACAGTGAGCGCGGGAATCCCCGTGGAAGGTCACTTAAGCCAGCCGGTACTGGTGGTAAACAACTTCAACAGGGTGAGCGGACCGGCATTCATCGACACTCCGGAATATGCAGGATTCGACAGCAGACGCGACAGCGGGGTTCCTTATATCGAAGACATCACATTCACCGGTGAAATGAAAGAATCAAGGAGAGGCATGCAGTGGATGTCAAACGACGGCCCCGGATTCGGAGCTTCATACAGCGACAAAGCAGGAGAAATAGTAGCCGGAAACACATTCGACTACGCATCGGTACACGGAAATGCAATCATGCAGGCCGGTCACCCGTTCTTCTCATGCAACAAAGAAAGATTCTGCAGCGACAGTACATATATGCATGATGCATGGGCGATAGACCTTATCTGCGGGAAGCAGGTAACTACAAGCATCGGAGCAGGTCAGGTGCAACGCTACAGCGTATTTCCCGCAGAAATGCAGAAATCCCTGCGCGCATTTGCATCACGGGGCGGACACATGCTGGTCAGCGGAGCATATATAGGTACAGACATCTGGGACCAGGTTTATCCGCTTCAGACCGACAGCCTTTTCAGAGCAGAATCCAAGAAATTTGCAGAGACCCTCCTTGGATACAGATGGATTAATTCCAACGCAAGTCCGAACGGCATTTTCCGTCCGGTCCGCAATCCTCTTATAAAATCACGGATGGAGGCATGCGATATATGGAACGTCCCTAACGGGATATGCTACAGCGTTGAGTCTCAGGACGGAATAGCTCCGGCATCTGCAGGTGCATACACAATATTCAGGTACATCGACAGCGGAATCTCCGCAGGAACAGGATACAAGGGCAAAGGATACAGGACAATATGTCTGGGATTCCCTATTGAAACGCTGAAAGATACATCCGATATAAAGGAAATCATAAGAGCAAGCCTGGATTTCTTTAAAGAATAACCAAAGAATTTGAAAATTATGACCGCACGCGAATCAGAAATCATCCAACTTCTCCACAAGGAAGTAAAGCCGGCACTCGGTTGCACAGAGCCGATAGCCGTTGCCCTTGCTGTTGCAAAAGCGATGGAAATCATTGAAGAAAAGTGCTCCCCTGCTGACCCTCAGTGGAGATTTGGGGCGGGATATAATCTCATGATTGAAGTCAGCGGAAACATCCTCAAGAACGGAATGGGCGTGGGAATCCCCGGAACCGGCATGGTAGGTCTGCACATAGCCGCAGCCTTGGGAGCAGTCTGCGGAAAATCCGCTTACGGTCTGGAGGTTCTTCATGATCTTGACGACAAGTCCATAGATAAAGCGAAGGAACTTGTAGAGTCGAAATCGGTTAACGTTGGCTTGGCAGACACTGACCACAAACTTTATGTAAAGGCATCTGTGGAAGTCACAGGCGAGCACTGCGCAACCGCAGTAATCGAAGACGACCATGACAGAATAATAGAGACATGCTATGACGGTGATGTACTTTCATGCGGCAGGAATGCAGAAACTGTTGTAATGACAGAACAGAAAAACACTCTTGATTATAATCTTACAGTCAAGGAAATCTTCGAATTTGCAAAGACAATATCATACGATGACATACGTTTCATACTCGAATCCAAGACCTTGAATCTTGCTCTTGCGGAAGAAGGCATGAAAGGTAATTATGGTATGAAAGTAGGCTATTTCATCAGTCATTCCGCCAACAAGGAGGTTTTTGGAGGAGACTTCCTTTCATATGCCATGTCGATGACTGCAGCAGCATCGGATGCACGTATGGCAGGATGTACCCTTGCAGCCATGAGCAATTCAGGCAGCGGTAACCAGGGCATCACCGTGACAATGCCTGTAATAGCATATTCGATCAAATACGGCATATCAGATGAAGCACTCGCACGTGCTCTTGCACTTAGCCACCTTGTAGCAATCCACATCAAGGGTTATCTTGGAAAACTCTCTGCATTATGCGGATGTGTGATAGCCTCTACAGGAGCGGCCTGCGGCCTGGTCTACCTGCGCGGAGGTAACTACGAACAGGTATGTTCCGCAATCAAGAATATGGTCGGAAACATCACCGGAATGGTATGTGACGGAGCAAAGGTAGGGTGTGCGATGAAGGTAGCCTCAGGCGTATCCTGCGCACTTCAGTCTGCGGTTCTCGCGCGCGAAGGCATATGCATCTCAGAGCATGATGGCATCATCGAGAAAGACATCGAAAAGACCATACAGAATCTCGGACGCATCGGCTCAGTAGGAATGCAGAATACAGATAACATGATTCTGGACATCATGGTCTGCAAGTAGGTATGGTTCAGTTACCTACTGTACAAGCAGCGTGTTGATGCACAGGTCATTTGGTCACATCAAGAGTTACAGTCACTGGACGGATACCTTTTCCTCTGACTGTAACAGAAGCTTTGCCAGGAGTTTCGCCAGCCTGTACTATCAATGTCAACATTCCTCCAAATGCATGCATGTTAGGCTCATGGAATATATCCAGACAGGTAGGATCCCCATTTGCTGATGCCCTGTATGAGGCTGCTCCGGAAGTGCGGAATTCCAGCAGCCCTGCATAATCGGGACAAAGATTTCCGTCTGCGTCCACAACTCTCACCGTCAGATAAGCCAGGTCCTTGCCGTCTGCCTTGAGCACCGGTAGTTCAGTTTCACCGATGAAAGCACGTCCGTTCACAATCTCCAGATGATGAGGTCTGCCTGCAGTACGGACGACCTTTTCAGCCACTGGGGCACCAGATTCATCATATGCTACAACCTTCAGTTCACCTGGCTCGTAAACCACGTCATTCCACATAAGTCTGTAACGCTGCTCATGACTCTCAGTCTGCAGCCCCTTGGCCTTTGGAGTCGGAGCCTTCCTGCGCCTGCCCTGGCTGACTCCATTGACAAACAACTCGGCCTCATCGTAAGATGTATAGACAAATACAGGTATCTCCGTCTGCTCCATTCCCTGCCAATTCCAATGCGGAAGCACATGCAGTGTCGGTTCCTTCTTGTTCCAGATGCTTCGATAAAGGTAGAAACGATCCTTCGGAATTGATGCAAGGTCAATTATTCCAAACATTGAACTATGATTCGGCCATGAATTCTTATCATAGGGAGAAGGTTCGCCAAGATAGTCAAATCCTGTCCATACGAACTGCCCCATCGTCCACTCATAATCGTCTGCCAATGCAAAATCAATGTCAGGCACATTCGACCAGCTGCATGCATCCATATCATAGGCTGAACACTGATGGTCGGGATCAACTGCCCCAAAGCGTTTTTCAACAGGAAACTTATATACTCCACGTGAACTCACCGTCGATGCTGTCTCTGAACCGAGAACAAAACCATGGGGCAGGTTCTCATATGCCTCATGATAACGAAAAGTCCTGTAATTAAGCCCTGGAATGTCTATCAGAGCGGCAAATCCATTGTCCAGCACACAAGAGACCTGATCCATTCCGCAGGTGCACGGTCTGGTCGGGTCTTCACGATGGCAGATGTCCTGAAGATATCTGGCCACCTTATAACCGTCTGCGCTACACTGGGTCGGGACTTCATTGCCTATGCTCCACATCACCACGCAAGGGTTGTTTCTCCACTGATGAAGCATATCCACCATATCCCTTTCCGCCCATTTCATTCCGGGCACGTCAGACGGCTCATTGAAAAAGCGATGATAACCGTTACGGCACTTGGCGATATCCCATTCGTCAAAAGGCTCGATCATCATCATCAGACCAAGCTCGTCACAAAGTCTGACAAGATCTGGGGCCGGCATATTGTGGGATGTGCGAATTGCATCACAGCCCATATCCTTGAGCATAAGCAACTGATGTTTCAATGCAGATACATTCACGGCAGTTCCAAGAGGGCCTAGATCGTGATGATTGCAGACACCCTGAAACTTGCGTCTGACGCCATTCAGGAAGAAGCCCTTTTCAGGAACATATTCAATCGAACGTATGCCAAAGCGGGTTTCATATGTATCAGCGAGTTCATTTTCTGCATATATTTCAGAAACAGCACGATACAGAGACGGGGACTCCGGTGACCACAACTCAGGATTTTCCACCACGAAATTCTGGACAAGGGGCTGCCCTTCACCTGTCTTTCCCGCGAATGTTTTCTCAGAGACAGGTACACCATCAGGAGAATATATAACAGTCTTGATTCTAAGGGCCTTGCCTTCACCTCCAGAAACCATTGTCTCAAGGCGTACGGATGCATAGTCAGTTCCGACATGAGGCGTGGTGAGATGTGTGCCCCAGACCGGAACATGTACCGGCTCTGTGCAGATGAGATGGACATTCCTGTATAGACCTGCCCCTGGATACCATCTGGATGACTGAGGACGGTTGACAAGGCTGACAGCCAGGACATTATCCTTTCCGTCTGCATTCAGGAAAGATGTTATATCACAATGAAAGGAGCTGTAGCCGTATGGTCTGAAACATACTTGCTTTCCATTCACATATACTCTGGCCTCACTCATGGCACCCTCAAACAGCAGTTCCACCTTCTTCCCTGACGGTGCATCAAAATGACGGCGATACCATCCTGCGCCAACATACGGCAATCCTCCGGTGCGTCCTGTCTTCAGCGAGGCCTTTTTCTCAAAATTCTGTGTTACCGCCACATTCTGCAGATCGTTATTCACATCAAAAGGACCGTATATGGCCCAGTCATGCGGCACGGTAACTGTCTCCCACCCTGAATCATCATAGTCCACCATATGAGCGTTTCCATTTTCTCCGAGAGAAAATCTCCAGTCCTTCTCCATAGTGATCTGACTCCTCTGTGCAGAAACAGAGAACGGAATCCAGACAAGTGCAGTCAGCAAAGCGTAACGTATATTCATCATATAACTTCTATAGTTTCTTTCTGTTGTCCTACTATAATATAATATTCTCCCTTGTCAAGATATCTTCTTCCTGTCCTATCCACAAAGCCCAGATCACGTATAGGATCTATCTCGAATCTGAACAGGACTTCCTCGCCGGCCTTTATCATCTTCTTCTCGAAGAACTTCAACTCCTTCATAGGACGTGTGATGTGGCTGTACGGATCACATATATACCAATGTACTGTCTCCATGCCGTCACGGTCACTGACATTCCGGACAACTATTTCGGCGACAAGAGGTTCATCCTGAGTGATCCTGTCAGAAGACAAGGTCAATGGTCCATACTCGAACTTCGAATAACTCAGTCCGTGACCGAACTCATATAAAGGCTCACTCTGAACATCCTTATAAAGTCCCTGAGTTCCACGTCTTCCACTATTCCTCCTGTTGTAGTATATCGGAATCTGCCCCGTATTGTATGGGAATGTCATCGCCAGTTTTCCTGAAGGATTATACCGACCGCTCAGAAGGCCCGCCACAGCTTTTCCTGCACATACTCCAGGGTGCCAGATCTGCATGACGGCAGCTGCATATTTCTCTACACGGTGCAGATCAACCGGTCTACCGCTCGAGTTGAGCAGAACAATCGGTTTTCCGACTGCTGCTACAGCCTTCAGCAGTTCCTCTTGAATCAGAGGAAGTTCAATCGTGGATCGTGAGCAGTTCTCTCCGCTCCATTTACCTCTGAGCCCCAGACACATAACAACTACATCAGACGACTTGGCAGCCTTCACGGCACTAACAAATCCACTTCTATCCTGTCCCTCAAAATCACACCCGTTCACCGTGACGATTTCAGCCTTTCCTGCAAATTCTTCCTTCATCCCTTCGGATATACTTATTACATCGTCGGCCTTTCCACGGGCAATCCAATTACCAAGATGATCATACCGAGCTGCCGCCATCGGGCCGATCAGGGCTATCCTTTTCGCATTTTCAACAGGAAGGACATTATCTACGTTCTTCAGCAACACCACAGACTCCACAGCGAGCTGCTCGGCAACTTCCAGACTTTCAGGAAGGAGGTATCTTTCAGATTCAGTCACCTCTTCCGTATATGGTCTTTCAAACAGTCCCAGACGAAACTTCACCCGCAAGACTCTCCGTACAGCCTCATCCACCTGTGACATACTGATCTTCTTTTCGTCAAGCAGCTCCGGAATATGCTTAAGATAGAGATCATCCACCATATCCATCTCGATACCTGCATTGAATGCCAGCAGAGCGGCCTCTTTTCCATCTTTTGCCATTCCCTGGTTGATAAGTTGACGGACAGCATCCCAGTCGGAAACGACAAATCCGTCATGTCCCCATTTTTCCTTAAGAATCTCGGTAAGGATATATCTGTTGGCTGAAGCCGGTACTCCGCTTATATTATGGAATGCACTCATAAGAGTCGCAGCACCAGCTTTGACTCCAGCCTCAAAAGGAGGAAGATATGTATCCCATAATGTCTGGTCAGATATTTCAGTAGGGACATAATCACGACCGGCCTCCGAAGCGCCGTAGCCGACATAGTGTTTGAGACAGGCCGCGATGGAATTCGGAGCTGCCAGGTCTTCACCCTGATATCCATTGACAGCAGCCTCGCAAAATACGGAATTGGTATATACATCCTCTCCATAACCTTCCATCACCCTTCCCCAACGAGGGTCACGGGCCACATCGACCATAGGTGAAAATGTCCAGTCCACTCCAGAAGATGCAGCTTCCTGTGCAGAGATGGAGCACGCTCTTTCTGCAAGTTCCGGATTCCAGCTGCAGGCCTGGGCCAGAGGAATGGGGAATATAGTCCTGTAGCCATGAATAACATCATGCCCGAAAAGAATGGGGATTCCCAGTCTGGACTCCTCCATGGCCTTTTTCTGCATTACATTCCTCAACTGAGCATCATCACTGAAATAGATCAGAGAGCCTATCTCCGCCGGTATTTCACGCACTGCTTCGCCAAGATTGTTCTCGACAGTATTACGGCCGAGAGTGTACTGATTCAGCTGGAGAATCTTTTCTTCCAGAGTCATCCTGGAAAGAAGGTCCTCGATGCGTTCTTCAACTGGAGCAGATGCATCCTTATAGAGCATGGCATCACTGCCACATGAAACAGCAAAAGGCAGAAATGCCAAAAGTGTCAGCCATAAATTTTTCATAGCTTATTCCTGTGATTTGATATTCAGATAATAATCATGCATGAGATACCAAGCCTTCTTGCGATATCCCTGATCGGACACAAGTCCCTTGCGGTTCCAGCCTTCCTGATTGGTCGGATGGAAACGATACGGAGAGCGGAAATCAAAGAGAATCCAAGGAGAGACTCCGGCAAGATTCGGAATATGTCTGAACATCTCCAGATTATCCCTGTATAGTCTTGCCTGATATTCCTCGCTCCACGAAGATGTAACGTTCTCATCACCGGACTGTCCGTAGAGAGCCTCGCCGCCGAACTCAGAAATAATCAGCGGCTTGGACGGGCACACGTCCCAGACTGCTTCAGAAGGATCTACAGGCCATGGATGATACCATCCCATATATTTGTTGACAGCTACCACATCCAGATTGTCAGTAAAGTCATCATGCATCTCGAAATGTCTTGTCTTCGGTTCATAATAGACAAGGTCAAAGGCAGCAGTATACAGACGGGTGGTATCGAGGGACTTTCCGGTCTCCAGCAGAGAGGTCAGGAATTCGTTCCGGGGCTCGGAAATCTTTGTTTCATTAGCCACACCCCAGAATCCAACTGCACAACGGTTGCGGTCGCGCCATATCATGTCGGAAAGCATCTTCTGAGCCTTTGCCTTGGTCTGCAAATCAGAGAAATCTATTGCCTGCCACACAGGAATCTCCTGCCACAGAAGTATTCCCTTCTTCTCCGCCAGACGAACGATATATTCGTTCTGCGGATAATGGGCAAGACGTATCATATTGACTCCCAATGCTTCAGCCTCTGAAAGAAGCATCTGCGCATCTGCCTGTGAAAACGCACGGCCCTTTCTCTGAGGTATTTCCTCATGGAAAGATATGCAACGCATGAATGTCTTGCGTCCATTGATTGTAATCGATGTGCCGTCTGTCCCAATGTTGCGGAAGCCTATATCTTCAGTCACGGAATCATCTCCGGAAGATACTGTCACACTATAAAGTTTAGGAGCATCAGGGGCCCATCTTACGAGTTTCTTTGCCTTGAACGACACTTTTGCATGCCCATCGGGCTCCGTCTGGACCGTCTGGGATATCTTGAGTTCAGGAATATCTATCTTCACTTGTGCAGACACCTTATCTGAAAGGGTCACTTCCGCATGTATAACATCCTCAGCAGACTTGTCCAACTGAATAAAATAATCATTTATATAGATCTCAGGCGTGCTTATAAGCATGACATCACGTGTTATGCCACCATAGTTCCACCAGTCAAATGCAAGAGCTGGAATTGCATCGACGCTACGACGATTGTTGACCTCGACCACAAGGAAATTGTCACCTTCCTTGAGCAAATCCGTCACTTCGACCTGAAACGGAGTGAATCCTCCTTCATGTGATGCTATCATCAACCCGTTCATATACACATTGCATCTGTAGCTGACAGCCCCGAAATACAGGAAATGCCTTTTCCCGGAATCCGGAGCCTTAAAATGGCGGGCATACCAGACCGTCCCTTCGTAATATTTGAGTTCCGGGTACTGGGAATTCCAGTCACCGGGCACATTCAGACGCAGTCCCCCTTCAAATGAATATTCATAAAATTCTTCATTCTTCTGCGGTTTACGGTTCTTGAACACTTCCATTCTTACACCCTGGTCGTAGAGATCCACAATAGCATTCCATTTCCCGTTCAGAAGCTGATGGTCACGACCATAGACATTTGACATGAACGGAGGTTCCTGAGCATGCGAGCTGAGGGTAAATGCCATCAGAGAGAGCAATATGATTATTCTTCTCATCTTATTTCATATTTATACATTACATAGTCATTCTGCGCCGGAAGACTGAAACGGACTTCTCCGTTACGTTCCACTTTTGCCCTGAAGGACTTTCCATGCCCCAGCACTGGGGTAAACACGACCTTGGCTCCCACTGGAAGCCAGGTCTTGATATATTCCACCGCACGGTCCGTCGATTCACGATAGACAAGCATATATCCCCTGTTGTCCGAGCATATCGACTGAAATCCTGTCCAGCTGCGTCCGGAAGGCTCCTCACCCACTGGAAGAATCACTCCAGAGTGAAAATCTGCACTCAAATCACGATACCTCCTGATGACGGAACCTGTTTCAAAGGCCTCCTCAGGAAGATTTGTGGCCTCCATCCAGGCAAGAGGCTGTCCCGCCATCGATGTGGCAAATACATATTCAAACGAATATCCTGAAGGAGCAAAGGGATCTCCCTCATATTTTCCATCATTTCTCCACTTGTTGAGGAACTCTACCTGAATTCTTTCCGCAGGGACATATCGAGAAAGCAACCAAAGATTACGTAAGGTCCAGTAAGGGTAGTAATTTCCCCAATCAGTATAACGATTTTCCAGAAATATGTTTCCGTACTCGTTGAGCATGTGGTATCCGCCTCTTCTGCCGGCTGTAGCATCCAGATTGAACATCACGGCATTGTCCGTCTGCTTCAGGACACTGTCAAAAAGACTGCGCAGATTCTCTTCCGCCTTCTTGTTCGGGATTGCAAGACCGTCTATCTTGAATATACGTATGCCATATTTCCTGTAAAGTCCGACAATAGCCGCCACATCCTTCTCCCAATCCTCGAAATCATTCTGTACACTCGGATTATACCACAGGCCAATCTCTATTCCCAGTTCCTTTCCTTTTTCGACTATAGGTTTCAACCCTCGTGGATATTTTACCGGATCGGGAGTCCAATATTCCGGATTGTCCCAGATATTCTTGAAAGAGCCTTTAGCAACTGCCGAATTAGGGCTCTTGCCATATTGCCAGCCGTCATCTATCTGGAAGTGGCTCACCCCGAGGCGGGCAGCCTTCTCCAGTTCCTGAAGACAGAATGTCTCGTTCACCTTGGAATCCTGGCTGCGGTCTCCCCATGTGTTCATCATCACCATTTCATCGCGCTCAGGGACATGCCTGCGTATATTCTTCTGATATCTGCGCAAGGCAGTC
>JAEIGA010001686.1_pt1 | contig 34888 bp, 28 predicted proteins | sample 9270691 | NCBI WGS metagenome assembly JAEIGA01 (sample SAMN17057246, study PRJNA624740) | gut metagenome | biome: biome; isolation source: fecal sample | host: Bos grunniens | place: China: Xizang | collected 2019
AATTCTAAGCTTTCAGAAACTTCACCTACAGTTACTGTTAATACACCTGCATATTCACCTTCTGCTTCTGGAGCAAATGCTAAGAAGATAAAGTTGTCTTGTACTTCTGCAACAGAGAACGCTTCACCAGTAACTTCTACTACAACTTCTGCATCTTCCGCAGCATTTTCAAGAGTGAATTCAATGATGTCGTTGGTGGTTTCACCTACGAATGTTTTTGGGAATGTAACTTCATCAACAAATGTAATTACCACTGGAAGTGGTTCTGGAGTTGGAGGCACAGGGTCTTTAACTTCTTCAATCCAGATTGTTTTTGTTAAAGTTTTGAAATAAATATCATATTTACCTTCAGGTAAGATTATATTACCATCATCAGTATAATCAACTTCTACTTCAACACCTTCTTCTACAGACGCAAACCAACATTCACCACATACAGCACCTTTATCATCTACTGAAATAATTTTGAATGATGCAGTGCCATCTACTTCTAGATTTTTAATAAAGTATTGGCTTTCTGTTTCATCAAATGTTAGTTTAATATCATCAGACATATTCCAAGAAACAAGACCACGAATAGCATAGTAAGGATCTATTGGTTCTGGTTCTGGAATATCTTGGTATTCACAAGATGAGTTAATAACTAAAGCATTATTGTCTATATCAAAACATGTAGATTCTGTAACTCCATCAGAGTAGTCTACTGTTTTCTTAGAATCTTGACCATTATCACTTACTAATAAGCTGATAGATTCAGCTGTTTCAATATCAATAGCATAGAAACCATCTTCTCCTTTAGTCATAGCTTTACCTGGCCATCCTTCTGTAAATAAATTACCTGTAGCTGTCCATGCCCAAATATAGCAACTTTCCCAATTTGCAGGGGTAGCAACTTTAATTGTCACCACTGGAGTTGGTTCAACAGCAATAGCAGAGAAAGGAACTAATTTTTCTACTTCACCTGCAGTGATGGTTAATGTACCATTAAATTCACCAGCACCTTGTGGTTCAAACATAATATTTACAGAACCTTCATCTTCTCCTGCAATAACAAAACCTTCACCTTCAACTCTAACTGATGGAGTTTCATCAAAGTTAACTACTTCATAAGTAACTGTAGCTGTAGAAGATTCACCTACAACAGTTTGTTCAAATACAGGACCAGTAACGTTAAGAATTTGTATTACTTTTGGAGCTTCTGCAGCAATAGCTATTGCAGTAATTGTAGCAGTTTCTTTAACTTCACCTGCAGTGATTGTTATTGTAGCGGTGTATTCACCAGCTTCTTCTGGAGTAAATGTAATGGTAATTGTACCATCATTATCTACTGCCGCAAAACCTTCACCTTCAATAGTTACGTCTGCTTTGTCTGCATTTTCTAGTGTATAGGTAAGAGTTGCAGTAGCAGTTTCACCTACAGTTGTATTAGCAATTTCAGGTATCGCACCAATAGTGATTACTGGATCAGGAGTTGGAGGTGTGTAAGTTGACCAACCAGTTTTTTGACCATCCCAAGCTGTGATTGTAAATTTATTCGTTCCATCAGTTGGGATTGTAATATCACCTGTTTGGTTCCACTTCTTACTCCAGCTAAACTCCGTTGTACCAGATGCTAAACGAACAAAAATAATAGAGTTTTTTGCATCTGCCACTTCAACTTGATAAAGATTTGCTTCACCTTCTACTTTGGTCATGATAGCATCATAATCAGTGCCATCTCCCCAGGCATGTACTCCAAAGACTGCATTATCTACATTCCATGGACCTGGATCTAAGTACAAAGTCTTTGCACTTAGAAAGCCTACAGCGATAAAAATCGCCATAAACATCGTTAGTAATAACTTTTTCATAAGCTTTGATTTTTTGGTTAATAAATAGGTTAATTATTGATTTTAGATTAGTTTCAATCGTTTTAAATATTAATAACAAAATTATATAAAGATTTCTGAATTAACAAACAATTTTTCTATAATATTTAAAATTGTTCATAAATTCATATCATTTTGTTAAATTTGCAATCCAAAATAAAAATACATGAGATTTATCAGTTTCGGAAGCGGAAGTAGTGGCAATTGTTATTTTATTGGAGATGAAAACTACGGCATACTAATAGACGCAGGACTTAGTTCTAGAAAAACAAAAAAATACCTTAAAGAAGTTGGTTATGATTTGAGCCAAATTTATGGCGTATTCATAACACACGACCACTTTGACCATATCAAAAGCGTAGGCACATTGGGCGAAGTGCACAATATCCCTGTTTATTCCACAGAGGACATTCTTAAAGGAATAAACAAGTGTTATAAAATTACAGAAAAGCTATATCAAAGCAAAAGACCTATTATTATAGGTGAAGAAACCGTAATAAAAGATTTTAAAATCATTCCATTTGAGGTGGAGCACGACTCTAGCCAATGTGTGGGATATTTTATAGAATTTAAGGGAGAAAAAATTACCATTGCCACCGACCTTGGAGGAATAAACGACATTGCCAAACAATACATTTGTGCGGCAGATCATGTGGTAATTGAGGCAAACTACGATGAGCATATGCTAATAAATGGCAGGTATCATTATTCTCTTAAGCAACGCATCTTGGGTGGTTGCGGTCACCTAGCCAACCATGTAACCATGAATTTCTTGGCAGAAAATTTCCAACCACATTGGAAAAACATTTTCTTTTGCCACCTAAGTCAAAACAACAATACCCCCGACACGGTAATGTGCGCTGCAAAAACTGCATTGCAAGGTAAAAACATCAACTTAGCGCCACTACCAAGAACAAAAATTCTAGAAGTAGAGTTATAAAAAAATGGAAGTCAGTGACTTCCATTTTTTTATTGCGAGAGTTCTTACCAAAGTTTTCTTGGATATACTCCTTTAGAGATTAAATCATTAATCTGAAGTAGCACATTTGGTTTATCCTCAATGTATGTCACGCCAAACCATTTAGCTGTGGTATCTAGCACTTTCACTTTAGTTCTACCATCGTTGATTAAAGTATCAACCATAGTAGGAATATAAAATTCGGCTTTAAGTTCTTTTTCGTTTACTTTTAAGAAATCTTTAAATGCTTCGTATGAATAGTCGAAATATTCAGGTGTGAAGCCCCACATATTCATAGAAACAGGAGTATTAGCTGAAACTTTCTTTTCTGTACCATCTTCGTTGTGGTTTACTATTACTCCGTTTACTTCTTCTAGTTTTGTATGTTCTTCTATAGAGGTAAGATAGCCGTTTTCATCTTTTTCACAAACGCCACGAGATACTGTACCACTATTTGAAAGAGTATTTTTCACTGGGAAACCTACCATGCAGTATTCTCCTTTTTTACCTTCCATAGAAATAAGTTCCTCACAAAGTACTTTAAAAGACTCATATCCGTAGAAGTCATCGCCATTAATCACGGCAAATGGTTCATTTACCACACCACGACCCATAAGCACAGCGTGATTTGTACCCCAAGGTTTTACGCGTTCAGGATTTGGAGTAAAACCTTCTGGCAAGTTATCAAGGTCTTGAAAAACAAGTTCTACTTGAATTTTATCTTTAAATTTAGAGACTACTATTTCTTCAAAATCTTTAGCAAAATCTCTACGAATCACAAATACAACTTTACCAAAGCCTACTCTAATAGCATCATAGATAGAATAGTCAATAATTGTTTCGCCATTTGGACCTAGTCCGTCCATTTGTTTTAAACCACCATAACGGCTTCCCATACCAGCCGCCATCACAAATAATGTAGGTTTCATATTTTTTATTTTATATTATTCTTTAAAAAGTTTAGTATTCTATTATATAGGTGTGGTTGTAAAAGAGATGCTGTAAAACTTTCATCTTTATTTGGATAAAGTTGCATTTCAAACTGAACTCCTGCATCTACAAGTTCTTCAATAAGACGATTTGTGTTTTCTATAGAGTTTACTCCATCGTTCATAGAGTGAACAATAAGAAGTTTACCTTTGATATTTTTTGCATTGCCTATTGCAGAGTTTGTTCTATATCCAGCAGTTGCACCATGTTGTTTCATATAGCGTTCCACCACTGCCTTATTATAATTTACAAGGTCGGTAACAGGAGAAATTACTATACCACCCACAAAAGGAGTTTTATCTTGCATAAGCGCAGAAAGCACTACCCCACCAGCCATACGATTTCCCATCATAAACACATTTTTAGGATTCGCAATGCCAGCTTTTATAAGACCTTTAGCCGCTGCTATATAATCTAGTGCAGGTACTTTGAAGATATTACCATGAGTAGATTTCTTATAGTACTCTCCGTAACCCATAAAACCATGGGTTGTCACTTGCGCTACCACATAGCCTTGTTCTGCTAGTTTATAAGAAATATCTTTTTTCCATTGATTTTGAGTATCTACCACATCAAAAATCACAGGCGCATTTTTTACACCTTCTTTTCTAATTATCCAACCAGAAAGACTATCTGTAAATTGGAAAAATTCTTTCTTGATGGTTTCACTCATCACATCTCTGTGAAGTTCTCTCAATACATCTCCATCAGATTCGCAAACAGAATAGATATGTGGTTGATTTACATTACTATAGACAAGTTCAAAGAATTTAAAATCTTTTGAGAAAAATGCGTCATTTGTACCTTCCTCAACAGCAACAGATGTACGTTTGCCAGATTTTACATTTATAGCATAAACACCACGGTTTAGTGGACCATTGCCATTTGATTGATAGAAAATCTGTTTAGACTTTGGGTCATAGCCATACACTTTTGTTACATCATAACTTCCCTTACCTACTTGGTAAATATATCTTCCATTATTTAATGAATACACATGTAAGTGATTATATCCATCTTTTTCTTCCAACACCCCAAACTCACTGGCATCTGGGAACATTAAAATGTATGAAGCATTCTCTGGGGAAACAAATTTATCTTCTTTATAGTTGTAAATACGTTTTGCAACTAAAGACTCCACATTTACAAGCGCCACACTAAGCTCTGTTTGTAGACGATTTAGATACATCACCACAAACTGACTTTCTGAGTTAGTCCATTGAATATTAGTAATATACCCATCTGTAAAGTCTGGTAAAATCACTTGTTTATGCCATTTGAATTGCACATTATAAACATAAACTTGTTGATTTTTGATATAAACCAAAGAAGAATTATCCTTTGACCATACCATAGAAACCAGGTTGCCAAAAGCTTGAGTTACTTTTTGAGAATGTAGTCCGTTAGACACTTCCTTACCACCATCTGTGGTAACTTGTACCTCTGTTTCAAACTGTAGACGCTTAATAAAAATATTATTTGCACGAATAAATGCTACATTATTACCGTCAGGTGAGAATATTGGTGCAGTTTGCGAACCATTTTCAGAAAGTCTTTCTGCTCTGTTTGTTCCTATTCTATAAACGAAGTATTCATTGCCACTTTTAAGAAGCAATTTATCTTCCTGAGGAGAAAAACGAAACGCTTCTACCAAATTTAATGGAGTATGACGCATTTTAGAAAATACCACTAAAGTATCTTCTTTACCAGTTTTATAATCTCCTTTAAGGAGAACTTGTTTATTATCTGAAAGGCGTGCATATTCTTTAACATTATTCATTGGCACAAGCACAGGTGCAGAAAAAGCCACTGTTGCCAAAAATGCTAAAGATATTATAGATATAATTTTTTTCATTTAATGTTATTTTTTAAGCCAATCATTTATATTACCCTTATATTCATAAAGTAACACAATTAACAATGATAATGCAAATAATACTATACAATATTTATGTACTGTTCTTAATGGGTGATTTCCGTAAATATCAGAAATAGTAAGTGAAGTTACTTTTTCCACAGCCAAAGTATCATTAGCTAGTTTATTTTCTAGACCAATAACTCTAGACTTTAGAGCTATCAAATCACTTTGAATCCATTGGTTTTTATCTTTTATATTAAATGTTTCACCAGAAGTTCCCAAAACAACTTGATTTGCATCATTTGTAAAATATTGAATATAACGAAGTGAATCCAATACTTCTATTTCATTCTTAAATGTTCTTAATTCGCTTCTCATTACAGAAAGACGTCTTTTGTTTAGAAGTGAAAAAGAAGAACGTTCATTTAGATAATCTATTACAGCATCAGCTAAAATTGATAGCGAAACAGTGTCTTTAGCTAACACCTCCAAAGCAAACATATGAGGGTGTATTTTAAATTTATTTTCTTCTGCTCCAACATTATCCTTTTCATCTACAACATAGTTTACCAAAGTAGAATCTGCAGAAATTACTTTATGAGGTTTTAATTTAACCAATTTTTTGATTGTTTCTTCATCTAGTTGTAAAATACTAGCCAATCTACTTTTATTCATTTCAGAAAGGCCTTCTATTTCTTTTATATAACTAGAACTTATAGCTACACTATTTTTCAGAATAACATCTGCTTTATTTTTCTTGAGAATACAAGTTGGAACAACAATAGATAAAACTACACCTAATATTATCGCCCCTAGAAAAACTTTCCATCTTTTAAAACATATTTTAACAACAAGCGCTAAAGGCTTAAAAAGATATTTTTCTAAGAGATTCCAGAATATTTTAATTAAATCCAATAAATCTAGTTCTTTTTCTTGATTTTTATTTTCCATTTTATCTAAGTTTTAATAATTGTCCAACTTCAGCCTTTGTATCATAAGGCATATTATTCAAATCATATAGGCTATGCAAACGAATACCATATTTTTGAGAAATATCGTGCATAGATTCTCCTTTTTCAACAACATGAAGACCATCGCCCCAAGCAATACTCTTCTTTTTCTTTTGTAAATATACTATGGTACCTTCTTCTGGTTGACGAGTTTTTCTGTCCACATCATTAAATGAAAATATAAGACCAAAAGGAATATTATATTTCACCGCTATAGTGTAATAAGACTCGCCCTTTTGCACATAAACATATCTAAGTCCAGATTCATTTTTCTCTTTTGCAAGTTTCTCTGGAGTCTTCACGCCCTCTTCTTTAGAAGTAAAGCTTTGTTTATCATATTTATAAAGTTCGTATCTTTCTATCAACTCAATAAGTCGCTTTGGATAATTTGGATCTGTAGCATAACCAGCTTGTTTTAAACCCTTTGCCCAAGCCTTGTAGTCTGTTTTATCCAGCTCAAAAAGAAAAGAATAACGTGGCCTATCCTTCAAAAATTGAGAATGGTCTATAAAAGACTGTTCAGCATGTTCGTATTTTCTAAAACATTCATTATTCTTGTCATCATCATGATAAATCTTTTCCCCAGACCAATCATTATGACATTTAATACCAAAGTGATTATTGGCTTTAACTGCCAATCTACTAGTACCTGCAGCCGACTCTAATATACCTTGCGCTAGCGTAATAGATGCTGGAATACCATAATCATTCATTTCACGCATCGCAATTTTACAATATTTTTGTATATATGCTTCATTATCTTGCGCCGCACTTATACAATAAACATTTCCAAATATTGCTACAGACACTATTAATGCCTTAATTATTTTTCTCATTTCATTTACATAATAACGTGCAAATATACTATTTTTTTATTAAATATATGAAGATATTCTTTAGATTTTAGTTATCTTTGCGTTGATTTATCTTGGCGAATAATATCTATATGGATTTAGAATTAATAGAAAAAGCTAAACTAGCCACTAGCACATCATATTCACCTTACTCTCATTTTAAGGTAGGAGCTGCTGTACGCATGGCTGATGGTAGAATTTATACTGGTTCTAACCAAGAAAATGCAGCTTATAGTGCATGCCTTTGTGCAGAAAGAGTTGCACTTCTATATGCTTGCGCTAATGCAGGAGATTCTTATCCAACTAGTATTGCCATTGCAGCAAATCAAAATGGAGATTTCACAGAAAACATAATTACTCCATGTGGAGAATGCTGCCAAGTGCTAGTAGAAATGGAGAAACGCTTTGGGCACGAAATCACTATTTATCTATATGGTAAAAATGAAACCAAGACATTAAAAAGTGCCAAGGAATTATTGCCATTAGCGTTTGAGTTAGGAGTTATATGCTAAAACACATACATAGATACATATTAAAAAACTTTTTGAGAACCTTCTCAATTACTTTTTTGGCAGCTGTATTCATTCTTGTAATGCAGTTTATGTTTCGTTATGTAGACGAATTGGTTGGTAAAGGTGTAGACGTTTCAGTATTAGGAGAATTTTTCTTATATGCCGCTTTATCAGTTGTACCACTTGCGCTTCCACTTTCTATCCTACTTGGTTCATTAATGACATTTGGCAATCTTGGCGAAAGACTAGAATTACTTGCAATGAAAGCAGCAGGTATTTCACTTTTCAAGATAATGAAATCCCTTATAGTACTTATTGCATTTGTTTCTATTGGCAGTTTCTACTTTGCAGACAATATTCTTCCTAAAACACAGGTAAGAATGTGGACTCTACTATTCTCAATCAGAGAAGCCTCTCCAGAATTAGATATTCCACAAGGAGCATTTTACGATGGCATTACAGGCAGAAATATTTACGTTGAGACAAAAAGAAATGGTTTACTACACAATGTAGCAATCTACGACTATTCCAAAGGATTTAACAACACTGGCATTATACTAGCAGATACTGGTTTATTAAAACTTACAGAAGACAAAAAACACCTTATCTTAACCCTTAAAGATGGCGAGTGCTTTGAAAATCTAGAAGACGGGAATAAAGGCAACCATAAAAACAACAAGATTATTCCATATCGAAGAGAAACATTTAGCAAAAAAGAGCTTATTATCGACTTCGATGCCAACTTCAAAGAGTTGAGTTCTACCTTCTTAGAAGACCAATATATAGCAAAGAAAATAGATGAACTTAAGGTTACTGTAGATTCTATTGGATTAAGAGTAAATCAATATTTAACAATTAGAGATGAAAAACTTAGATCAAGAACATACTTTAATAGAAGTAACCAGAAAGCAGAATATATTACAGTATTTAAAGACACAACTATAAAACTTGACAATATTCCATACACATTGCAAAGTAAGTTTGCACAATTGAGTAATACTAATAAAAAAATAGCATTACAACAAGCTAAAAACAAATTAAAATCAATAACTGATAAACAAAGAACATATAACGCCGACCTTGAATGGCTAAAAAGCGAAGCAAGACGACACGAAATAGAAATGTATAAAAGATATACTCTTGCTTTTGCTTGCTTTATCTTCCTTTTTATTGGAGCACCACTTGGAGCTATTATTAGAAAAGGAGGTATGGGGTTACCTGTAGTACTTTCTACTATCCTATTCATCATATATTATATTATTGACAATGCTGGATATAAAATAGCACGTGAGGGCATCTGGGAAGCATGGCAAGGAATGTGGTTAAGCGCAGCAATATTGCTCCCATTTGGTATTTTACTTACCTATATGGCTGCCACAGAGTCTAGCATTATGAATGGGGAAAGTTATATTATGGCATTTAAGAAGATTTTTAATAAAAATAATGTTATATTTGCAAAAATCAGAAAATTAAGACAAAACAAAAAATAATTATATATGGCACTAAACACTATAGAAGAAGCTTTAGACGATTTCAGAGAAGGTAAGTTTGTTATCGTTGTAGATGATGAAGATCGTGAAAATGAGGGTGATTTCATTATAGCAGCAGAAAAAATTACACCAGAAGCAGTAAATTTTATGCTAAAAAATGGTAGAGGTGTGCTTTGTGCTCCTATCACTGAATCTCGCTGTGCAGAATTAGAATTAGACAAACAAGTAAGTAATAATACTTCTATTTTAGGAACTCCATTTACTGTTACTATCGACAAAATAGAAGGTTGTAGTACTGGAGTGTCAACAGCAGACCGAGCTGCAACTATCAAAGCACTTGCAGACCCAACATCTACCGCAAATACATTCGGCAGACCAGGTCACATCAATCCACTTTATGCAAAAGATAAAGGTGTACTTCGCAGAGCTGGTCACACAGAAGCTGCAGTAGACTTAGCTCGTCTTTCTGGTCTATACCCTGCAGCTGCTCTTATCGAGATCATGAACGAAGACGGCACAATGGCTCGTATGCCAGACCTACAAAAAGTAGCAGAAAAATTTGGAATTAAAATCATCACTATTCGTGACTTAATTTCATACAGACTAAAAAAAGAATCTATCATAGAAAAAGGAGAAACAGCAAATCTTCCTACAAAATATGGTGATTTCAAAATTATTCCTTTCCGCCAACTTTCAAACGGACTAGAACACGTAGCACTAGTAAAAGGCGAATGGGAAGAAGACGAACCTATCCTTGTGAGAGTGCATTCTTCTTGTGTTACTGGTGACATATTTGGTTCATTAAGATGCGAATGTGGAGACCAACTTCACAAAGCAATGGAAATGGTAGAAAAAGAAGGCAAAGGCGTAATCATCTACCTTATCCAAGAAGGCAGAGGCATTGGTTTAATGAATAAAATTAAAGCATACTCACTTCAAGAACAAGGTCTTGACACCGTAGATGCAAACCTACAATTAGGCTTCAATGCAGACGAACGCGACTACGGCGTAGGCGCTAGTATTCTACGTGAAATAGGCGTTAGAAAAATGCGTTTAATCTCAAACAATCCTGTAAAACGAATTGGTCTTGAAGGCTACGGATTAGAAATTGTAGAAAATGTAGGAATTGAAGTTGGCATCAATAAATACAACGAACACTACATGCAGACCAAGAAAGAAAGAATGGGACATAACTTAAAATTATAAAAAAAATGGTGACTCAATCGAGTCACCATTTTTTTATTTTAATATACCTTTTTAACTACTTTACTACCACGACGTTCAATAATCACTTGACCTTCAATTGGTTCATCTACTTGAACACCTGTGATTGTGAAATATTCTGCAGGGTCATCTTCTGCTTCTACCTCTTCGATTGGAGTATCAGTGCTAGGTTTATTTGGATCTGCTGGTTTCAACAATTTACCAATACGAGCAGGAGCGTATGTAATCTTATCTTCATCTTCTTTTTCTTTACTAGTAGAAACATCTATAGAGTGTGTTCCTTTTGCATTATCAAAATATGAAGGATCGTATGGAGTGCCACCTACAGGGCTAGAACCATAAATATCTAAATACATTACACCTATACCATATTCATCTATATAATCTGCAGTAATTCCAAGTAATGAAAGAGGGAATTTCCATTCGTATACAGTATGTGCTGTTGTTGGGATAGTTTTATTAATTTCTGATACTTTTGCTTTGAAATCTATAAAGCCTGTATTACCCTCCAAGGCTGCTGGATTATAACCAAATTTTGATTGACCATAAATATTTTTTACAGAAGATATAAGTCCATCTAAATATCCATATTCCACACCTGAAGTTCCTTTGCAATATTGTCCATCATAACTAGCATGACCATCTGGGGTTGGTAGGAAGAAACCTGGAGTACCTACACTTGGTTTTGAAGAACCAATCCAAACTGCATCTACACCATTTTCAAATTTTGCACCAGCTGGTGCTTTTTCATTATTCCAAATAGCATATGCACCATTGATATAACCATCAAACTCTGCAACAGGGCTTAAATCAAACGCCCACATCATACGTCCATCGAAATTATATGGTTTTGCTTGGTCTGGTAATAAATCAGCGCCTGCTGCATTATATCCCCAAACTGTATAAACAAATTGCACAGCTAAATAAAGATAATCATTGTCATAAGAAGCATAAATCGCATATGAATCCATATAAGGCCATTCGTGATTACCTTTAAACGCTTGACAAATATCACGAGCTACACCTTGTGCAATCATATCTTTTTCATCCCAATTCTTCAAAGCATTTTCAGCCACTTTTACACTTTTTTCTGGAATTAGCGTAAATTTCATATTTTTTGTTGTACGTGTGCCAACTTGACCATTTGGGTTTACTTGGTAATATTTGGTATTTAGTTGAGGACCAGACTCTCTTTCGCCAGGATTTGGCATCTTAGTGTATATATAGGTTTGAGTAGCTGTTTTTCCTTGATCCGTTACTGCAAGCACATTTAAGGTTGTAGTTTCAGTTAATTCCAGAGATTCTGTATAAACAGCTGATTCTGTAGTTGGTACTGTTCCGTCTGTTGTATAATAAATAGTAGCATCTAATGTAGCTGTTAAACTCACTTCAATACTTTCTCCTTCTTTAAAGATAGTACCAGATTCAGGTGTTACAGAAATGATAGGAATTGTTGGGTCTGCTGAGTAAGTACCATCTTGATGATATGTAGCTTTATCTACATAATCCAAATGACCTTCTGCATGAGGACCTACTCTTAAGTCATTTCCTTGATGGATGATAATTGTTTTAGGTAGCGATTTTCCAGCTGGTAATTCCCAATACCACTTTCCGTCTTTTTTTACCATATCATCACCAGGCCATACTGGAGATAAAGCACAATTTTCGGTTTCGTTCCATGCCCAAACTTGTGGATTTGTAAAAGTGCCATCGTAGTACACATAGTGCTCTGCCGCAAACACCGACAAGGCACCCATAGCCATTACAAAGGCTAAAAATAATTTTGTAAACTTTTTCATAATATATTAAATTAAAGTAATTGATTTTTTACCCAAAAATAAGGTTCACCTCTGGAGTAAGTTCTATTTGAAATTTTTCCCTTACCGACTGGCGAATACTATCAGAAAGGTTAATAATATCCAAGCCATTCGCACCGCCTTTATTGATAAGCACCAATGCCTGACTACCATGCACTGCCACCTTACCTTGCGCTTTGCCTTTCCAACCACATTTCTCAATCAAATAACCTGCAGGTACTTTCACCTCCTTATCAGACACCACATAACATGGCAATTCTGGATATTGTTTCAACAGAGAATCATATTGAGCCTTAGAAATAACCGGATTTAGATAAAAACTTCCAGCATTTCCCCAAACTTTTGGTTCTGGAAGTTTACGCATACGAATGTCTATCACAGCCTGACGCACGTTTGCAATAGTCACCTCTGGATATTTCTTCATTTCTTCCTCTAAGCTACCATAATTAATTTGTGGAACACCTACTTTTTTTAGTTTGTAGTAAACATTGGTTACAATATATTTACCTTTAAGCTCACGTTTAAAAATACTATCTCTATAAGCAAACTTACACTCTTCGTTGGTAAATTCTCTTATTTCACTAGTTTCCACAGACACACACTCCACTTTCACAATTACATCCTTCACTTCCATACCATACGCACCAATATTTTGTATCGGAGTAGCCCCTACTTCACCTGGAATAAGAGAAAGATTTTCTACACCACCATAACCCTTGCTTACACAAAAAGCTACAAAATCATCCCAAACCTCGCCAGAAGCAGCACGTACCACCACAGTGTCTTTTGTAGTTTCTACCACATCTATGCCTTTCATTTTAGAATGCAAGATAACACCTTGATAATCACCCACAAATAGCAAGTTACTACCACCACCAATATGAAGAAATTTGTTCTCCTCAAGTAAATCAGACTTTATAAGCTGAACTAACTCCTCCACAGAATCATATTCCACAAAATAGTTTGCAGAAACATCTATCCCAAAAGTATTATTATTTAATAAAGAATAGTTTTCGTACGTTTTCATACCGTCAATATTTACTATCGTAAAGTTAACTAATTTTTCTTATTTAACAATAAAGAAATAAGATTTTTATAGAGTTTCCTATGATAATTTCCGTGTCTTACTTCTGAGTTGTGCCATAGCATCACAAGTTCCCCACCATGTTTTTCTACTTGACCTATAAGATTACAAGCTGTTTCGTATGCTTGAGCATAATTCATTTGAGAATATTTAGAAAAAGAACCATCCATCATAGTAAGTGGATGAAGAATTAAATCTTTCACCTCTAAAGTTTCTGGATTAATATAACGAACAGCACGACAAGTTCCCATTCTAAAGCCAGGCATTTCAGCAAAACCAACAGTAAAATCTTCTTTAACACCAGCTTCAACAAGCGTATCTAATTGATTATTAGATATTAATCTTAAATAATGATTTCTATTTGTTGTAATTTTCCTACCTATAGCCATCTCGATAGACTTCTTCTCTTGCAGCACAAGCTCTAAATGCTCTGCAGAAGCATAACTTGTATGAAGTCCAAGTTCTACATCATTTTTCTTAAGTTCTCTAATTAGTTTCCTCATATCGGGAGATTCAACCTTTAAATAAGGTCTATCAAAATATTCTGGAAACAATGGATTTCTTAAAAAGTAAATCTTGCGTGCATCTTCCAATTTTGCATCTTGTTCAAGTAGCCAAGGAAAAGTATAAAAGGTATTCTTTCTAAGAGGAACAAAAAGATTTTTAAACAATTGCTTAAACTCACCTCTTTTTATTCCACCAAGAATAGACATAAAATTTCTATGAACAAAAGGTACATCCACATCGTGAGTAAGCACAACAGACATTTCTGTTTTTGGTTCTGGAATATTAACCCCTACACTCCTGAGTGCATCACGAAGTATCACACCATATTCATCTACTATTGGTCTTGTAAGTATATCTTCCTTAACTAAAATAGAATCCATAGCAGAGAACCTACCATGATGATCGCGACGAGTGTTCATCTTTTCTTCGTAACGAGAAAGCAAATAAAATGCACTTGCTACCAAATCTGCCTTTATCACCACTAAATCCTTGGTGCGAGATATACTTGGCGTACCAAAAAGTATTGGTGTGCCCTCCAAGTTTTCTAGGGGAGTATGTGGAGCAATGGGAGTTTTTGCCTTATGATACTCAAAAAAATCAGATGGCACAATCACCACCTTATATTTTTTCCATTCATCAGTATCTTTTGTATAGCCCACGTACCTAACGTAAGCATTGTCTTGCAGTAGAAATTCTAATATGTAGTTTATCATATATTACATTTAATACAAATGTAAATATAGTAATTTTATTTTGTATCTTTGCAATAGATACAAAAATCTATACATATCTCTATGAAAAAATTATTTGTCACATGTATTATATGTGCATTCCACCTCTCAATTGTCTGGGTAGCACAAGCGCAAACCAATATTCAACAACCCAACTTAGGTATACATAGCAAAATCGGACCTGCATATTTTGGACCTAATGCCTTTCCTGTTCCAGATATGCTAGACGGTAGAACTTCCTCAAATTTAAAGGTGGAACTCTATGGAGATTGCTTTCTCGGCACCACTACAGGACGCGTAGCAGATGACCTTACAGCAGACTTATTCGCTAGACTCACTATTCCGCTTTTTACACCTAGGGTAAACCTAACAGTATGGATGCCAATAGTAGAGTATTTCTACACATCACCAGAGGTAAATGCCTTTCGTAGACTTCCTGACCCTTACAATAAAGAGACATTGGAAGGGATAGACGCTGGTGACGTATACATCTCAACAGATATACAAATTCTCACACAGAAGCGAAACCATCTTGATATAACGGTTCGCGCAGCTCTGAAAACTGCTTCTGCAAACCTATATTCAAAGGGAAGATGCTACGATAGTCCAGGCTACTTTTTTGATGCTGCTTTAGGTAGAGGCTTTGATTTTAAAGGTGGAGAACACAATCTTCGCTTAGCAATTAGTGGAGGTTTCCTTTGTTGGCAAACAGATAACGGTCGCCAAAACGATGCTGTAATGTATGGCGCAAAGATTGCCTACACCTACAAAAAATTTACATTAGATACCACTTTTGGCGGATATATAGGTTGGGAAAATGATGGCGACCGCCCTATGACACTCAAAACAAACTTATCCTATCAGATTGGCGATTTGTCATTACACTTAGGACACCAAGTAGGCTTTATAGATTGGCCATTCCACCAAATTCGCCTAGGTGCAAGCTACACATTCGATATATTAGCTAAAAAAACTCCGTGATCCCTGCCTCTGCCACGGGCATCCTTGCAAATTAGACTTCTGTCATACCAAACATTTCAAGCTTTGCTTGATCTTATTTTTTACGCCAAAATCCCTCTCTCAAGCAAGCTTGGCGAGGGAAAGGCATAAAAAAAACATCGCAATAAATTGCGATGTTTGCCTTGACCGAAGTCAGTTTGCGAAGAGAGAGGGATTAGAACAGAACCTATCAGAGACAATCATATACAATCAACTACTTGATATTCAATATTTTGCATACTGTGTTAAAAAAAATAAATATCATAGAGACTCTTGGAAAATAACATAAAAGGTGTGTATATTTGTGTGTAAATTTTAATAACACACTATTATGAACATAAGAAGAACTATTAAATTCGAACCTGAACATCGCAAAAAAGATGGTGAAAAATTAGTCAAAAACATACCTATTAGGATGATCGTTCGCTATTGCTCAAATCGTATAGATTTTACTACAGGTTTTAGGGTAGATGTTGACAAATGGGATTTTGAGAACCAAATTGTCAAGAAAAATACTATAAATAAAAATAAAGAGAGTGCTTCGTATATAAACTCTGAATTACAAAAATATGAAAATATTATAGAAGACATATTTAAGTCTTATGAGGTAAAAGAAGTAATACCTACGACATCTGAAATTAAAGAAGCATTTAATTTAAAATTAAATCCAAACTCAACTACAAAGAGCAAAGAAAAAATAAAATCTATTTGGGTTACTTTTGATGAATTTATCAATGAATCTCGAAAAATGAGAAATTGGACAGATTCTACTTATACAAAATTCCTTACTGTAAAAAAACATCTACAACAGTTTAATAGCAAATTATCATTTGACACTTTCACAGAAGAAGGATTGAATGATTATGTAGAATTCTTAAGAGAAACACTATCAATGTGTAATACAACTATATCGAAACAACTTGGTTATCTAAAATGGTTTTTAAGATGGGGCGTAAAAAAAGGATACAATACAAATAAAGCTTTTGAATTATTCAAACCGAATCAAAAAAATACAGCAAAGAAAGTAATATTTCTATCTAAATCTGAATTAAAAAAACTAAAAGATGCGCACCTACCAGAAAATAAGAATTATTTAGAAAGAGTACGTGATGTGTTTTTGTTTTCTTGTTATACTGGTTTAAGATATTCAGATGTCTATAATTTAAAAGTTTCTGATATTAAGAAAGATTATATAGAAATAACTACAATAAAAACTGCAGATAGCCTTAGGATAGATTTAAACACTGAGAGCCGCGCTATTTTAGCAAAATATAAAGGAATCGTTTTTGAGAATTCTAAAGCACTTCCAGTAATAAGTAATCAACGTATGAATACTTATTTAAAGGAACTATGTCAAATAGCAGGTATTGATGAACAAGTAAGAATTACTACATACAGAGGAAATCAACGAATAGACAAGGTGTATTTTAAATACGAACTAATAGGAACACATGCTGCTAGACGAACGTTTATTTCTTTAGCACTTTCTATGGGAATTCCACCGCAAGTGGTAATGAAATGGACAGGACATAGCGATTATAAAGCTATGAAACCATATGTAGATATTGCAGACGAAGTCAAAACAGAACAAATGAAGAAATTCAACTTCTTATTATGATAAAAATTTGTTACTATGCATTATTCAGCAGATCCAACTATAAAAGAACTAGAATATTATCTTGATAATATGTATAAATTATCAAAGGATGAACGATCATTAGAAGACTTGGAAACCATATATAATTTTCATAAGAATTTAATTGAAACATATCAGCATAGTTACTTTTTACGCCTTAAGTCTTTAAATAAAGACAATAAAGATTTGATATATGTATCAGATCTACTAATGGAAATACATAAATACTATAAATCTTTTGATTTGAATATAGTACAAAATAAAATCACTAAATTTTTAGATAACAAAATCGTTCATATAAATAATGGTATAAATTCTATAAAAAACCAACTAGATCCAATAAATGCCGAATTAGAAGGAGAAAAGGGTGATTATGAAGCATTTGCATTTAAAAATATAGATGATAAAACTATTAAACTTAAAGAACATAAGATAAAACAGATTGAAAATGAAAAAAAAGAGATCCTTTTAAAATATCACGAATGCTTTGATGAGAGAAAAAAAATGGAATGTATTAAATATTATTTTCAATTATCTAAATATAAAAAGGATATTGAAAAAATTATAGAATTAAAAAATAAAGTATTAGGTGAAGAATATATACCACCTTTTATCATAGATTTTATACATTCTCATTTAAACTTTGAAGAAGAACTTAAGATAGATAATAGTAACTTCAGAGATATCATTAATTTAAAAATGTCTATTAACGATCAAATAAGACTATTGGCTTCTAAAAGGAAGTGGTATGTTGTTATATATGAAATGTCATATATCGTAAATGATGATAGACGTTCTACCTGGGAAAATAAACTTTTAAGCAACCTTCAATTTGATAGAATTGATTATATAAAAAAAAGACAAGACAATCATAAAGAATTAAGAACTAATATTAAAATGATTGTAAATTTAATCAATAAAAAAGACACTCCCCCAATATAATATTATTTTTTATAATTTATATTCTATATCTCATTGAGAAACAATTAGTTACATTATTGTTTTAAATTTAAAAAAATAAAATCCCCCAGTTTGCCCCAAAAAAAGTGTCATATTTTTGCTATCAAAATAAAGTAACCAAAATTATGGACGTAAAAGAACTATTAAAAGCACCTATTTGTCAAATGAACGGTGAAGATTTAGTAAACCTTAGTAGGTATATGATGGAAAATAGTAATTCTGCAACTAAAAAGATAGATATAGAGCAGAATCAAAAGAAATTCGTATATGGAATTAAGGGACTATCTGAATTATTAGGTTGCAGTATTCCTACTGCACAAAGAGTTAAAGTTAGTGGCACTATTGATGATGCAATATGTCAGGTTGGTCGAAAAATTATCATAGACTCTGAAAAGGCTTTAAGTTTATTAAAGAAAAAGAAAGGGGGAAGAAGATATGTTTAATAAAGATATCGTCTCTATGAGTGACGACGATTTTAAATTAGTATGGAATAAAGTATTATTAAGACCAAGCGAAATGACCAATGATGCAGAAAAGATAATATGGATCAAAGATTCAACCATAGCAACTGTTGGAAACTTTAGTGCTTCTACAGGTAAAGCTAAAAGTAAAAAGACTTTTAACGTCTGTGCCTTAGCAGCTGCAGCATTAAAAGGAGGAAATGTTCTTATGTACAATGCAAAATTACCTAATGATAAGAATAAAATCTTATACGTAGATACAGAACAAAGCAGAAACCAATGTAGAATAGTTTATAAAAGGATTTTGAAGATGGCTGGTTTTGCAGAACTACCAGAGCATCCAAACTTGCAATGTATTGTTTTAAGAGAAGAATTGCCAGAAAGTAGAAGAAATACTCTATGTGAAATCTTAAAGAGAAAAAAAGATTATGGACTTGTCATTATTGATGGCATTAGAGATTTAATTTACGATATAAATTCCCCAATGGAATCTGGCAAAATCATAAATATGCTAATGACATTATCTAGTTATTACAATATTCACATACATGTTGTATTGCATCTAAATAAAGGCGATGATAATACTAGAGGTCATATAGGAACAGAACTTAATAATAAAGCAGAAACAGTCATACAAATAAAAAAAAGTGATAATGATGCAAATACAAGTGTTGTGTATCCTATGTATATGAGAGATAAAGAATTTAATCCATTTGCATTTAAGATTAATGCAGAAGGTATTCCAGAGTTAAACATTATAGAAATTAATAAAGGTCCTAAAAAATGTAACTACGATGAATTATCTATAGAACAGCATAAATCTTCATTAGAGAAATGTTTTAATGATGGCACTATAAATGGATATACAAATTTAGTTGATTCAATAAAATTGTCTTATATAGAAACAGGAGTTTCTGTTGGAAAAAATAAATGTGTTTCACTTATAAAATATCTAACAAAATGTGGGGCTATATTCAAGCATGGTAAAGAGTATTGTTACAATGAAAATTTTACTCTAAACTAGTTTAGTTTAGATTGGGCGTATATATAAGTAAATTAAACTAAAATTGTTATGAATTTCCAACAGGCAAAAAGAATCCCCTTGATTGATTTTCTAAGTTCATTGGGAATAAACCCAACTACGATGAAAGAAAATAACGCATGGTTCCTATCTCCTTTTCATGAGGAAAAAAGACCATCGTTTAAGATTGATTTAGCCAAGAATGTATGGTACGATTTTAGTATCGGTAAAGGAGGTGGTATAAGTGATTTTGTTCAAATAAAATATAAAACAAATAATCCCACTGAGATACTTTCAATAATTAGAAAGACAATTCCACCTACTGATGATAATAATTTTTCTTTTCATCAGCAAGAATTTAAAAAGGCGACAGTGAATTTTTCTGTTCGTTCATTACAATCGCCAAACCTAATTTCATACTTAGTTAATATAAGGGGGATTAGTTCTGATGTAGCTTGCAACGAATGTTGTGAGTTACATTGGAATGAAAATGATAGGAACTTTTATGCAATAGCCTTTAAAAATGAAGCTGGAGGGTATGAAGTAAGATCTGCATATAATAATTATAAGCGATGTTTTGGACGTAAATCAATTACACATATTAAACAAGCTGTAAATAAATCAATCTGTTGCGTCTTTGAAGGTTTTATAGATTATATGACCTATATTAGCTATCTAGAATGTAAATCTCATAGCGATGGAATAGCTTTAGACTACGATTATCTTATATTAAATTCTGTTGCTCTTGTTAATATGGCGATAGATTTCTTAAAGAATTATTCAATAGTTTATACATTTTTGGATAATGATTCTGCAGGAGTTAATGCTACTGAAGAACTAAAAACAAAATTGATTAATTGTATTTCAATCTCTGAAAAATTTGCTCCACATAAGGATTTTAATGAATGGCATATTAGTAATCAAAATTCTCTCAAAAAAACAACTAAAAAAAAGACTTTCAGACGCATAAAATAGAGTAATTTTCTACGAAAAAAAATAGTCGTAATTATGGAGGTTAAAATCTTTGCGGAAAGCAAAGAGCAAGATGTGTTTTTGTATTACAAAAACCTCCACGAAATGTGGAGAGCAAGATGTGTTTTTGTACGTACAAAAACTATCTTGCAAAACTTACTCTTTCTACAAATAATTTGAGAAAAGAGAAGGTTTTAAAATCCTCCCAAGTCGGTTTTAAATATCGTATATCTAATAATATATCAGTAATATTTGATACGTTATATTTAATACTTTGTGACTTGTCCCTTAAAAAAGCAGCTAAAAAAAGAGAGCTTCCTATGCATAAAATAAGGTGATTTCTTACAAAAAAATAGTGTTAATTATGAGGTGTTAAAATCTTTGCGAGAAGCAAAGAGCAAGATGTGTTTTTGTGACCACAAAAACCTCCACGAAATGTGGAGAGCAAGATGTGTTTTTGTGGTACAAAAACTATCTTGCAAAACTTACTCTTTCTACAAATAATTTGAGAAAAGAGTAGGTTTTAAAATCCTCCCAAGTCGGTTTTAAATATCGTATATCTAATAATATATCAGTAATATTTGATACGTTATACTTAATACGATATATGATATATTTAATATAATATTATTTTATCTGATTGTTATACCGCTAAAATATCGTATCTTTGCATCGCAAAATAATAATTCTGCATTTACCAGAACTTTGAATTGACGTGATAGAAACTTAGGAACTTTCATAGACTGTCATAACAAAGACAATGGTAGATGCCCACGTCGTGTGTCGGTTTTAAGGACAGAATAAAACCAACAACATTTGACGTGGGTTTCTTCGTTGTTTATATCCTTCCTAATTACTTCATTACAATTCAGGTCAAAATAGATTCTGTTTATTGGAATTGTACATAAACTAAACCAATTAATAATATAAACTATGAATTGTAAACGTTTCCTTGTTTTTGTTACGCTGATATTGTGCGTAATACTACAAATTTCTGCAAATGATGGCCTTCGTCACGTCAAAGGTGTTCATACCGTTGGTGTTCGTGGCGGAACAGGATGGGGTGATACATTTGTTGTAGGCATTTCTCATCAGTATTATTTCCACAAAGATTGGTCATATGTTACTCACATTGATTATGAACGTGGAATGTTTAATAAAAGTGGATTTAACGCAGTGAACCTTATGCCTGGTGTTGAAGGATGCGTATGGAATCCAACAACTTGGTTTTATCTACACCTTACTGGCAATGCCATAATAGGTTGGGATATATGGGAGCAAAAGCAAATACAAGAAGGTGATAATGGAGTAGCCGTTGGTGTGGCTCTAGGCTTTAATTTAGAGTTCTACGCAATGCCAGAACTGTCATTCACAGTAGCAGCGCAACAAGGTTGGAAATACTCTTTCCTACAAAATGGAGATTATAACTATTTCTGTCCACTATTTAGTGCAGGAATTAAATATAACATTAGATAAGATTAGACTATGAAAAAGATATACTTATTATTAGCATTTTTTGCATCTATTGATCTGGCATTCGGAACTGACTTCGGGATAAAATTTACAGCAGGTGTTGGTTATGTTTCTGAAGATATGATTACTTGTTATGACAATGTAGAATCATATAATGGTTTAGAAATTGAATTTAATCTGACATGTGAAGGTATGCCAGAAGATGAATTAGAGTTAATTAGTGATCGTTCTACTTATTCTATATATAGAACCGCTATGAGTTGGAGTGGAAGTTCAATAACAGAAAACGTTACTAAAACTTTAAGACCTAACAAACACACCGTTAATAACTTTAATATTCATTTGAATAAGTTAATGTTTAAATGTGTTATTGTTACAGAAAATGGAGAAAGAGTAGAGAGAACATTGACTTTGGAACTATATCCATATCAAATGAATATAGATGCTGTGAATCTAGTTAGCAAAGATACATATAGCAAATCTATTGACTATGATAAGAATATAATCTACGCAATGTGTCCTAATGGCGAAGAATTTAAAATAAAATATTACTTGGAAGATGCAATACGTCCAAACATCGCAGCATACGAATCAAAGATAGAATATACTTGTCCAGAGTATCCTGAAATGGTTCCTTACGAAGATGTTGTTCCTTTTGTTCCATATCCAGAAATGGTTCCATATCCAGAATATGTTGCTCCTAATTTTGACGCAATGGGACGTTCTGAATTAGTTGATTATCTTAATTCAAAAGGATATGACTATGAGCAAGATAATATGGGACAAATATTAGATGAATCAACAGCTTCACAAATAAGAGCCTATTTAAAAACAAAAGACCCATTAGTGTATAAAGCCGATAAACTTGCTTATGAACAACAATACGAAGCCGATAAACTTGCTTATGAGCAACAATACGAAGCCGACAAACAAGCTTATATTGACGACTATAATACTAAAAAGGCAGAGTTTGAAGCTGGATGTGAACAAAAACAACAATGGTTGCCTTTTAACGACCCTGATAATTATATTGCAATATTTGAATATATTCCAACGATAGAATCCGCTACTTTCTTCATTCGTACACGTAATTACAATGGCTGTTATTCTGAGCCTATTAAGATTGAGATTGATTATTATGATAGAATTATAGGTAATACAATAGCATTTGTGGATGATAAGTACAAAGGGAAGAATGAAGTATGGGTCTCTGAGGGAGAGGGAAATCCTTTGATTCAAGGTTCTATAGTTAGTGGGGGATATGGTATCCCTAAGGACAATAAAGATTGTACATATACTTATGTATGGAAGTTTTATGATAAGGAGAATGATTCTTGGTATGAAATCAATTATTTTGATGGAGAAGAAGGAAGAATATGTGAATATGTAGAAAATGGAATAAGCGGTGTGCGTCCAAATCCAGAGGAGTCATTTATCTCTTTATCTGCTGAAATTATAGATAATATATCTAAGATGTACCCAGAGGGGGTGGAGATTGCAAGGTTTGTCTATTCTATGTCAGGTAATGATTTAAACATTATTGAAGACAAGTCTAATATTCTAAAAATCAATGGTGCGAGGTCTCTTAGTGTTGAACAATTTAATTCTGATATTGATGAAGAATATTGTCCTGGTGATGGTAAAATAAAGATAGTATTTTCAGAACTCAATTTAAATGAAAACGAAATACTAGATGTATCTTGCAATTATGAAGGTTTTGAGGCTATTATTGATTATAATAAAAAAATCATCAATATATACAATGCAAGTAGTAATATTTATGTTAATATTACTTGCATAGACACTCTTAATAATGTAAGAAGTAAAACTCTTCAGAAATATGTAAGAGTTCCTGAATTTTATGCAGATTTTTCGATGTATGTTGAAGGGAAAGAGTATTCTAGGTATCATTACCCATATATTAAACAAGGTTCTCGTGTTGTTTTAGAAAATAAGTCCATTTGTGAGATAGAAGGAGATATAGTATATAATTGGACATTGCAAGTGCAAAAGAATAATTTTAAAGGTCAAAGTAGTACAAAAGAAAACCCTGTTTGTTATCTTTATAATCCTGGTGAAAATGTAATTTTACTAGAAGTTATAACTAGTAATAATTGTAGAAGTCAGGTTGTAATGAATAGTGTCTATGTAGATCAAGTTGATGAACGCAGTATTTCGATTGATTCTTATTTTGAGGAGAACAAAGGACAAGTGTTAGATGTTGAATCTTTTGTTTCTGTATATCCAACAATCTTAGTTGATGACTATATTGTAAACATAGAATCAAATATTGAGCAATATAATATTGTACTTACTGATGCAGCTGGCAAAGTAATATTAACAAAAGAAGATATGTCTATGTCAAGTATGCTTGAATTAGCACATTTACCACGAGGTATTTATATTCTACAAGCAGCAAATAAAACATTTAAATTAATCAAGAAATAATTAACGATATGAAGAATTTTAAAAATATAATTCCCCTACTTTTTATCGCATGTACATTTGTTGCTTGCGAAAGTAGAGTAGATTGGTTTGAAAAGAATAATTCTCCTGCTCAAATAACATTACAAGAAATTGGTAATGAACAAAGCAATCCAAGTAATGTAATAGAAGTGTCTTTTAGGTATGGTGAAAGTATAGATATTCTATATAATATATCAGATGAAGTTTATAGCACTTCTATGAATACATTTTATATGAAAGATAATTATGATGGAAAAATAGAAGTGAGTCAAGATATTTGGAGTAAAACAATTTCAATAAAATCACTATTAAATAAATGTGAGCAAGATAGCAATACATACACTTTTAACGTAATGTTATATACGAAAGATTTTTATGGTGTAGAAAGTTCTGCAGAGATTATAGTAAAACAAAGTCCAAATCTTCCACCTAAGCCTAATTTAAAATATACATCCTTGAAAGGCGATGGAATTGACCCTAAATATGAATATGAGTTTTCAACGGAAGGTTCTTACGATTCTGATGGAGATGATATCGTGGCGTACGAATATCTATTTGATGGAATAATACGTAAAAGTGATTATATCTTTATGTACGAAACCGACAAAGAAGGTAATGAGATAACTAACCATCTGCCTGGCAATGCAGCTTATGGTGGTACTTACATTTATGCTACAAAACTGAGTGCAGTTAAGCACGCATTTCAAAGCACTGGAAACCATACAGTACATATCAGATGTAAAGATAGTCAAGGTTGCTGGAGCGAGTGGAAAGAGTGGAAGATAACAATTAAAGATTAGTTATAACGGGCGGAAAGTGGCTTTTTTAGCAAGTTTTCGCCCGTTTAAAATTCGTTTTTAAAGTGTTATTGTCTTAATATATAGGACAATAGAAAAAAGTAAAGGGTAACAAATCAGCATTGTTACCCTTATTTTTATATGTAATTAAAGCTTGTTATCTTATCCAAAAAGTTCGTTTATTGTAATAGGTATAGGAGATATTTCTGAATACATATTTTCGTGCAATCCATATGTTGTAACAATACTTACCTGAATACCACTTTTATGACCCGTTTCTTTTTGAAAACATTCTACCCTTCTAATAATATTTCTATACTCCTTTTCGTTTAGTGTATAATCATCTTTAGAATATTTCATCTCGCAAATTGTAACTATGCCATCTGCACGATCTATAACTAAATCTATTTGTACTGCAGGTTGACTAGTTTGGCTACGCCATGCGTAATATTCATGACTGATAGTGTCAAGACGTAGTCCTTTTACAATTTGTCTTACATGCCACAAGCAAACCCTCTCAAATGTAAGTCCATACCAATTGTTTTGCTCTGGTGTACCAAGGTTATTACGCCAAAAGTGCTCATCTGTTATACGTCGCACTCCAAACTTATAATGGAACAATGAGAAAAAATCAATTAGTTGATAAATGCCATTTTTCTTAAGCGAACCGTTATTGTATCTTCTTATAAAATCGCAATGTTCCAAGTTGTCTAGCATCTCTGAAAGATGCCCATTGTCTGATATTTTTAATTCCTTGGCGATTTCAGCTCTTGTGTAACCATCTCTGCGAGTGCTTAATATACGGATTATTTCCATATAACTGTCTGCATTCTTGAAAAGGGATTTAAATAATCTTTGATACTCATTTTCTAGTTCAGGTTCAGAAGAGAAAAACAAAGTGTCAATATTATCAGGAACATTCTTTTTAGGGTCAAGTAACCCTAGATAATAAGGTACTCCGCCTAATACCATATAGATTTGCATAATTGCAATTCTTGGCCATCTAAATTTTTTGTCATTTAAATATTCTTCCGTTTGTTTTAGTGTAAATGGGCGGAGATGTAGTGTGTGCGTTGTGCGTTTATGTAATCCAGCTTTATTGTTGACAATGTTTCTCATCATCCATGATGTAGCAGAACCACATACTACAAAGTAAATATTATCTATCCATGAAGCTCTGCTATTCCAAAATAAATCAAGAGCTTGAAGAAATCCAGAACGTGGCGTATCAAAGCAAGGTAGTTCATCTATAAAAACGACAATACGTTTCTTGCGAGTTTTAGCCTTGGATTCTAATAATTCAGCTAATTGATTAAAGGCTTCTATCCATGTAGTGGCTTTTTCTCCCTTATAACCATATCTACATAAAGCTGAATAGAATGCTTCCATTTGAACATCTTTGGAACCATCTATAACCCCTGTTGCAAAAAAATCGAATTTTTCTTTAAAGAAATTACGAATAAGAAATGTTTTGCCTACACGACGTCTGCCGTAAATAGCTATAAATTCACTTCTTCCAGAATCGTAATATGTTTTTAGTTTTTCTAATTCTGTATCCCTTCCTATAATCCTTTCCATATATTGTAAGTATTTATTTGGATTAAATTTATCTTGATTACAAAGTTAGTATTTTTCTAAACAAAAGCAAATTAAACGGGCGAAAAGTGTCTTTTTTTGCAAGTTTTCGCCCGTTTAATACTTCTCATTTCTTTGTTAAGTTACATATAGACAGTATTATAGCATAAAACATAATTAAAAAAATCGTAGTAAAATATACTAGTTTTGTGTAAAATAATTTTATAAAAAGTATTGTTATGATTTATTAGAGAACAAAATAAAAATACTATCTTTGTAGTCGTAAATTATTATTTGCATTACATACTATCAATTAGACCAAAATTGAATTGACGTGATAGAAACTTAGGAAATTTCATAGACTGTCAAACAATAATGGTGCCTTTGATGTGAATTCTCAGTAATGAATTATTCATATCTAGGGTTCTTGCGTTGTATTATCTTGACAGTCGGGTATCCTAAGACCTCTATCGCGAGATTTATGACAATAGAACCCTTTTTTTATTGTCAGACAGAAAGAAGTAATAGTAAAATTTATCGGGCGATTTTGTCGTCCTTTTTTTATATCATCCACTGATGTTTTCTAAATTTATCTAACTTTAGTTTATTCCTTTTGATATATATATATAAATCAAACTAAAGTTATTTTTTTTTGATAAAGTATTTATTTTGCTAATGAAAAGAAAAAAATAGAAAGAAGGAGTTGTTTTTCTTCTTTTCATGAGCAATGAAGTTGTTAATTAACATTAAAATGATAGAAAATTTCGAGAAAGTGTGTAAAAAAAGGTGTAAATCTCGTAATTACTTGATTTACACCTAGTTTTGCGGAGAGAGAGGGATTCGAACCCCCGGTACCTCTCGGTACGGCGGTTTTCAAGACCGCTGTAATCGACCACTCTACCATCTCTCCAATTTTATTTTTTAAAGGCTACGCTCTCGTAGGCTGCGCTTGATTTCTCAATTGCGATGCAAAGATACTACAATTTTTGAAAATACAAAATAGTTTCGCCTATTTTTTTCAAAAAAAATATTTTTTTCGTTTCTACTTTCTCAACGACTATGACCAGGACCTGCAGGAAACCAGCCCTTCTCTACCCTTTTATGCTGTTGGAAGATTTCCAAAATACTCCAGAAAGAAGAAAATGCCACCACTCCTAGCACAATAGAAATAATCAAATCTGCCACAAGTACAGACGCTACCATAAAAGCAATGCCTAAAAGCAGAAATATCCACCAACTTTTTACACCTAAATAATATTCCGCCTTTATCACCAGCGGATGAAACAATCCAATCACCAAAAAAGTAACCAGTCCTATAATTAATCCTGTAATATTCATTGTTAAAATTTTAATTCTGTGCAAAGATAAAAAAAATATTATTAAATCATCATTCTTACTATTTTTCACTACCTTTGTATTCGGTTTAAAGAAAATAAGAAAAGATATGAATCCATTAGTAGATAAGATGACTTCCTTCATAGTGATGGACGTGCTAGAGAGAGCAAATGAACTGCAAAGACAAGGCGTCGACATCATTCACTTGGAGGTAGGCGAACCAGATTTCGATGTACCAGAATGCGTAACTAAAGCAGTAGTAGAAGCTTATAAAAATCACCAAACCCACTACACCCACTCTCTTGGCGACCCAGAACTACGTCAAGAAATTGCAAATCTATACAAACGCGAATACGGTGTAGATGTAGATAAAGACCAAATTTTAGTTACAAGTGGTTCATCACCAGCCATTTTGCTTACTATGATTTTGCTTTGCAACGAAAATTCTGAGGTAATACTTTCAAACCCTGGTTATGCTTGCTACAAAAACTTCGTGCTAGGTGCTCACGCGAAACCAGTAAGCGTGCCACTAAGAGCAGAAAATAGTTTCCAATACAAAGTGGAAGATATTAAAGAAAAAATCACTGAAAACACAGCTGCTATTTTCATCAACTCACCAATGAATCCTACTGGCATTGTGCTAGAAGAATCTTTTATGAAAGAAGTTGCTACACTTGGTGTACCAGTTATTTCTGATGAAATTTATCACGGACTTGTTTATGAAGGCAAAGCACATTCTATCTTGGAATATACCGACAACGCATTTGTGCTAAATGGTTTTAGCAAACGCTTTGCAATGACAGGGCTTCGTCTTGGTTACTTAATAGCACCAAAACAATATATGCCTGCTATCCAAAAACTAGCTCAAAACTTCCTTATTTGTGCTTCTAGTACCGCACAAAAGGCAGGGATTGCCGCTCTACGCGACACTTCAGACTACGAACAAACAATGTTCAATACATACAACGAACGCCGTCTTTACCTAGTAGACCGCCTACAAAAAATGGGATTCACACTACCTGCTATTCCACAAGGCGCTTTTTATGTATTTGTTGACGCATCTAAATACACCAACGACTCACTAAAATTTGCATTCGACGTGCTTGAAAAAGCTCACGTTGGCATTACTCCAGGCGTGGACTTCGGCACAGGTGGAGAGGGATTTGTAAGATTCTCTTACGCCAACTCCCTAGAAAACATAAAGGAAGGTATGGACCGCCTAGAAAACTATTTAAAGACGCTATAAACTATAGAGCATATAAAAATAGAGGTAATCCCAATAGGAATTACCTCTATTTTTTTATTGATTATTAAATTCTACTTCTTAGTAAATAATTTACAAAATTCACTTAGTAGTAACACTCCCAGAGAAAGTCCAGTACAAATCCACCATTGAGTAGAGGTTAAGTCTGTTAACTTAAACATAGTTTGTAAAGCAGGAATAAGCATTACACCTAAAGTAAGAACTGCAACAAAGGCTATAGTTGCCCACAACCAACGGTTGCTAAAGAAGCCTTGAGTAAACCAAGCATTTCCACTACGAATACTAAATATCATAGTAAACTGAGAGAAAATTATCACCAAGAACGTCATAGTGCGAGCCACTTCTATAGAATGTTGTAAACCAAGAAGATAAGCCACAATTGATACACCACCAATAATTAATGATTGAATAGTAATCTTTGTAGTAAATGAACGAGTAAAAATTCCTTTGCTAGAATCAATAGGTTTACGTTTCATAATATTTTTATTAGCCTCGTCCACGCTAAGCGCCAACGATGGCAAACTATCACAAACAAGATTAATAAACAATAATTGAATAGGAAGCAGAGGCATATCAAAATTACACAACACTAATGCAAGCAACAATACAATTTCACCTAAATTGGTAGAAATCATAAATTGGATAGACTTAATAAGATTGTCATAAATTCTACGACCTTCACTTACAGAATGCACAATTGTAGCAAAATTATCATCTGCCAACACCATATCAGAAGCCTCTTTAGACACATCAGTACCTGTAATACCCATTGCTACACCAATATTTGCAAGTTTCAGTGCAGGAGCATCATTTACACCATCTCCTGTCATAGCAACAATATTACCCAAGTCTTGATAAGCTTTCACAATACGAACCTTATGTTCTGGAGCCACACGTGCAAACACAGACACTGAAGACGCTACATTTCTAAGTTCATCATCAGACATTGCCTCTACATCTGCACCTGTTAAAACCATATCTTTTTCAGACATAATTCCCAAGTTTTTAGCTATCGCAGAAGCAGTTATCTTATGATCACCAGTAATCATTACTGGTCGAATACCAGCATTTTTACATTGTTCAACAGCTACACGCACCTCTTCTCTAGGAGGGTCTATCATACCAACCATACCCACGAAAATTAGTTCACTTTCTGCATCTCTTAGCACCTCATTTAGCAAAGAATCTGTAAGTTCACCTTTAAATTCCACTTCTTTATAACCCATACAAAGTACACGTAGAGCTTTTTCTGCCATATTTTTATTGATTTCTGCAAATTTTTCTTTTGCTTCATCAGAAATCATCTTAACCACGCCACTCTCATCTATCTTGATACATCTAGCAAGAAGTTCATCAAAACCACCTTTTGTAGTAACCAAAAGCACATTATCATTTTTGCGATGAACTGTGGTCATAAGTTTACGTTCAGAATCGAAAGGAATCTCAGCTACACGAGGATATGTATCATTAATATCTTTTTGACTCAATCCATTGACAATAGCATAAGACACAAGAGCAGTCTCAGTAGGATCACCAAATAACTCATTATTTTCTCCTGCTAGAGTATCATTACACAAAACACCTATATTAAATAAACGTTCAGACTTAGCAGGAAATTCTTCCACAACAGTCATTTTATTTTGAGTTAGAGTACCAGTTTTGTCAGAACAAATTACTGTTGTACTACCTAAAGTTTCTACAGAAGGAAGATTGCGCACAATAGCATTTTGTTTAGCAAGTCGTTGCACACCAAGAGCTAAAACCACAGTAGAAACAGCAGGTAAGCCCTCAGGAATAGCTGCCACTGCCAAACTCACAGCAGTCATAAACATATCCATAAGGTTACGTCCATAACATAAACCTATGATAAAAATAACACCACAAACCACAAGACTTATAATAGCCAACACTTGACCCAATTTATCAAGTTTCACCTGCATTGGAGTGCGCATATCAGGTACAGATTGAATCATTGAAGCTATTTTACCCACTTCTGTATTAGCACCAGTTGCCACCACAACACCTTGTCCTCTACCGTAAGTTACACTACAAGAACTATATGCCATATTTACTCTATCCCCAAGACCAACATCACCAGCAACCACATCAGTTGTTTTTTCCACAGGAAGAGACTCACCTGTTAAAGCAGACTCTTGCACTTTTAAATTCACAGCCTCAGTAAGTCGAATATCTGCAGGTATGCTATCTCCTGTTTCTATTTCAACAATGTCACCCACTACCAACTCTCGAGACTCTATCACTTTATGCTCTCCATTTCTAATTACCTTACAATGTGGAGCCGACATTTTTTCAAGAGCATCCAAAGATTTTTCTGCCTTAAACTCTTGAAGCACACCTATTATAGCATTAGCAATAAGAATCACCAAAATAATAAGCGCATCTGTCATACCCTCACCATTTATATAACCAGTTACACCTGAAATGACCGCAGCAATAAGCAATACGATAATCATAAAACTAGCAAACTGTGCAAAAAACTTCTGCAACAACGTAGTATGCTTCTTTTTTGCAAACTCATTAAAACCATCACGATTTCTACGAACAATCACTTCATCCGCATTCAAACCATTTTCTTGATTAGTTTTAAAGTGCTTAAGCACCTTCTCTACACTCAACTGATAAAATTTGTTTTCCATTACTATATAATTATTGTTTTCGATGAAAAATTTACGAATGCAAAATTACAGCGTTTTACAAGGAAATTTATTACATTTGTGGGCTTTTTTATTTATCAAACTTCGCTTTTTCATGAATAATAAAATAAAAACATACGAAATAGACAACCACGAAGATATTTTAATAGACCTAAATATAGACTTCAAGGAAGATAAAAACACAGAAGGTACACTTATTCGCAATGGAATAATAATAATTTTGTGTAAGGCAAACGGCGGAGAAATTAAAGTTAATAGTAAATCGTACAAACTATCTAAAAATAATGTAATAGTATTACCAGAAAACCACATTATAAATTACATTAGTCCAAATTTGGCACAAGAACAAAATATAATTGCAGTTTCGATAGATTATATACTTAATATGCCCTCACCTATCGACACTAGTATATTTAGTTATTCTAGATATATGTCTGTAATTAAAATATCAGATGAAAAATTTGACGACCTTAAGAGTTACTATAATTTTATATATAAAGAAACAAAAGAATATTGTAAATATAAAAAAGAAATTATCCAATCTATTTTCTATGCTCTTGTTCTTGAAATTTTAGCAGAATATGAAAAAGTTTTTGAAGAAGAAAATAATACCACAGACATAAAAGCCAATAATCTTTCTGACGACTTTTTCCAACTTCTAGCCAAATATTATAAAAAATATCGTTCAGTGCAGTTTTATGCAGACAAACTGAACCTCACACCAAAATATCTATCCACCGCAATAAAAAGAATTACAGGCAGACCTATCTTAGAATGGATACACGAAGCCATTTTAATTGATGCTAAAATGTTATTGCGCACAACAGACCTCACTATACAAGAAATTTCAGACCAGTTAAACTTTTCTTCACCATCTGCTTTTGTGCAATTTTTTAAGAAACATACAGGGAAAACACCACGAGGCATATAAAAAATAGAGGTAGATTCTGTTGAATCAACCTCTATTTTCCTATTAACTAACCTTGAAAAAATTACTTTAATCTATTATTGCTGCTACAATTGCTGCTGTGGTGATTGCTTTCACTCCAAATGGATCAAAAGGATTAAAAACTACCTTTGTGCAATGTTTGTGATGTGGTTTGTGACACTCTGGTTTGTGGTGATGTTTCACATGACAAACGTGTTTATGATTTGGTTTGTGTGGTTTGTGAGCCACTGGTTTGTGATTTGGTTTTGGAGCTGGTTTATGAGCTACTGGTTTGTGTTTTTTTGAAACCTTGTCTTTCTTAGAATCTTTTTTATTATCTTTCTTTTTCTCTACTTTTTCAGTTTTGTGTCCTTTACCATTACCTTTGTAATCTCTGTCGTGCACATCTGCCATACTAACGAAACAACCAAAAATTGCTACAAACACTGTTGTTAAAACTAATCTCTTTTTCATAACTCAATAATTTTAATTGTTAATACTAATTTCTGTTTTAATAATTTTCTGTTTATATCTAACCACCTTGGTGGCTTTGTTTGTCTCTTTGACCAACTAGTGCAATCGTTTGTTTAATCACTCGCTTGTTAAAAAAACTAAAAGACACACCCCAACTCCTATCTTTTCTCTACCTTTGTAATATGAAAAAGATATTACTACATGCCTGCTGTGCTCCTTGTTCTTCCGCTATATTGGAGTGGATGTTAAACAATGATTATCAGCCTGTTCTATACTTTTGCAACTCAAATATTTACCCACTTGAAGAATACGAATTGCGAAAATCTGAACTAATTAAATATGCCGAAAAACTAGGTGTAGAGTTTATTGATGATGATTATAATCACGCCATGTGGCTAGACTATATAAAAGGCTTAGAAAATGAAAAAGAACGTGGACCACGTTGTTTAATGTGCTTTAAATATCGACTTTTAAAAACTGCACGCAAAGCTCTTGAACTTGGTATAGAAGAATTTACCACCACACTTGCATCTTCTCGTTGGAAGAGTTTAAATCAAATAAACGAAGCTGGGAACTGGGCAGTAGAACAACTAAAAGAAGAATGCGAATCAAATGGAATTACCCTAAAATTTGATGATAGAAATTGGCGTAAAGGAGGGTTACAACAACGTCGCAACGAGTTATTAAAAGAAAATAATTTCTACAATCAACTATATTGCGGTTGTGAATTTAGTAGTTGATCCCCTCTAAATATATTGAGTTGAATAAAAAAAAGGAGCATTTCTGCTCCTTTTCTTATTTTATATTTGTCTCTGCTATTAAGCGTTAACTTTTGCCATGTGAGCGATAAGTTCAAGAACTTTGTTAGAGTAACCAATTTCGTTGTCGTACCAAGATACAACTTTAACGAATGTATCAGTTAATTGGATACCTGCTTTAGCGTCGAAGA
>JAEIGA010001687.1_pt1 | contig 34886 bp, 43 predicted proteins | sample 9270691 | NCBI WGS metagenome assembly JAEIGA01 (sample SAMN17057246, study PRJNA624740) | gut metagenome | biome: biome; isolation source: fecal sample | host: Bos grunniens | place: China: Xizang | collected 2019
ATCAAGAAACTTCCTGAAGATAAGATTCGGATACTTCTTGATCTCGCAGAATCGATACAGCCACAGGATCGCTAAGGAATTGTTTTAACTGTTCCGGTGTGAAATTGATTAGAATGTTTACTAATTTATCAACTGCTGTCATAGTGGCTTCATCCTTTCTGGTTGGACATAAGAACTTATGTTCTTGTCAAATGAATTATAGTATTCTGAAATATCGAAAACAATCGGAAACTGTTGGAAAAAATAATATTTTAGATATGGTGTGAGGATGTCCAGCTACCAACTATTCACCCCCGCACCATGCCGGGAATGATAGGCCATTGCTGACCGTGACTAAAGCCTATCATTTCACCAAAGGATTTTCAATACGCACATCTGATGGATTTGATATAACATCAGATTAAATTTGCATCATAAATGAATAAAAATTCATCATATATGATGCGCCATTATATCATAACTGATGAAATGAGAGGTTTATATTATGCCTTTTTCTCCTGAAACACTTGAAGAAAAGCCCTATAACATCTGTATCAGCTGTTCCAAGCTGGGGCAAAGCTGCGATGGCCCGAACTTTCTCGCAATGTCTGTTGAACGATGGTGTGAGTGGTGTCACCTTCGTAGGGATCATCTGAAATGGAAAAATCAAACCATAGCAGATAAAGCCGGGGTATCAAAGATATCAATAGAACGGATTATGGCGTGTGATGTAAAGGACTTGCGGATCAGCACAATGCAAGCAGTCACAAAAGCACTGGTTAACGGTTCATGGGGTCAATCGCCCTGTGTCCTAGTTACTGAAACTGAAAAGGAAATTGATGTTGACAATCCCGTTATCGTGGCGCAGTGCCAGCAAATACAGAACACACTTGATTCCCTGTCAGTGGAATACAAGGAACAAGTGGCTGCCATCCGTGCGGAAGCACAGAAAAAGATTGACTTCCTGAGGGAACAGGTCAAGATCAAAGACAAGCACATTGAATTGTTGCATTCGCTCATTCCAAACGGCAGCAAAGAATAATTAACTAGAACAGATGTTCTAAAATGATTTTACACGCTAATGTGTACAATAAAACGGACTATTCAGAAAAAGAAGAAAGGGAAAATATGAAAAAGATTTATGTTGTATTGCTGGCGATACTTGCCGCTGCTCTTGTCGTATCATGCGGACGCAAAGAAGGATATGATGAAGGATATAAAGAAGGGTATGAAGCAGGATATGATGAAGGATATAATGACGGTTATTCAGCACCCAAAGCAGTCACCAAACCAGCCAGCGGTACAATTCTATCAGGGATGGAATACTCCGGTTCAGAAATAACAGTAACCGCAGACAGCACTTATGATTATGTGGTTTCGTTAAAAGATGCATCGGATAAAACGTATTTAAGTTTCTTTGTCAAGGCTGGTGATACCGTCACTGTTGGTGTCCCATCTAAACGCCTGTACGTTTATTTTGCAAGTGGCAAGCAGTGGTACGGATACGGAAAAGGGCTTATGTTCGGTAAATATACATCCTATACCAAAGATGATGACATACTTGACTTTACGGAGTATTCATGGGAATACACCCTTTACCCTGTAACCAATGGTAATTTTTCAGAAACGCCAAGTAATGAAAACGAATTCTTCTAATAACAATGCAACACCTGAAAGGCGGTGATGCTCTCAATAATCGAACCGAGCACCAAAAAAAAACAAAAGGAGTAATGCAGATGTATGGTAGCTACAAACAGCTATTAAGGTATCAAGAAACTGGAAGGGTAATCCGCATAGCGAAGTATGCGAGATGTAGCTCAGATGAGCAGAAGAAAAACGGTTATACGATCTCTGACCAGCTAGATTTGATGGATGAATTTTGCGGAGATTATGAGCTTGTATCAACCGGGGAATATGTTGACGAAGGAATCAGCGCAACACTTGAAATTGACAAGCGGAAAGCACTAGCACAGCTTATTGCGGATGCCATAGCTGGAAAATTTGATGTTGTCATATTCAAGTGTATAGACCGTTTCTTCCGTAGTGTAGAAGAATACTATGCTTGCCAAAAGCAACTCAGAAAAGCCGGTGTTACATGGATCTCCATTGAAGAGCCTGACCTTGACCCGGAAGATCCTGACGCAGCATTCAAAATCAATATTTACTTGACTATGGCAGAGTATGAAGCAAAGAAAACAAGCAAGCGCATAAAGTTCAATAATAAAATGCGCATCAAAAACAAACAGGTTGTAACAGGAGCGCACAGTTTCTTATTCCCTTGGACTGTCACAGGCGATAAGAGAGAAAGACACCTAATAAAAGACAAAGAACACGAAGAAATGACAATGGATATTCTGGACTTCTTTGAGAAGCACCAAAGCAAGGCAGCTACCTTGGGTTATCTCAATATCAAGTACGGCAGAAGAATGGTAATGAACTCTTTAACCAATCTCTTGACGGATACCCTGTTATACGGTGAATACAAAGGCACACCTAATTATGTTGAGCCATACATCACCAAAGAGCGATTTGACCGCATACAGGAAATCTTGAAGCGAAATGCCAGGATGCCATCTACACCAAATCGTGTGTTTCTGTTCTCCGGTCTAATCAAGTGTCCATGCTGTGGTAATAACCTGGTGGGAAACTGGTCACAAAGCGGTGGCAAGTATGAAGTTTATTCTTATCGTTGCAACACATACAGAGTAAGGAAAGTGTGCGATTTCAACAAATCAATAAGTGAGCGAAAGATTGAAAAGCAGTTACTTGATAACTTGGCGCAGTATATTGGTAATGAAGTAATTAAAGTTGAAAGTGTTGACGATGCACAACCAAAAAACAACAACGAAGAAAAAGCAAAAAAAATAAAAGCCGAAATGGATCGGCTTAACATGATGTTCAGGAAGGGGCGCATAGAAGAAGAGGAATACGATGCAGAATATTTGAAACTGGATAAGAAATTAAAAGCACTTGACCTTGAAGAAAAGCCACCGGAGAGAAATTTAGATGCCTTAAAGGGAATACTGGAAACAGACTACAAAGGATTGTATCAGCAGTTGACGAAAGAGAATAAAAAGGCATTTTGGAGAAGAATTATCAAAGAATTTGTGATTGACGAGAACAAGAAAATCATACCGGAAAGCATTATATTTTTTTAACTAAAACATTGTACTTTTATGTATGCTCCGTTCGGTGCTGTATGAAAAGTACAATGTTGAAAGGATGCGAAAATACATGAAAACAGCGGAAGAAATCATTGCCTACTTGGAAGCAGAGATGAACGAAGCTATTGAAATCCACGATGATTCCAAGGACACAGCGCAACGATTCGCTATGATGTTAAAGGCATATACCATCAGCGAATTGTTGGATGTAATCAAAGAGAAATAAAAAAAAGAGGGGAGTAAGCCGGTTAAGGCTCACTCCCCTTTTCTTATTTCACACGGATTTTCTGTTTTTCATAAATCATATCAGGATTCTTAATGTTGCTGTTCAGCTTTAGAATAGCTGATACTGTGGTATCGTACTTCTCAGCGATCAAAGTCAAAGTTTCGCCAGCCTGGACAGTATGGTACTTAGCTTTCGGTTTCGCCCTTGCTTCCATCAGCTTGTTTACCTCAGTCTGCACCGCTTCAGGATCGTAACCTTCCTCGGCCAATTTCTCAGACCGTTCAGGATCGTTGCCATACTTACCTGCTATAACTTCCTTGGCAACCTGTAGAATCGTCTTGGTAGGCTTTTTCTCCGTTACCTCGACATTTCCCTTGCCGGAAATAATAGCCGGGAAATCGACCATACAGCGGTTCAAATCCACATCACCGGAGATACCAGGGATTCTGCCAGTAAAGGAATACTGCCACATGTGAACATCACGGCTCTGTGTTTTTACCACATGAGCAAGCCACAGATCGAACCGCTTAAAGATTTCCTCACCGAAATAGTTTTGGATGTAATCAGGATTTGCATAGATGCCGGCATAGTAACCAGCAGCTTCCACTTCCTCACAAAAGGCAGTTGCCATGTTTCTGAGCAGTTCATTGTTGACATTTACGCCATTCTTGGCTGCTCGTTTCCTTGAATCGTATTCCCAATCGAAATAGACCGGATATGACAATTTGGCGTTCAACTGCTTCAGAAACGCAATAGCTTTCTTTGCTTCTGCTTTTGCCATGCCAACAGTCCAGGCATAAGAAAACCAGTACACACCATAAGGGATTCCCAAACGATTCAGTTCAGAGATATTTCTCTTTGCGTATTCGTCCAAGTAATCCGCACCGAAGCCAAGACGGATAATAGCAAAGTCAATAGAGGATTTTGCTTTCTCCCAATCGATTTTGCCTTGCCATTTTGATACATCTATACCATTATAGATTTTTGCCATTTAGGATCACCCCTAGGATTTTTTTTCGTGTTGCGTACCAAAGTAGAATGCGATCACTGAAGCAACAATGACCATTGCATTCTCCGCAGTAATGTCACCACGGAGAGAGAGAACAGCAAAAACCACCATGACGATCATCGTCACGATGGTCTTAACCTTCAGCAGATTTGCAAGATTCTTCTTCAAAGTTTCCATAGTTTACCCTTCCTTTCAGTTGTGTTTGTGATAGCTTTCCAGCCTATTCAAAGTTTCGTGGATGTTTTCAATCTCGTTTTCCACCACTGGCATACGTTGGGCAAAGTTATTATGCGCCCGGACTTCTCTTGTAAGTTCTTCAATCTTTGTATCTGTCACTGCTTGGGAAACGGCAGCGGCTTTTTCACTTTTCTTTGCAGTTGCGATACAAGTTAACACAACACCAGCAAGTGACATGCCGCCAGTAATAAGTGCGACAATTACGGCTTCTGTCATTGTAAAATTTCCTTTCTTTTTTTATCCATAAGCTAAGAGCGAAAACGAACCGTCCTCATTCGGAAACCAACCGCATTGTTTTCCAGCAATGAATAGCCGGTCACCACTGATATACAATTCACTACCACATAATAATGTTTTAGTATATGGCGAACCAAAATAAGAATCTCGATTGCCGAAAACTTCTAGCCCTTGCTCAACGATGATTCTTGAAACGCTACTGTTAATATCAATGGTGGTTACTGTAGAATAGATTCCATTTTCTTTCTTTTCAAACAGCAATTTACCGCCGTTCATGGTCAATCGCACTGGATTTCCGTTTTCATCGACACCCTCTGAAACGATGTTATCACCATTGATCTGCGTTGCGCCATCTCTCTGCAAGCTTTCAAAGGTTACAAGGCCGGTTAGATTGATCTCACCTGAGTATTCTTCTTCGCCCACAGTAAGTACAATGCTTGCAGCAGTACCTTCTTCATTGCCTGTGACCCTCAGAGTAATGCTGTCAGCCAGTTCTAAAATTTCAGAATGACATTTCCTTACTTCTTCGTTCGCCACTTCTGCGACCTTCCTGGCATCCGTAGCAATACCCATTATCTCACCGAAACTCTGTCCAAAGTTATACCTTCGTTCGATGTCCGCAGCAGTTCTTGGTGCTGTCCTATCTTGTTTTGCGCTCATATAATCACTCCTTAAAAGGAGAGAGGACTATTGCTAGTCCTCTCTCACATTTACCAATAGATATTGCCTTGCTCGTCAACCACGAATCCCAATTCCGTCAAGATAGTTTCCATCTCTCGATAGGAAATGTCATGTCGGCTATTCAGGTATTCCACGATGTCAGCATTGTAGGCTTCCTGGTCAGCTTTGCTGTCATACATGGATCTGTACAGAATAATCTTTTGTCCATAGTCAAGATCAAGATTATTGATGTAATCAAAAACCTTTTCTTTTCTACTACCAGAGATAGAATTGCCGTTCTCGTCTTTGTCGGCTTCAAGATCATATATATCGACTGTGTACTGCCTGTATGTAACAACATCACTTGTGACTGCCTGAGATAATGTATACTTCTCAGGATTCTTGTACGCCCAGTTATACGCATCTTTTGCTTTATCGTCAGCAGATGCATAATCGCTGTAGCTGATGCCGTTTTTCTGTAAGAAATCATACTTTTCAGGATTCTTTGTGGCAAAGTCGAATTCCTCAAAATCGTCATACTTTCCGTATTCAGACATATCAATATCTTCTTTCCGGTCAGCTATGTTGTTTATAAGAACATTCTTTTGCTCGTTCGTCAGGTTAAGGCTGTCGATATAATCAGCTTTTTCGGCCAATGTTTTCAAACCACTTAAACCATCACGATAATTCCAATAGTCTTGAATCGTCATGCCGACATCCATAAACTCTTGAATTTGCTTCTCGTTCAAAGGACTTCTGCCCCGTTCGAAATACTCTCTAGCATTTTTGCTTGCGTACTGACCGAACACACCAGCTTGAATCACATTGCCAACTGTTGCATCGACAGGGAAACGCAAATCTCCGCTGTCTGTATAAGAACCGGCAATAGGATGATCGCCTAGGAACATATCCAAGCCTTGTACAGTCTTTTTGATCTGTCCATAGCCACCGGGTAACAAATAGTACGGAGCAACTTCGCCCACTGTTTCCAATCTGGATTTCTCGTTGCCGTACTGGTCTGTACCCGTGACTAACTCCTCAATAGGCAACGCAGAAGAAATAGGAATACGACCACCTGTTAATGTGCTTGTGTACGGAAGATCCTCTATCAAAGCAAGGAATCCTTCTACCACATTGTCAAGTACAGTATCTTCCTCATCCTCGTCATCATCCCAGCCGAATGTCTTGACAATTACATCGATAATGTCAAACGCAGGATTATAACCGGCAATAGATTCAAACGCCTTGCCAAAAAGATGCTGGACAACTGCAAGCTGAACAAATGTAGCAGTTACCTTTGCTGCCGTTTTTGCGTTTCTCAGTAGACCATTTTGGATATCCTCATTAGATACCTTCACTTCTTGAATCGTATCGTAGAATTGGCTGTCTAGCTGATTTCTGACTTCCAACTGGAATTTGGTTATAAGGCCGAGCGTTTTAGAATTGTACAACTGTGGTTGCTGACCGAGCGATCTGTCACCCATCAGCCTAGATACCCATTTATCAGTTTCATAGTGAGCCTGTTGGGAATCCATGCCCTTGCGTGTTAATTCGTTGTACTTGGTTCGTGCAATCAGTTCTGTAGAAATATCATCAACAGCACTCATCAGCACATAGCCAGCATCTCCCACTTTCTGGAACGGAGTACGGCTGAATCTATCAGCACCCTTCCTACGGATCACAACCGGGCTATTCTCGGCAAAGTCATCACTTCTACCATAGATAGAGCTAACCTTGTTTGCTACTGTCTGTCCAAAAGCCTTAACAAAGTCTGCCTTGTTGGTCTTGGCGAATGTCTGCGCAACGGGAAGGAAGTTCGTCAAAGAGGACGAAACATTGAATCCTACCATGTTGCTACCGACCTGCTTATTGATCGTATCGAGGAATGTGATAGCTCGTCTACCGATAATGCCTTCAACACCTCTATCAATCAGCGTAGTCTTACCAGCAAGCACATTGGCTTCTTCGTTTAGGAATTTCGCAAAAGTAGACAGATGGGATTTGTAAACCTTCTCGATTCTCTCTTGTGCTTCTTCCTCAGAAAGTGCATCCAGTCCTTCCAGTCCGTTTGCCTGTCCGTAGGTATCGGCAATGTAGTTCCGCAAGGCTCTCAATGTTTGGATGTCGTCAATGTGGTAGATTTGGTTTTTGGCCGCTGTTGCGTATCTCTCCAAACCACCCAAAAGATCAAACGATGTCCGCTTGCCAGTTCTATGCATGGCACTGGCAAAGTAAGGCTGTCCAGGCTTCAGGTCTGCGGTAACGCCATTCAAATCCGTAGGCAAATCCTTGGCTCTTATATCGTTAGGATTGAACGGCAAGCCGAGCCGGGAGAATGTATCTTCCATTGCCCGGAAGTGCAGGAAGTAGTTATCCAGTCTAGGAATCTCAGGATATGCGTTTCTCGTTCTGGATTCGTTGATGCTTGCCAGTGTTTCATCATAAAACTGTCTGATCCGGGGATCTTTTGCAAGACCCTTGATTCTCGACCTGACAGCAGGATCTTTGAAATCTGTCGCAAGTTCAGCATCACCATACGATACAATGTCATTATTCTCTGTGACATAGAAACCTTCGGCATACATCTGGGCCGCAGCACTTTCCTTACTTCCAGGCTTGATGTTGTATTGCTTGGAAAGCTGAGCAAGCAAGCCATCTTTCCGGTTAGTAATGGAATTAAGCCATTTGATACCTTCCGTTTCGTTCTGCGCCACTTTGTTGACAGTAATATCGCTAAGAATCTGTCCTTCCTTATAACCCAATGCCTTTTCCATAACTCTCTGCGGTGTATTGTCAACCGTTGAGAATGTTGAAAGATTCTTTGCTTTCTTCAATACCTTGTCGAAATCCAGACCCTTTTCAGCGAATTTGGTTTTCATACTGTCCATAATGCCTTGGTGCAGTGCTTTCCGTGTCAAAGGCTCAGTCACACCAGCATCAGGCATAAATGCTTGCTGGCCATCGGCTACACCCTTTTTGTTGCGGACTTCATAGGTTGCAACAGGCTCTACAGGCTCTACAGGCTGAGTAGCCGTGTTTTTCTCGGCAACTGCCGTAGGAGCAATATCACCAAGCAAACTGTCAAGGTACTCTTTCGTAGGTGCTTCGTTAGCAGCCTGTTCCCTTTGAATCTGCCGGTAATCGTTCACGCCATCAATAATGCTGTCGGTAACATCCCACAGTACCGAATCTTCAACCCTGTGCGTTTCGGTCACCTTGGCATCCATATCAGCAACCTTCAGGATTTGTGCCAACTGATCGCCGGGATTAATTATGCTTTCCGGGAAATAGCCAGGGCAAATGCCGTTCAACTCTTGATATACAACATCAACAGGTACACCATTCTTGGAGAATCGCACTTTGCCAAAATACATTCTTCTAAGCTCACCGTTTGTAAGCTTAGTCAAGACTGCATCCTTGGTCAATTCCAGAGCATTGGAAATGTCGATAGCAGAGCCGTTGCGGAGCATAGCCTTGGCGTTTTTAACATCCTCAGACACATAGGTATTTGTGTATGTGCCGAATTTCTCCCGGACTTTATAATACAACTGCTCCCTAGTGTACTCGTTGGTACTGTACTCTTGGATCAGATTACGCACATCCGCCATCTGATTTCTGCTAATTGGTAGCTGACCATTTACACCATCGGTTATCCAATTGACTGCATCTTTTGACAAAGGCGTGGTGTCCGGGATCTCGTCATATTCCGTAGTTACTTCAGGCGGTGCATCCACATCATCCAAAGAAGAAAGTCTGTCGGTATCCTCTGCGTTTGCTTCTTGCTCCAATGCTTCAAGCCTTGACTTGACATTACTCCATTCCTCACTGAGCCTGTTAAACTCGTCGCCAAACTGCCCATCTTCTACCATCTTGGACAACCGGCTTTCCACCTCATCCAACTGCTGCGTAAGGCTGTCAATCTCTTGCTCAATGGAAACAAGATTATCCGGGAACAGTTCTTCGGTGGTTGTTGAATTTTCAACATTCACGGGTACATCTTCCGCAATCGGTACATTTTGTTCCGTTTCGGCTGTTTCAGCCTGGGCAACTGGCGCAATTTCCAGTGCGGACGGAAGGGCAATGTCCTTGCCGTATACATTGTAATTGCCGGTGGACTTCTGCGTTTCGCCTACATTGGAAAGACTGTTTAAATCGGTACGGACTACTTGTTCAGGACTAAAAATCACATACGATTTACCACGATATTTGACATCTTCACCATACCCACCGTCTGCACCTTCATCCAGCACAATTCCGTCATAATCGTAGCCATTGTCAATGAGGAAATCCTTTAAGTCCTCACCCTCTGTCCAGTCAATGCCTGTAATCTTTGCATACTCAGCATCTGACAGATAAGGATTGATACCAATAGCATTTCCACCCTTGATATAGTCCTCAATGTAGATTCTTCTTGCTTCAGCATCGGCAAGATCAAAAGGCTTTCTAATATCAAGATATACTTCATAGGTTTTAGGATTGACTGCAACTTTTCCAGCACTAATACTGCTTGCGCTGGTGTTTTGATACCTGTCTGCATACTCTTGATTTTCGGTAAAGTATGTTCCAGCATTGAACGATGTTATATTGCCGTTGGGCGATCCGTGATACATTGGCTTAATTCTGCCGCCTTCGTCACGAATTACACTATATTGCAATCGTTCCTGTGTTTCCACCGGGATTTCTCTACCATGGCTATCCTCACTCAGTGAAAAGCGAATGTCAGGATCAGCGGTAGGATTGGTGTTGGAAGTAAGTTTAGCCTGGTTGGAATCAAGAACAATGTACTCCTTTACCCCTCTGTACTCACTTAAATAGTTGATAACACCGTCATAGCCTTTCGCCATCAGTTCGCTATAGTGTGGCTTCAGTTCCTCGATCAAGTCAGCATATGTGGCATCGGCTCCCGTTTCCTGAAGCATATGGATAAGGTGAACAGGCCCGTTGCCGTTTTCTAGCTTAACTTCTTCGTAAATATCCGCAGCGGAATCAACATCACCACCCAAGACCTCAACAATATCCAAAAACGCATCCTTTGAGATGTCGGTCATATCGATTGGATTCTTCACATTCAAGTAATAGGGTTCTGTCTTGCCGTTTTGGAATTGTGGGAAGTTTTGCAGATATTCGGCATCGTCAGAGAAGAAGAAGCCCATATATGTGTTGCTGTCACCTGTGGCTTCACCCTGCTTCGATTTATCGAATACTGTGAAATCACTGTTGGTTGTATGGTAGACCTTCAGTAGATTGCCGTTTTCGTCACGAATCTTGGAATCCTTGAAGTACTCGTTCTGTTCCTTGGTCAGCTGTTTTCCGGTGGAATCGCTGAGAGAAAACTGCCTCTTGACAACTGGGTTTTCTTGTGCTATGTTGTCTGTAGTAGGGATTGTGTCCGACTTGACGGACTGCCCTACTTTTTTTATTGGACTAATATCATAAAGTATTTTTTCACCATTTGCGGTATTTGCAATGTTCAAAGTTGCTTCCCAAATGGTGTTATTTTTATCTTCAATATATGTTGTCCAATATTCCCAATTGTTTTGCCCATTGTTATCAAGCCAACCGTGTGGATACCGAGGTGCTTTGCTTCCGTCATACTCTGCTGCAACAATAAGCTCGTCAATAAGTGCTATGGCTTCCTGCTTCGCTTCATTGCCGATATACTTAGTTGTTAAATCCTTGTTTACAAGAGTTTTCTTTCCACTTTGGTTTTTGAACCTAGCGTTTGGCTTTGCAATGGTAATGTCAACCGCATTTCCGTTTGGATCATAGGCGGTAAATGATTCCCCACCAAGTTCCTTGACATATTCTTTCACCATCCCCAACCGTTCAGCTGGTGTAAGATTATCAAGCAATGTGGAATCCAAATGCACACCAACACCATAAGATTTATTGTTCCCATCAACGATTTCACCAAGCGAATACTGTTTTTCGGTTTTCGCCTTGCTGTCAGCCTTGTAGGCTTCAGCAAAAGCCTTTTTAACCTTTTCCAGCTGTCTTGCTTCCTTGCTGCCGGCAGTAGCTACCTTGCACAGATACTTGACTTCATCGTACATCTTTTGGAACACATTTCTGTGGTTTGTGGATAGATTGTTGATAAACTCCGTATCTGTGAATAAGTAGTCACCAACAAGATCAGCGGTAAGTTCCTTTACCGGGTCAGCATCAGGATCATGCTTGCTGTACAGTTCCGTAATTGCTTTCAGTCTGCTGTCATATTCGCCCTTGCTACGGGCATACTCAGTAACAGCACTTTGCAATTCTTTGTAGAAATCTGTACCTTCCAAAACATGGGTAATCTCATGGCCTACAACCTTATTTAAAGCCTTTGCAGACTGGACATTAAGTGTAACGCCATCCTTAGAAACAAAGCCATTACGCACAACGCCATCCATTGCAAAGCCGGATTCTTTCAGCCTTTGGTTATTGGTGAAATCAAAAAGAACACCCTTATCTGCTGATATTTTTGCGATCATATCAACAAATTCGTGTGTTCTGTTTGTGTTATTCAATATTCCGCTGTCAATGGCTTTTTGAATGACTGCTTGTTGCTTCTTGTCATACTTGGATAAATCAGCCGTGTATGCCGTGTGCTTTCTTGCCAGTTCGTTATAGCTTTCGGCAAGGCGATCACCCTTTACCATTTCAAAGACTTCATCATTTAGCTTTGCTTTTGCCGTGTCCCGGTCAAATGTCTGCTTCAATTCCTCTAGCTGTTGTTTCAGCTGAGCCTGATGTTCAATCTGTGCATCTGACTTATCGCCAGTTTTCATATTGTACAGTTCATTATACTCAGCCTGTAGAGCATCCAGTTTAGAGGAATTGTCCTGGTAGGCTTTGTAGGCATCACCGCTTAATACTTCTTCAATGGTATCGGTGGAAATACGGCCTTTCGCCATATCTTCTTCAACCTGCTGCTTAATGGCATTCTTTTGAGTTGTAGTAAGCTTCTTTCCGTCCTTCTCTTGCTCTGCAATCCGTCTTTCTACTTCCTTGTTTACAACCGCTTCCTCGTTTGCGGTCAAGCCGGTTACATAGTCAACACCCCTCTTGCTTGCGTTAATAGCCTGAATACTGCTACCGACACCGCCAAGCACAGCACCACCAATAAAGGATTCCCAGGCATCCTCAAATGAGAACAGTTCGCCAAGTTCCTTTTCGTCAGCATAGGTGAGCTTCTGACCAATCGCACTTCCAAGGCCAGCAAGAATTTCCTCAAAACCTTCACCGGCAACATCAACACCAAGCTTCGCAGCTGTACGAACAGCTTTATCGGAAATTTTTTCAAGAAGCGGCTTAACAACAACATCATCGAGTGTACCACCGCCAAAATTGATACCACCGGAAATCTTTTCAGTAAGGAGTTCAACCGCTGTTGTAATTGCAGCACTGGTAGTTCCTTCTCCCCATGTTGCATCATTCTGATATGCGCTCTCAATTTCACTACCAAAGCTATTAACACCCATTGTAACCCACATAGGAACACCGACATATTGCAAAGCCGCTGAGCCTACTAGGTGAGCTGCCGACTGTACAAGACCTTCAGACTTCTCACCAAGGAGAGAATTCTCTTCAGTATCTCCGGAAATCAATCGTGCAAGAGCTGAAATACCTGCCGATCCTATATCGCCAACAACCTTTCCGCTTTCCTCTGAATGCAAAAGGTCTTTGGCAATGAATTTCCTTGTATCTTCTCTGAAATCATCAGAAAACCATCCACCGACTGTACCGGCTACATGTGCGCCAGTATCAATCAAGTTCTCCGTTGCATCAACAACAGCCGTTCCTAAATTATCGTTAGCTTCTACGGCAGTTCCAAGGAGGGTCTTGATAACATCGCCAAACTGATATCCGTCACGGAACGCACCACCTTCAAACCATGTTCTCTTTTCGCTTGTGTCTGCACCAACATCCCAGCTTCCACTACGGACAGTTCCACCTGTGGGAGCAATATCATTACTGCGGAACAACATAGTTGCCTGGTCGTGCGCACCTGGTCTTAACATTACGGTAGGGGCAATATCTTCATCAGCCGCCTGTTCATTCTTCAGCTTTTTGTAGTTCGACAAAAAAGAATTGGTCGGTGATTGCTTCTTTTTTTCCTCTTGCTCTTGCTGCTTTTTCTTCTGCTTTTTGTATTCATCCATGAAACTCATAGAATCACTCCAATCATCTAACCAGCTGACTTTGCTTTAATGCAAACGGTGATTTCTTGAATAATGTAACACCATCAACAGTGTATTCCTGAACCACACCGGAATTTACAAGGCTAGCAAGCTTCGCTTCGCTAATAGGCCCATATCCCAAGGCACTAATGCTCTCCATAGTTTTCTTGTTGTTTGAGCCAGAAGATTCGCTGGAAGATCCATTAGAAAAAGAGCCGCTTCTAACAGTGCCTTTGCTAGTGCTACTGTTTTTTTTAGGATTCGTCTTTTTTGGGGGGCTATTTCCGGGTGATTTGGTTACTTTTGGTTTAGCTATTGATGCTTGCAACCTAGCCGCTTCCGCTGCCTTCTGGTCAGCATACTGTTGTTTTTGGAATTCCAATGTTGCATTGTACTGCCGCTGTTCCTCTGCAAGAGATGCGTTGTACTGTCTGATCTGCTCGGCAAGTGCGTTTTCATGGTTGATCTGTGCAAGCACATCTTGATAACGAGCATAGTAAATTTGGTCAAGATTCGTTTTCTGTTCGGTCTTTTCACGCAAAAGCTGATTCTTGTACTGGAAGCCTTCAAGATTCAGCTGAAGCTTTTTCTCCAATGCCCGGAATTGAATCTCAGCAAGTGCAGAATTGTTCTGTAGCTGTGCTTCACGGATGCCGTTGTTGAAATCCATAAGAATCTTGTTATAGGTTTCTCTTGCTACCGCTACTCTGTTTTGGTAGGCATTGTACATACTGACTTGGGAGCTTTCAGCAAAGCCAGTATTATGCAAACCGGAAGCGGCCATCTTCTCAGCTTCAGAGCCATATTCATTGCTCTGCTTTCGCCAGTCTACATAAGCACCGGACTGTTCCTTGGTGTAGTCCTTCTTTGCCTGTTCCTTCTGCTGTTCGATTTTCTGAATAGCAAAATCAGTTTGCTCATTCTGTAGCTGGGTCTGCTTGTCAGCCCATTGCTCGGTAGCAGTGACTTGATCTTGATAGTACTTGTCAGATTTATCAATCATATCTGTATAAGTCTTTTCAAGATCGCTCAATGCTGTTTCCTTGGCATTTTCTACTTTTGTAAATCGTTCATCTTCATAGTTAATTGCATAGTTATTTGCCATTCTCTCACCCCTTACCGCTTAATGTAGCCGCCTACATAAACTTCCAATGTGACAGTTTCCAGACTGAATCTAGTATTAGAATAGAATTTTAATTGCAAATCCTTGAATTTCTTGCGCTTGATTCTGCTTACAAAGTAATCTGTCACATTTTCATGCGTTCCGATCAATTCAAAATCCGTCTTTTCCGTCTTGGCATATACGGAGATATCGCCTGTTGCTTCAGCAACACTACCCCTTTTATTTGTGGTCTTTTGATGTTGCGGATATTGAAATTTATCAAGCGGAGTTGTCCACCAGCTTTCAATGTTGCATTCATTGTCAGTTAAGGTGTACACACCATCCTCAGTGCCTAGATAAAGGACACCATCATGCACCTTGGCACATGTAATTCTCTTTTCCAGTTGCCAATAGAACCAGTCATATTCAATGTGATCCTCATTGGTAAAAGCCGTTCTGGAATCAGCCAAATAAACCTTATCACCAATGATAACTAGCAGATACCCTTCCCATTCTTCCAGGATCATATTTTGATACTCAGGCTCGGCAATCAGCTTTCTATCAACCAAAGTACTGCGATGCGCCACCACTTGCTCGGTGGTAACATCACCGCTGATACCTTCCATTCCTCTTTCAGAGAAGAAGATAATATCATCGTTGAAGTTGATAGCCTTGCCAATACATCCTGTGCTGACACTGGAATGCACAGAAGGGTAAATCTTGCCGTAATCATCATCCTGTGCCGGTGTATGGTAAAACACGCTTGTATTGGCTTCAGAAGGCTCACGGAACACCCACAAGCCATTATTACCGGCAACCATGCCCTTTATATTTGCTTCGTCCATACCTTCACGATAAAAGTCGGTATCGCTGAAATAGGTGGGATCGTCAAGGCTACAATGCCATACCATATTGGGATAGTCAGGATTACCGCTGACGAATACTCGGTTATCAAACACCTGCAGCAGAGTACACTTCAAAATGCTGTTCTTATACTTGGGGATAGCTTTTTTGAATTTGATCGATACATTGTCTTGACCATCAGTAAGCGGTACGGAAGGTGCAGTCTTAAATCCGATAAGGCCTTTATCATAATCGACCTGATAATCAACATCAGCTCTCAATTCCTCTCCGTTTACTGTTACAGCCGGCACAAAATCGTAATCAATCTTCATTGTATCTAGGTAATATTCTTTGCTTTGTCCATCAGCAAGGAAAGTATTGATACGATAATCAGACAGCATATTGACATCCTGATACATTGTACCGCCACCGTTTGGCTTTCTTGCAATGGAAGTTGTAGGCACAAACCCCTCTACTTCCTTACAGGTGTTTCCGTCATACTGTAGGTAGCTAACGCCATCCATGAAATAGAAAATGTCCTCATAAACAAATCCATTGCTAATGCCGTTTCCAACAAAATGCAATCTGGTTTCGCTATCTTCTTCAACTATGAAAAGGCCATCATCTGTATGTACCAACATCTGCCCCTTATAGAAATATATCCCACGCACTGCATCTGCGTTAGGGTGTAACAATTTCATTCCCGGCCGTGTGCGGATGCTCTCTGTTTCCCTATAATCCTTCCATACATTCAAGGAATCAGGACTGCGAACAAGATTGATTTCAGCACCACGAAAATCAACACCACGGAAGTTTGTATAAATGCGTGTAATCTTGCTTCCAATTGCATTACTCAAATCGTCACACCGCCTTTAATGGTAAAGCTCGGCATTGCATACCGGGGATCAAGCCGTTGCAACATCTTTTCGTACTGTTCGTTATATATCCGTCCATAATCGGCAGATACATCACTCATTAACAAGTGCGCTGCCACACCATAAGGCATGATCTCCAACAGGTCTGCACTTAGTTCAAATTCATAGGCTTTATCCTTGGTCTTTTCCGTGATTCTCTCAGGATAGACAAATACATCAATCTCAGCTGTGCCATCTTCCAAAATCTTAATGATAGTGCCATTTGCCTTTAATTCACTCATGACACCCTTAACAATATTGATTTGGTAAACTTCATAACCACAATCTTTCTCAATGGCCGCAAAGTCAATCAGATCCCCCTTGTGTACTTCCATTTCCACATACTTAGGCATCTTCTTCATCCTGACAAGCTCGAACATTACCTGGTTGACTACCTCATTCTGCTTTGCAGCAAGGTCAGGATCATCGGTAAGATGTTCGCTATCAGGATTCAATTCCTCAATAAGAGAAAGATACTTTTTCTTCATTTCCTCTAAGGTCATTTCCTCACCCCTTTAATAGAGAAAAGCACCACCCCGGAGGATGGTGCTTAATGTTACATTACTTCGTGATTGTTGTTGTCACCGCCACCGAAAATGTAGTTTTCGTCTACATCGGAGCGGGGTACCGCTACCCATGTGAATGTGTCAACATTGAATATTGCGGCAGGGACGGTCACCATTGTGTAATAGTAGGTTACGGGGCGTTCAATCAAATCCCCAGTTTCGGGGTCTTCTACAAACTCAATATCGTTTGCCGCTGTGTCATAAATATCATACCCATCATTGGCGTATACTCTAATAGCACTCAGTACGCCATCCACATACTTCCGTTGGGCGTTCATGTTCTCCAGCACAATATCCGGTGCAGGTTCAAATGTGATAATAGCCATTATCTATAAGTCCATCCTTTCAATTCAATTTGTGATAATTCTTCTTCTGTCAATTTTGCGATATTAGTGCTTCCTAGAGTTAATGTGTACGCACAATTGTTACCCAAGGCGTTGATAATACTCATTAGGCTATCATGTGTAAGTAACGAGCAGTTTTGAAAGTTAGCATTAGCATATATACCACCTACAATAGTTAAGTTCTTAAGGGATACTAAACCAAAGCCATTAGCCCAAAAGGTTGTCCCCAAACTGGCATCAATGCTTACTATCGTTTCAAGTAGATTTGCATTTGCAAATACAGTATAGTCAGGGGCGCATAAAAAAACTAGCGGTACTTTTGTATTTGTTATTTTCGTATTCCTGTATATGCCATTTGTGCTAGCGTAATCTGAGACTTGAATTGGGTATTTAGGGTTATAGCTATCGTCATTCCAGCCGTACGCAAATGCATATTTGTAGTCGGCTCTATTGCCATTTTCTTGATATGCATCCCAAAAAGCGTCATACTCAGCTTGCTTGCCATCGACTACACCTTGTTGATATGCGGCTTCAGTATCACCGCCATCTGCTTGTCCTTTGGTATAGCCAGCATCATACACTTTCTGCTGATTCTCAGCTATTGTGGTTAGTTTTGTTGCAATATCACCCATTAGCAGTAATCTCCTTATAATCGTTGATACACAGCATCTGCAATAATAGAGTCTATCCACTCAACAGCCTCTCCGTTAAGACCGAGCGCATCTCCAATTTCGTGACATACATTGTGTCCATCAATATAAAAATCCGTAGTGTTATACTCACTTTCAACCCAATCGAACCAAGTCATGCCTTCGTTGGCGGTGTATACATTGTTATCATATTCCACAGTAAAAGTGATGGTTTTCATACAGCCAGACATCAAATATTCTTGCATGGCAATGATACCATCAAGGGCGGTGGATATGTCACCTATGGCAGTATCCAGAGTTTCATCCACATAATTGGTGGTCGCCAAGCCTAATGAAGGCAAGTCATTCACAAGCTTCTCTGCCAGCTGGTTAACTTCTTCCTTGGTGTAATAGTTGCTAAGGTCAACTGTGCCACCGCCACCGATTCCAGCAAATTTCTCTTCCAAATAAGCATTGGTAGCTGCGTTCTGCACAAATGCCATGTTTGTATCGGTATCGATAATTACCTTAACCACAGCACCGGCAGCAAACAATGCGTCAATGTTGCCCAAATCGTTTGCGTGGGCATCGGCAAAGGTAAACACAGAGGATACCTCCCCGGCATCACCAGGGTAATACACGATTAAGCCAGTGACCTCAGAAGCATCACAGGGGGCTCTGAATACAATCTCCGCACCGTCATATATTGGGTAATTCAAATTAACTCTTACATTCATCTTTACCACCTCACTCTACTGTTGCTGGCAGAATAGCACTAGCAACTTTGCTATCTATATATGAATTGATTGCCGCCTGATCCTCGTCTGTCCAATAGTCAACACCACGGACAGGGGCATATCCAGCTTCGCCCTTATCTCCCTTTTCGCCCTTTAAGGATGCAAGCCATTCATCCACTGTTCCTTTAAAGCCATTCGCAACAGCAATTTGGTATGTGTCTGTGTGGATCACATCTATTCTGTTAATCTTTCCTCGCAACAGCTGGCTTGCTGATGCGTTTCCTTTAAGGCTCATATATTCAGATCCTTTCTATGGAAGAAGCACCACCCCGGGGGATGGTGCTTACTTTATTAAATGCTTATATTCCTGTTTTCGCCTGTGCCGACACGAATCAAATTCAGAACTCCGTTGGAATAGTCAGCAAAACACAGATCAAAGGTAGGCACACCGCCTGTTCTCATGTGCGTAGTTTCTACCACTGGGATGCCGTTCACATCACCATTCCAGTCTACATGTCTATGTCCAGCCATTGCGAAACGCACCTTGCCCTTGGCATTGGCAAAGTTGTAGGACTTGCCTGCAACTGTGGTAGTAGTGCGGTCATTGAAAGCCCTGGCTATCGCTGTTATGGTGTTGGCAAAGGTCTGCACCGCACCACTTGAATTACGCACGATATGGAAGAACAGAACAATGTTGTCTGCCGTGTTTGCCATCAGCGAGTTAGCAAACCATTCATATTGATTGTTGTCTGCTACATAGGATTCCATTCCACTGTTCAATATAAAGAATCTTGTCTTGGGTGTATCAAAGCTGTAATAAGGATTGCCGTGATTTCGATACCACAGATTGCTGATTACATCATTCGGCAAAGCACCAGTCCATTTTTCAGTCTCTGCATTGAATCTGCCTTGCTCGTTGGTGTCATGGTTGCCGACCACCAAATGGAAATCGTTCGCAAAAGACCGCATCTGTGCATTGATATACCCCAGTTTCCAACAGGCTTCTGCCCTTGTGTCGCCATTGCCAAGCCAGTCACCACCGCAGAAGATGTTGTAGATGGGTGTGCATTCATGGTACTTTCTCAGGCACTCCATATAAGAAGCAAATTGATTCTCCCATCCTGTGCCTTGGGAGAGATGGGGATCTGTGAAGAAAAGGAAAGGCTCAAAATCGCTCTCACTATCGAAATAGGAAGCAAACAGCTTTACCTTTTCCGTGTTGACCGGGTATGTTCCTTCCTTCATCTCGTCGATGCGAACATCCAAAGCACTCAAAGATTCGTTTACCCCGGCAAATCGTGGGTCTTGCTTCAAATGCTTTACATAGCCAGTAAAGTCCGCAGGGGAGATAGCCGTGGACGCATTGTATGTGCTTGCGTTTGCGAGCAAGACAACTGCGTAGCAATCTTGTGACGCCTCATAGTATCCGTCATTGTTCCAACCAACGGAATCAATTGCTTTGGTATCCGCAGTAATATTGTCGGTTGCAAACAAATTGACACACCAGAACAAATCGCCCAGACCATCGACATACAATGCTTCGCCTTTTCTAACCATTATTGGCGTTGCCATGCCAAGACGAATCTTGGAAGCGACAATTCCTTTTCCATCAGTATAGGTTACATTTGAAAACTCCGTGTTCGTATAGCCGTTGTTGGCGGCATTCATCTCTGCAATTTCGTCTCTCAGTTTGCAGATGCGGTCATACTCATGAACACTCACATATCCGTTAAAACTGTCAGGGGTGATGCTATCCGCAGCATTTTCGCTCCATGTTGCCTTTGCCTGCAAGTTAATCATCACATAGCCATCTTGTGGTACTGTGTAGATTTGGTCACAAGTTCCATAGTTCGAATCACTGGAGTTGCCAAGGATTGTGGGAGACTCGAGGTTGTCATCCTCCAAAATGTAGACACACCAATGGTTGTTACCGATGCCCTCAAAGGAGATTACGGAATTTTTCTTGACAAAGAACGGCTTCTTGTTGCGGATGCGAGCCTTCTTGTAGTCCTGTAAGCCGTTGGAGTTCATATAGCCTTGAACCCAATCATCTCCAGAAAGAGTATAGTACCCCTCCTTGATTGCCAAAACCTGACCTCTCACAGCATCACCGGCAGTCTTATAAGCCTTTCCGTTTGTGTCAATGCGAATATCTTTTGTTTCATAATCGCCAAGCGGATATGTAATAGTGACCACACCGGCACTGGAAGGAGCAGTAACAACATCTCCCTGTGCATAAAGGTAAAGCATATAGCGATTATTGACAGTATCGTAGTTAATGCTGTATTCCATTCCATCATTGGTATGGATCAAGCCGGTATCAACCGGTCTGCACTCGTTAGGAATGACAAACACCGCTTCACCACTACCGCCATAGAACAGGTTGGCTTCACGGAAATTCACAGTAATTGTGGCATGAACACCGTCAGACTTGATATCTGCATCAATCTTAGATTTTGTTTCCTCTGTGATGTAACTAAGATACTCCAAATCCTGCATCAGTACGGTATTGTTGCGAGTAATCAAGTTATCAATTCTTGCTCTCTCGATAGAAACCGCTTCCGCTGCGGCTTCGCTCTTTGCATTGGTCTTGTCAAACTCCGCTGACAGGCTCGTAAAGGCTCTTGCAATGGCTTGATTCTGTACTGGTCTAGTAGATGCCATATCCAGTTCATCGTCCATTACAGCCACATCATCAGGCTTGGGAACAAACTCAGGAATATCGTCACCTTCCGGGAACAGCTTGAACACCTTTGCTCCGTCCTCGTCATAGCCGATAATGGTCTGCGGATTATCATAAGGATTCAGTTCTACTTCGTACCAATAGTCTTTAGGCTTGGAGATAACCTCATCGATCTTTGTATCTTCTTCGGTTAGGAAGATTTCTACACTCTCTGTATTCTCGGTAACAGGGAAATCTTTCTGCAAGACCACATTCTCTGCGTTCTTCTTGCCGTAGACCTTGATCCGCACAACATCACCGGCTAAGAATTGATGCGGTACTCCATCATCATCTGCCGATACAGAGAAGAACACAATATCTCCCCTTGTAGCATAGATGGACTTGTCCTCATTTAAGGTAAACATATTTACTCACCCCTATCAATGAATCTAGGAATGTCACTCAGCGAATTGATATCACTGATTGCATCGTCAATAGATTCAACAGGATATTTAGGCATATAGTAACCTCTGTTCTCGTCAAACAGCAGAATATCACCGGCATTCAGTTTGATAGACAGATAGCTTTTGCTCTTGTAGGTATTCACACCATTGCTACCGGATTCATCCATGATAGTTTCAAGAACAAGGTCTTTAATCACTTGCTCTACATGGTCATTCTTATATAAAAGTTCCGTTTCCTCGGTAACTTTGATTCCTTCTTTAAGGTCTAACACAGGTTGCTCTACAAACAATTCGTGTTTCATAGTTGCTCCTTTCAAAAAAAGAGGGGGAGCGTTGCCACTCCCCCAAAAGTTATGCCCTCAATTACAGAGGGATCTTCACGCAGACCAATTCTTCCTGGGAAATGATCTTTGCGCCATAGGTGTCCAAGCCACGCACATAGTCAGAGAATCGCTTCTCCATACGACCAGCTTCTACCTCGTTGATCTGACCGGCAAAGGCAATAGCCTTGTCGGAACGCACAATGTTGTACACGTGAGTTTCATCACGATACACGTTGTTGGTAGACTTGACATCGTAGTTGTCATACGTACCAACAACACCACGCTTGATCATCTCGTCATTGGCAGTTTTCAGTTCGATCAGTTCATCCTTGAAGGTCTTGTAGCTACGGGGGTCTGCCTCAATGATGCCCTTATCATCAAAGTTATTTTCACGCAGCATAATGATAGCATCATCGTAAGCTTCCTTGATGGATGCACGATCATTACCCTTAGCGGTAATGATATTAACCGCACCTTCCTTGTAGTTGGTGTTTTTGGCTTCATCATCCTCAGAGGACTGAGCCTTACCAGCCACCAGCGCACCGATAAACTTCTCTCGTGCCAGTGCCAGCTTGCGCATGGCTTTCTGCTGATACTTCTCAGGCAGACCGGGTACAGACTGTGCCTTATCCACATCCTTTACCTCAAAGGCAAAGTACTTCTGCACATCGATAACCAAGTTCTGGCTGGAATCGGTCATTTCCTCAATGGTAATATCCTGACCGATGTAGTTACCGATAGTAGGCTCACCAACAGCCAGAATCTTTACAGTCTGTGCATACTGGCAATCGCCCTCATATTCCCGGGTGCAATCCTGCACCAGCTTACACTTTTCTTCCAGGTCATCCTGAATCTTCTTAGACCAAATTGTCTGAATAAAATGCTGTACGGACATAATTTTTCCTTCCTTTCATTGGAGGGAAGCATTATTTCCATTTCGTCATACTGTCAAGTACTCTTTGATACAGAGCCGGGTTATTATCAAAATCCTTCTTGGTAAACTTGGATGCTTCCTCAAAGGAGTAATAATCTTTCAGTCCTGTATCAGGTACATTGGATTTCATGCTTCCCGGTGATTTGTGTTCTTTTTTCGGTTGTGTATTCTTGCTAAAGTTCTCATAGACTTTAGAAATGGGAACATCAGAACGGAACATAGACCGGTAATCCTGAAATTCTTTGCTGTTGTACACTTCTTCAGGTACACCCAGCTTAGCCAATTCACGGCTTGTTTCCGTGTCCTTGATATGGTTGGTCAAAGCAACAAACACAGCCTTATCACGGGCGGTCATATTCTCCACGCCCATTGCATTCAGCCGGTCAGCTTCTTCCACTACCTCGTCAAAGCCACCACGGATAATCTCAGCCACATCAGCACTTGCAAGAACCTCAATATCCTGTGCAGTATAGTTAGGCTTCTCAGGCATTTTAATACCCTTGCGCTCACCATAAAACTTTCTCAGGTCAGATGTGATCTCGCCAATATCCTCTTTTCCCATGCCAGCTTGAAGCACTCCTATAAGTTCACCGTACTTCCGGTCATTCTCCTTGCGAATCTTGGCCTCTCGTCTGGCAATCTTACCGGGCATAACCTCGTCCAGCTTTTCCTTGACCATTCTGTCAACATCAGCTTGGGTATAGGTCTGTTCGGTTACTACAGTTTCTTCTGTGGTCTGCTCCACATTTTCAGTCTGTTCGACAAAGTTTTCGTTATTTTCCATAACTTTTCCTTTCCTATTTTTGATCGGTGTTTGCTTCACCATATTCCATAGCTTTTAACGCCTTCCATGCCTGGGCAATAAAAAAACACCCTAAATGGGTGCTTAATTATTCTTCTTCAGGTACTTCCACCTGTTCGTCTAGCTCTGCTTCTTGTTCAGCATAGCCTTGTTCCTGTTGCTGTAGCTGTTGCATCAAAATACGCATTTGTGCATCTGATATTTGACCGGCTTGTTGGTCTGGATCACCCATAAGGAATTGCTGTGCTTTCTGCTGCATAATCTGTGCTTCAGCTTGGATTTGTGCAATTCTCGTTTGGCTTTCCCTCATGCGCTTAATAGCATCAAGCAATACTTGTTTCGGTGCAACAGAATCATCAGGCAGTGCGTTTACATAGACTTCAAGTTCCGGCAAACGCTGTACATTAAACAGGCCGTTCATGAATAGATTTTCAAGTGTCTGTTCCTGTGCAAAGCGATCATACGGGCTTTTCGGTGTTACATCAATCTTGACCGATGCCTTTAACTGCTCCAATGCAATCTGCGGAATATTGACCATTTCAAAGGTCTTTTCACCAGTCACGGAATCAGTTACTTCTTCTTCCATGTTGATGCCGTTCTCTGCATTAACAACCAGCATTTCAAGATCAATCTTTGCTATATCCTCAACAAAAGCTTTGAATGTTTCCTTTTGCTCTGTCATGGGCGCTCTGGATGCCTGTTGCACCGCTAGAATTGCTCTACCGGATGCGGATTCAGGGTCAACTTCACCCGTTGCCGTATCACCAGCACCGGCCAAATCTCTTGAAACATTGATTAGATCATCAAATAGCAGCTTCACATCTGCAGACATTTGAGCCGGTTGAATGATGCCAATAATCTTGTTTACATCGTCTACCGGTGCTCCATTGGTTTCTATGGTGATACCAACTTGATTCAGTGCATCAGGATTAGCAATCTTGCTTGTATCAACAATTCTTGTAGGATAGGATTGATCCTTGACCGTCAGCACTCTGCGAATTGCGATTTTATTTACCTCAATTTGATTGGGGATGTGGTATCTAACCTCACCCTCACCACGGGCAGAACCTTCTTTTTCTTCCCAATTCATGTGTGCTACCGGGTAAAGCTTTAAACCGATACTAACATTGTCACAGATAGTTACCCATCGTGTAGCACAAGCGAAATAGACAACACCATCAGCTTTCCGGTAAAACTTGTACACTACCGTTACCATAGGCTCTAGTTCAAGTTTAGCGGCTTCTCCGCTTTCCTCAAAGTTATCCATGTCACCGACAATTAAATCCGTCTGTGCCTTATTCAAGCCTTCACGCAATGCCAAATCAATAGCATTTACTACCGGCATCCTCTTGCGAATCAGGATATACGGCTGATTCTGAATATCATCGTCATTCTCATTGCCGTAGAATATATCGTTTTTCTTGATAACCTCATGTACTGGCTTGTTGTTCTCTGCATCGTACCAAATGTAGATAATGCCCTCGTCATTGATGGCAGAATCCTTTGTTACTCTGCGTAACTTGAAGTCCATCTTGTCTTGTTCCCATATCCGGGCAATGTAGTTGTTCAACAGCTTGCAATACTTTTCCGCTGTGGGTCTAAAGCTGGGATTCTCAAAGTTCATGGAATCAAACACAACGCCATACAGATTATCGTGAATAACTGCGACCTTGTACTTAACAATAGGTTTGATGAAGTTCTGCTGCACCGGCTCTACTCCACCCAGCTTTGCACCACCCCATTGATCGCCATTATAGAACCGGTAGTTTTTGTCTGTATCTTCCGGTATACCAACCATTCGTTGGTAGTTTCTGCCCTTCTCAAACAATCCCCAAATAGGGGTATCCATAATTTCTTGTCTATCCAATTATCTCACCCCCTTACGGAACATCTTTCTGTCCTTCGGCTGTGCCATTGTAGTTGTCAATGTTCTGCATGATAGTGGCTTTTCTGCTTTCTGTTCGCTCTAGTTCTTTCTTTGCTTTATGCTCCTTGTATGCTTCCAATGGGTTAACATTGGGAAGCTCGATAGATTCACCGTTGCTTACCTTCTGTCCCACCTTTGCACCAACCACAAAGCACAGTATGTTAGCTGTAGCCATGACAGCCAAAAGTAATACTTCCATATTTTCCCCCTATACGATTGTTCTTGAATCCCCTCTGCCATTCTGCTGCACAGTTCGCTTCTCAACGCCAAAATGATACTGCGGTGCAACATGGAATGTATCAACCGGAATTATAACTTGGTTCTTAATCTCGTGCGCTATAGCTAAAGACATCATCTGATCGTCATGGCCGCCCTCTGGTGCTTCTATACGCCCCTTTTCGTTACGGACGATAGTTAATAGTTCCTCTAGTGTTTCCCGGTCATTGATCGTATCGCAATGCTCTCTGACTATCTCTACAAGCCTGGATATGATTGTCGGTCTTGTTAGGCTCGTTGTCTTGAATCCAAACCGCTTCTCTGTTTTGCCGGTGTAGGTATCTTGCGCTTCTCTTGTGTACTGATTCATATAGCCTAGTCTTTGCAACTCCTTGATAGGGTAGCTGTCAAAGTTAGCTTCTATACCAATCAGCGCATCCCGGTAAAACTTACCCAGGCAATACATTTGTCTTGTGTATTGGTCTGCATCGAATTGGTGTCTTAGCTTTGCAACTTGCATCCCGGTCTTTGCATCCACCACATCACCCACAAACCAGTCTGATCCTTCACCGGCAGTATCACCGGACAATGCAAACTTGGTAAAGTTAAGCTGATTCGGCAGCACATATAGCTTGATATATCCGTCAGGATCACTCTGCCACTGAATATCAGTTATCCGTAGACCATCGTATTTGTATGTGAAATAGCCTACTCTCAAAGGCTTTGGAATGACCTCTAACCGCTTTTGTATTGCCCTGGCATTGAATACAGTTTTACCGAGAATACCCCACTTACCTAAGCAGTAGACCTCATAGGTGTATTCATCGATATATTGCAAGTCCTCTAGTGCTTTTCGGTCATCATCTGTTAGGAATTTGTTGTCCTTATAAGTAGAAAAGCAGACTGTAGCCAGTCCGCTGTCTATGAAATGTCGCTTGATCCAGTGCTGAATATTGATAGGGTTAAACGATAAAACCATTTGCTTCTTGGATTTACCGCCACGCAAACGCACTTTTAGTTGGTTTATATCAGCTTCTTGTGTTTCTGTGGCTTCTTCTACCCATATATCCGTCAGCTCACCATTGGCAAAGGTGATTGATTTAATCTTTTCAACATCATCCAGTCCAGCAAAAGCAACCTCATTCCCGGTCAGCTTGCATATAATCCGCATATCGCTTTCGTTTACCTTGAAATGCTCAGCTAGATTCCAGTTTGATATAACTTGCTTTAACAGAGGAAATGTTGACCTTCTGTTTGTATCGCCTGTTTGACGGACTACCAATAAATTACACCGGGTAGAATGTATCAGCTTGAATATATACCGCTGTGCTATGAAATAGCTTTTACCGGAAGAACCACCGCCATAGAAAACTAAATAACGATCTGTATTATCCAGGAATGGTAAATACACATCGTTAAATACCTTCTTTGGTATTCTGATATTTACATTCATTCATCCACCAACTCCACATTGATGGTAATAGTGTCGGTTACATCTGCTTTTATCTCTTGCTTTAAGCTAAATTCATCTTTATTCTTTCTTTCAAGATACCATTTAGATAGGTCTATATCTCCCATTTCAATAGCTTCTGTAACATTTATCTTAGCTTGTACAGATGGTTGTTTCTTTAGTTCCTCTTTTCTGTCGCTAAATTCAGGATATTTATTGCAGTAATCGTATAGCGCATCTTTAGAAATACCAGCATAAAGACAACACTCAAGATCAGTTAAACCCTTCATAAATCCATATTCTAATTTAGCTATAACTTCCGGTGTCATTACTGTAGGTCTACCAGCATTACTTTTCTTCTTTGCCATATACGATCACCGCCTTTCTAATAGATAATAATGCACCATAGGCGATACCAAATGTACCGCCCTTTGGAGGAAGTATTTTATATTCTTTATCCCAACATGAATCAATAAAGAATACTGGTGCTTATATAGGAAAAAGAAAAATCACCTATCCGCAATAGATAAGTGATTTATTTCTTTTGTTTCTTTTCTTTTCCTAGCATACACGATAAATCATTTTATAGGGGCATTCAAGGGCTTTTGGGGGCTTCTAGGGGCATTTGTTGTGTTTTTTGTGAAAAGTGTATAACCCAATGGTGATTTATTTGTGCCATATTCCGTCTTGATTATATAACCCACTGGTGATATATTATAGCCATGAAGCGAACCCAATATTTACCAAAACAACAATAATTATTTGGAGGCTATGAGATATGAAAAACTTTCCTAAATATGTAAAGACCGCCGATGGATATATCGGAACATTCTGTGGATTTGATTTTGCTGGTGATCCCATTTATCGTTTTCCCGGTGGCGAAAGAAACGCAGACAAGTGGGAAATCGAAAACGGAAGCGACAACAAAGGGGACTTGTTATAATGGGGAAATATGAAGTTTCCCCCTTTAATGGGGAGTTAATGCTTGTAAAAGCGGTGTGCGATAGGCTTAACGGAATAATGGTTATTGGTTTTTATTGTGAAGATTGCGGAAACGCTTATGTAAAAATACCGCAAAATGAAGCCGTTGTTCCAATTAACCCAAAAACAGTGTGCAGGAATAGCGGAATAAAAGACAAATACGACGAACCAATATATGAATATGACCTTTTGAAACTTACACACGGGTTGAAACCGCCTTGTTATGGCTTCCTTATTTGGGACAATTTTTATAAGGCGTGGAAGATACGAAGAAGAACCGACAGAACTGCATATTGTAATATCGATGATTGGGCGGTTGAAGTTGTTGGAAATATTGTAATAGATGCCGATGATGCAGAAAAACTTTACAATCAAGAAAAAGAAGAGGATGCAAAAGAAGCGTTTATAGACAATTCTTATTGTCCGTCAAAGTTTAAGAAATAAGGGCGGCTAACCACCTCCAACAAAAGGAAAGAGGGATTTTACCCATGACTGAAAACAAATCAACCAGCGAAGCCCACCTTAGAGCAGTACAGAAGTACAAGCAAAAAGTGAAACGCATCACCCTAGAATTTCACCCCACAGAGGGCGAAATGTGGGAACACATCCAAAGCCAAGGTAACAAGCAAGGCTATATAAAGAGCCTGATCCGGGCAGATATGGAGAAGAAGTAACAAAGGGGAAGCATTACGCTTCCCCTTTGTTATTTTTTGTTTCTGGTTACCATCCCATCGCCATTCCGAATAAATACATAAGTAACATAATCCAAACTAAAGCATAGTCAAACTTTGTTACTTGTTTGCTGAACAAGCAAATCAGCCCAGCTATTACCCAAAATCCAAAAGTTAACCAATACATATTTTCTCCTTTTTGTTCAAAATAGCTTGTACATGCTCTACTGCTCTTTTGCTAGTGTCCTTCGCCCAATCGTAGCTTCTGCCGAAATCGTCAGCAATCTCTTCCAATGTTTTGTGCTGAATATATCTCAAATGTAGCACCTTATACTCTGTTGGACTATAAAGCTTCTCGATGGTCTGTGTGACCTCTTGCTTTTTATCTCGTAGCTGAGCGACATAGCAAGTTATCTCAGATATTGTGTCCATGCAGTTATTTACGGCATCTGCCATTTTCTGCTTTGATCCAGAGGACTGCACACATTCATGGTTCATTGTAGCCGTTATGCTTGTAGCAAGATCATACCATTGTTGAATCTCGATCAGCTTATTAGGAATGATTGCATCTAATCGTTCAACCTGTTCCAGAAATAAGTATGTATCGCCTTTAGTTCTCACTATTTCACCACCAAACTTTCAATTTTTGCTTAAAATAATTCTAAGTATAGTTATAGTTTCTTAGAGATAATTAGAATTTACCTGTGCTTTGATTTTTTTCTTTTAACATCGCACCGCTTGCAAATAGTTGAGTGACCGTTTTTTCGTCTTTTGTCCAAGGCGAAAAGTTCTATTGGTTTTACTTCATTGCACATATAGCACTCACACCTTCCGTCTTTTTCCTTAAATCTGTCTTTCACTTTGTTTTCACAGAGTGGTATCATTTGAATATTGTCAATGGAATAATCTTTTGTTTTGTCAATTCGGTCAACAGAAGCGCCCTCAAAGTCATTCGCCATAAACCAATCGACAAAGGTTTCCTTATCAATCAGCATTTTCACACCATGATAATTTCGGTTTCTTACCCTATCTGTATTTTTCAGCCGATTCAATATCATGTAATATCTGCTTAATGCCCTGTGTCTACCACCGATAACACAGTACCTTTTATCATTCTTCAAAACATACCACTACTCCCAAATCCGCCATTACCTCGTTCTGTGGCTTCCAGTTCGTCAACCAGTTCCAGCTCCGGTGTAATGATAGGCACGATAACAAGCTGAGTAATCTTTTGCCCCTTCTCTATCACAACTCTTTCATAGCCGGTATTGTACAGCACAGCTTGAATGCTCCCGGTATAGCCACAATCGATTGTTCCACGGCTAGTAATTCCTTTAGCCATCAGACCGCTTTTGGAAGTAATCAAACCAACATATCCTTCAGGAATAGCCACATGAACACCAGTATCTATACTCTCACGGCTACCGGCAAAAATAACAATCCGTTCAGGGGAATACAGATCCAGTCCTGCATCTGTTTCATGCGCTCTTGTCGGCATGATTGCGCCAGGGTCTAACTTAACTTTCAGTTTCATTTCTTCTTGCCTTTCTTTCCAAATGTCTTATGTTTCTTCTGAATAATCTTGTTATTCGGTGTATAAGGCTTAATCATCCCAATCAATTTAGCTTTCCCCATCTTGCTTCAGCCTTTCCATTTCTCGTTCATAACTGGCATTTCTACCGCAATATAATAGGAACAGAAATGATCCGGTTCTACAGCACGCCAGTTTACTGACTTCGTGCAAACAAGTTTCTGCTCTGCTACAAGCGGGGGATCAGCAACAACAGAAAGCTTGCAATCCTTACACCGCACCACATCTTCTGCAAATTGGTTACACTCAAAACAGGGTTGGTTATCTATAGCCCTGCACACTCGTCTGTGAGAGCATTTTTCACAGATGCTTTTTTCGTAAGGGCTTATCCGTTGCTCAATCACATTGGTCATATCAACCATCCTCATTCCCTCCGTCCATCTTTGCACCGCACCAACGGCAGTATTTGTGGTATGCCTTTAATGCCGTTGCATTTTGTGCTTTTTGTTCTGTTCTGCAATTCTCACAAAATCCCAAACACAAGCCATCGACAATGGTTGCAATATTTACCCATCTACTATGCACCACTTCCACAGCAGCCACAGTGGGGGCAGTGTAGATACAGTCAAGCACATCACTAACAACGAAACTTCTCTTGGGATAACTCGTCTTGCTTGCTCTGCGTAGGATGTTTATATCTTCTATCAACGCATTAGCATCAATCAGCCGCTTTTCATCTGCCATCTTCTGCACCATCCACAAACACCGCATTAACCATATTGCCCAGCCTATTCATAAATTCGACAGCACTTTCCTTAGAATTGAAATGACCGTATACAACGCCTTGATTTCCTTCTTCAATGCAAAGGCAAGGCTTTTTCCGATCCGGGAACATAAAAGCACCGATGCTGATTTCTCCGTCAGTTAGCTTTATTGCCATCTTCTGCCCTCCTGTCCCACGCATTGTTCACATCTTCCACACGGCTTGCTTTTAATTCGCAACCACATCCTGCACACTTGTTTCTATAAAAACCAAAATCGCCTTGATACCCATCGAAAGGGTCATAGTAGTTTTGCCGAATATCTCTGCTTCCGCAAAACGGACACGGTTTCAATTCAGCCATCTTCACGCACCACCTTCAAATTTGTATCAATGACTTCAACGGCATCCATAATGCCCTCTGCAACTTTTTGTTCAGCACAATAGGAAACCCCTTCAAGCAATCCCAATGCCCGGTTGATTTCTGACAGTGCTTTTCTCTTTTCGTCTACCATGGTTTTCTTCTCCTTAGTGATTCTTCATATTCTTTCCGCTTCTTGTCGATCTCTCGGCACTTAGCTGTCCATGCCGAATACCCAAATTCACCTCGTTTATCCTTTGGACATCGGTCATGGCAAGCTGTGAATTTCTCGGTGCATCCATCACATGGGGATGAATCACGGTAGGATGCTGGCGGTCTTTTACCATTCATAACTTACCTCGTTTGAAATCAACAAGATGTTCAATATCCTCACATTCTATCTTCAGATCAATAGCCTTACCGCACTTAACACAGCGGTTATGTACCAAGTAATATTCCTCTGTAAAGCAATAGGCAGGATAATAGTGGAATTTCATGTTGGAAGCCTTGTATTGGCATCCACCGGACATAAAACACTTGAACCGTTTCCACCAGCGCTTCAGTTTCCATTTCAGTTTGTTCATCCTTTCCACCGCCCTTTCTTATAGTCATATTCAGAAGCAATCTCATACCGTTCATAGAAGCTATTATGCAATTCCGGTCCATAGGCTTCTGCTAGTGCATCATCCAGCTTGTTTTGCCAGTAGTCAGTTTCATCGTCCTTTTGCCATGCCAGGTAATACTCATCCATGTACTCACCAATTCCTTTAACCACATTCAGCAATCTTTTCTTGCCAAAAGTGTCTTTGCCCATAATCTTGGAATCTCTAAGCACAAGTGACATCATATCTATAATCTGCTGCCGGCCATAGCGCAGACCTTCCTCAAAGTAAACCCTCTGCGCCACTCTTTGCTTTTCTAAGAACGCATTTTTCTTACCCATAGTTTTATACTCCTAATGTTTGTTTTAGTTTCTCAGCTCTGTCAGCTAGTTCTGGACTGTTTGCAACGGTTCTTTGATCTTCGCCAGCCATTGCTTGAAGTGCAGCAAGTTCATCTTCGTCAAGTCCTCGTTCACCGCTGATCCACTTAGGCACTATCTCTTTTCGCCCATATTTCTTTTCATCAGGAACAAAATTCTCGTCCAGATAATCTACATAGCCTGAGTTAAAGAATGTGCTTCCGTTCTGTGGCTTTCTCCAATCGGCATCTCTTTTCAGTTCTTCAAGATATCGTTCGATAGCCTTTTGTAGTTTTTCAAAACCAATAGCATACAATGTCCTTCGCTTAGATTCAGATACTTGCCCTTTGCCTTTCTTGACCGGGTACATTTCCCATAATGCTTCAAAGAAAGAATTTACATCAGCCATTGATGGCTTTTTTGTCGTTCGTTCCGATTCGTCAGGATCGGAATGAACAATACTTTCTATACTTTCCTTTACTATACTTTCCTTACCTAACCTTACCTGTGTCGACTGACCCGTTACGGATTCGTCACAGACTTGTAACGGAGCATCACCGGCAAGGCGATATGCGTTATTTTCATCCATTTCCAAAGTGGATTTTTCTTCTTTGTACTTGGTTTCCGTGTATGTGTCCTTGCGGATATAGTTGTGTATCTTCCAGTGCTTAATCACAACAACACCGCTTTCAAAAGGAATAAGGAATTTCTTTGCAAACAGCAGTTTAATATCATCATCCTTGCAGCCGATCATTCGCATAATCGATTTTGGCTTATTGATAAATCCATCATCATCTGCTCTCATGGAAAGATGGAAATATAGAAGCTGTGACGAGCTTGGCATATCCAAAAACGCATCACTATCAATAATGGTTTTCGCAAACATTCTGCGCTCAGCCATCAGGACACAGCTCCTTCCGCTTTGCTGATGAAATACCGCTTGTACCGGACAATATCTCCATTGCCCTTTTCTTTTACTTCCTCGATAGACTGAACATCATAGCCACCATGCCGCATTTCGCTGATCCGCTTGGATGGACTGTTGATATTCAGCTTTGTAAAGGCATCACGAATTGTTATACTTCCATTCTCCTGGCAATAAGCATAAATCTTAGCTTTCTGCGTTGCTTTATCCATGTTGTTCACTCCATTACTTCTTTGATCCTGATGCCATGCACCCACAGCATCAATTTGCGTTTGATAATATAGTCTGCTGTTTTCGTAGGATCGCTTTTTGTGTCCTCGACAACCTTTTTTCCGTCCTGCATATACACGAAATCGGCTACATAAACACAGCTTTGCTCAATACACCGCTTTCCATCTTTCAGCCGTTTTCCGGTCTTGTCAGAATATCGCTCATAGGTTTCATACTGTGCCGGGATAAGTTCAAACCTCACTTGCCTTTGTAGGTCAGTGATCTTACCGGCCTTTTCAAGTAAAGTCAGTTCGATATGCCGTTTGGATTCCAATGCTGAATCGTATTTAATTCCATTTCTGAAAACTTTGCGATTACGGTACTTTCTCATTTTGTACTCCTTGCGCTAGGGGGCACTGTTGCCCCCCCATTGGTTATTTAACTTCTGTAAATTCTCCGTTTATCAGCTTATAGAACACATCAGCCTTAATGCGTTCGCCATCGACAAACTCTGTCTTGACACACAAGGGAACACTTCTGCCCTTGCCCGGATCGTATTTCCATTCAGAAAGAGTGATCCAGCTTCCTTTCTTCGCTTTAACGATAGAAGCATTACCAGCGCAGCAGATAACGGAATCTTCGCCTGTACTATCAATCTGTGCGGAATCACCGCTAGAGCCAATCTGTGCGTAATAACCGCTAGAGCCAATCTGTGCGTAATAACCGCTAGAGCCAATCTTTGCGTAATCACCGCTAGAGCCAATCTGTGCGTAATAACCGCTAGAGCCAATCTGTGCGGAATCACCGCTAGAGCCAATCTTTGCGTAATCACCGCTAGAGCCAATCTGTGCGTAATAACCGCTAGAGCCAATCTGTGCGGAATCACCGCTAGAGCCAAT
>JAEIGA010001688.1_pt1 | contig 34884 bp, 34 predicted proteins | sample 9270691 | NCBI WGS metagenome assembly JAEIGA01 (sample SAMN17057246, study PRJNA624740) | gut metagenome | biome: biome; isolation source: fecal sample | host: Bos grunniens | place: China: Xizang | collected 2019
AGGAAAACATTTATTGTTTTCCTTTTGTGTGGTATAATATATATAGTTAGGAGGAATCTTTTTGAAAGGGAAAGTTGTTATATCTGGAAGCAGCAAATTACTTACTGAAGTAGCTTACTGGAAAAAACATTTTGAGGATAAAGGATATGAAGTTATAAATTATCCACATGCTGAAGATGAGAACTTAAAAGAAGGTTATAAAAAATATTTTGAAGATATAAAAAATTGTGACATCTTCTTTCTTATGAATGAAAGAAAGGGAACAATTGAAGGGTATATTGGAGCCTCAGTTTTTGCTGAACTTACTTATGCTGTTATGACAAATATTGTTGAAAATAAAAATATTAAAATATTAATGCTTGATATGCCAAGTATGATTTTATTCTGTTATGATGAAATAGTTAGATGGCTAGATATGGGATTTGTTAGTTTCTTTAAAGGTGAAGATTTGTAATAAAATGAAAAAATTATTATTAGCATTATTAACATTTTTCTTATTTATAAATGCTAATGCATTAGAAGTAAGTAGTGAAAAAGTTTTACTTTATAATTTAAATGATAATGAAATTATTTATGAAAAAAATAAAGATGTAGCGGGAAGTATTGCTTCTTTAACTAAAATAATGACAACGATTGTTGCTATTGAAAATATTGATGATTTTAATAAAGAAATAATAATGACTAGAGATATGTTTAAAGGTCTTTATGAGAGTAATGCTTTTCAAATAGGTTTAAGGGTAGGAGAAGTAGTAAATTATGATGATTTACTTTATGGTACTTTAATTGCGAGTGGTGCTGATGCTGTTCGTGGTCTTACTTATACTATTGCAGGTAGTGAAGAAGAATTTGTTAAACTTATGAATGATAAGGCTAAAGAATTAAATCTTAAGCATACAGTATTTAAAAATCCAATAGGGCTTGATGAGGAAGGACAAGCATCATCTATTAGTGATGTTGCTATTATGCTTAATTATGCCCTTAAAAATGAAAAATTTAAGACTATATTTGAAACAGAAAAATATACCTTAAGTAACAATAGAATAACTATATCAAGTAGTTTAGTAGGTTATGCTAAAAATTATGGCTATGATGTATCTTTTATTAAAGGTGGTAAAACAGGTTTTACTTATGCTGCTGGTAAATGTTTAGCATCATTAGCATATGATAAAGAAAATGATATAAATTATATGTTAATTACTACTAATGCAAGTATAGAAAAAGATGAGGCATATCATGTCCTTGATGCTGTTAATATTTATAAATATTATTTTGATAATTATAAATATCAAACATTAGTAGAAGAAAATGATTTATTAAAAAAAATAACTGTAAAAGATTCCAAAATAAAAGAATTAAAAATTACAGCTAAAGAAAAAGTGACAAAATATTTAAAAAATGATTATGACAAAACAAAAATTAATATTACATACAAAGGAAAAGAAGAAATTAATTTTAAAGATAAAAAAGGCGATAAAATAGGTGAAATAATAGTAAAATATGATGATAAATTAGTAAAAAATATTGATGTTCTTTTAGAAGAAGATATTAAGTTCAGTTTATATAATCATATTATACAAAGTAAAATCAGAATTGGTGCTGTTATTTCTATTATTTTATTAAGTATAATATTAATAATAAAAAAAATGAGATAGGGTATATCTCATTTTTTTACATAATAAGCATAATATTCTTCAAATGTTATATTTTCTGTAACAATAATTGTAGCAGCATCAACGCCAACATAACGATAGTGCCAGTTTTCAAAATTATAACCAGTTATAAATTCTTTACCACTAGGATATCTTAGTATAAAGCCATATTTATGAGCATTATTTTGCATCCATGCATATTCTTTTGTATAACCAAATGAATCTAATGAATCACTAGTATAACTTTTAACATCTAAAGCATATCCTGTTTGATGTTCAGAATGTCCTGGTCTTGCAGACCAACTATCAGCCCATACGAGGCCACGTGTATTTTTGTAATTATTATATATACTATATTGTGTGCCATATGATCTATAAGGTGATCTAGACAATATATATAATCCTTCATTTCTTGCGTCATTACTCATTCTTTTAAAAGCTTCATAAGCTTCTTTATTAAGCATTCCAACACCATAATTAGGTTCAACATTAACTAAGTTATCACCTTCAAAATTTTTGTCTAAATAATAATATTTATTAACAAGCATAAGTTTTCCGTCTTCAATATTAGTAGCTTTTAAACTAGTATAAAATTCATAATCTAAATTACAGTTAACGTTTCGAACGACTTCTGTTAAAGTTGCTGCATTATAATTCATATATCTTTTAATATTTTTTTTAATAAAATATTTTTCATTAATTAAATTCATTAACTTTTCACTATATTCATAATTAATATCCATATTAACTAACTTTATAATATCCTCTTTTGGAGCGTCAGGATTTTTATTTTCATACTTATAGTAATCATTAATTTTTCCAATATTAAAATTTTCATGTTTAGCATATTCCATTAATTTACTATCATATGAATTATTTAGAGCATAATTAAGTGTTTCTTTATTTTCTAATAAAAATGATATATCATTTAAACTATATCCAATTGTTTTTAATTGTTCTTCATTTGAAACAATCTTATCGGCTTCATTTTCTTTATTTTCAACAAATAATTTAGTATAAACTATAGGAACTGTAAAAAAAGCAACAAAGAAGAAAAGAAAAAATATCCATGCTTTCCACATTTTCTTTCTTTTATATTTCATTTAACCCTCCACATAATAGGCATAATATTCATCAAATGTTATATCTTCATTTTTAATTTGTGTTGCTACATCAACACCAACATAACGATAATGCCATGATTCATAATTGTAACCTGTTAAAAATTCTTTGTTTTCTGGATATCTCAATATAAATCCATACTTATGAGCATTGTCTATAAGCCATTTATATTCATCAGTTTCATGAAAATTTTCTAAAGAACTGTTTAAAGTTGATACATCAATTGCAAGGCCTGTTTGATGTTCAGAATGTCCTGGTCTTGCAGCATATTTATCAGCGTATGCTTGTCCTTTATTATTTTTATATCTTTTATAAAGTGCTGTTTGATAATCATAGTCACGATATGTTGAATTAGCTACAATAGTAAGATCTTCACTTCTTGCATCCATACTCATTTTATAGAATGCTTCATAAACTTCCTTTTTTATTTGTTTTCCTTGAAAAGAAACTTTAATACTCATATTAACTAAATCTTCAATTTCGTAATTGTCTGGTAAATAATTATATTTATTAACTAAAATTAAATTCCCTTTAGAAGTATCAGATGGCTTAATTGTTTCATAAAATTCAATGTCACCATTAACATTTACAATACTTATAATTTCACTATTTGTTTTATCAGGATTTTCTTTTTTATAACTTAAATATTTATCTAAGTTTTTCTTTAAATAATATTTTTCATTCATAATTCCTAATATATGTTCATTATAATCTCGGTTTAAAAGAGTAGTAGTAATTTCTTTAGATTTTAAAATCGTCGCAATATCTGTTTCACTATATCCTTTTTCCATTAATAAATATTTATCACTAGTTATATATTCATTATATTTAATATAACCAATTATTCCTCCAATAGATAAAACTGTAGTTCCTATAAGAATATAAGCACTTTTTTTTAGTCTAAACTTTTTCATAGCATCACCTATAAACATTATACAATAAATGATTTAAAAAACAATAAAAAAAGTTTTTTTACTTACTTATTTACTGATATAATAATAATAGGAGGTACGTATGAAGAAATTTCAAATAATAATTTTTATAATTATAAGTGTTTTTGCTTTCATTGGATTTAGGGAATATAATAATTCATTCGAAGAAGATATTAATAATTTCTATAGTGTGCAAAAAAAATGTATATTTGATAATACTGATGAACTATGTATGAAGGTTTATGAATCTAAGATGCCAGTAAAATTAGATGCTTATTCTTTAACAGTTTATGTAATAACTCAAACATCTTTTAGATATTTAACAATTTTAATACCTTTTCTTATCATGCTTATTGGTATTAAAAAACTAAATAAAAAGAAACTAAAAAAAGAACTATTAAATGTTTGGAAAAAAGGTTTAATATTACCAGCAATAATAGTATTTATGTTCTTAATTAGTATATTAGTAAGTAATAATTTTAATTATACAAATACAATAAAATCTAATATTCAAATAATACCAAATGAATTTTATTCAGTCTATTTTATAATTATATATTTATCAGTTTTATTATTAAGAGCAATATACTGGCTTAATTTAGGATTAATTTGTTTTAGATTTTCTAAAAATCAATATATTGCATCATTTATGGGGTATATATTATTTTTTGTATTAGCTTTAATTGGAGAAAAGATTCCAGGTAATTATTTTGGTTTTGATGGTATATGGTCATATAATAATATTTCATCATTAACACTAATGATTATAAGTAATTTATTAATAGTAGGTATTACAACATTTATAATTTATAAACAATATCAAGGAAAAACTAAAAAAGCTCTTTAGTTTTTTCTTTTATATAATTTACTAAACAGATATTTTGTGGTAAACTTAATTTGGAAGAAAACAAGGTGATATTAATGATATTAGATGAATTAAATGTTCAAAAAGATTTAAAAATAGTTTACATGGGAACGCCTGAATTTAGTGCTACTGTACTTGAAGGGTTAGTTGCTAATTATAAAGTTAGAGCAGTTGTTTCACAACCAGATAGAAAGGTTGGAAGAACAGGAGAAGTTAGAATGCCTTCTGTAAAAAAAGTTGCTAATGATCATACTATATTAGTTATACAACCTGAAAAAATTAAAGAAGCAGTAGATGAAGTACTTGCTTTTGAACCGGATTTAATTATTACATGTGCTTATGGTCAAATTATCCCAAAAGCAATACTAGATGCACCAAAATTAGGGTGTATTAACGTTCATGCATCATTACTTCCTAAATTAAGAGGTGGAGCACCAATACACCGCTCAATTTTAGAAGGACATTCTAAAACTGGTATTACAATTATGTATATGAGTGAAAAAATGGATGCAGGCGATATTATATCGCAAAAAGAAATTGTTATTGAAAATGATGATACTGCTGAAACATTGCATGATAAATTAGCTATTTTAGGTCGTGATTTATTACTTGAAACATTACCAAGTATTATAAATGGAACTAATGGACGAATTAAACAAAATGAAGATGAAGTAACGTATGGATTTAATATATCAAGAGAAGATGAAAAACTTGATTTTAATAAATCTAGTCGTGAAATATATAATCATGTTAGAGGTCTTAATTCATGGCCTGGAGCTTATGCTAAATTAGATGGTAAAATCATTAAAATTTGGGAATCAAGAATGACAGATAATGTTTTCCAAGGTTTTAATGGAACTGTTACAGCAATTTATAAAGATGGGTTTGGAATCAAAACTCAAAATGGTGAAATTGTAGCAACACTTGTTCAATTAGAAGGAAAGAAAAAAATGAGTGGAGCAGATTTTGCAAATGGATACAAAGATTTAGTTGGTAAAATACTATCATAGGTGAATTATGGAGAAGTTTAAACAAGTTTTAGAGGTTTTAAAACAGTTATGGGCTGTAAAAAGTCTAAGAGCTATAATGATAATATTTGCCTACATGATTTTCTTTAGTTTTGTAATTGCTGGTATTAGAGTTAATTATAATTATAATCCAAAAACACCAGAACTAGATATTAATAGTGAAGATACATTCGAGAATAAGAAAAATTATGAGGCAATGTTTAAAATTAATAATGAACAATATAAATTTATAAATAAAAATGAAAAAGATTATTTAATTGTTAATGATACTTATTATAGAGCTGAATTAAATGTTTTAACACCTATTAATGTTGAAACTGGAGAAATTATTTTTGCGGAAATTCCTAATTTCGAAGTAAAGTTTTGGTTATTTACGCCTTCAGTTATTTCAAATTTATTAAAAAAAGCAACATTAGAATATAAAACAGAATTTACTAATAAAGATATTAAAAAAGGATATATTGTAGATATGAAAGACGTTTTTGATAACGTTAATTCAGGAAAAACTATTCTTGAGAATAAAACAATAGATAATAATAATATTAAAATGGAAATTTTAGAGCGTGATGGTAAAATTGTGAGCTTAATTTTAGATTTAACTAATTATTATCAATTGTTTGTAGAAAGTGATCTAGAATATAAAGTAGAAATAGAATATTAAAGAGGTATAATATGGATTTAGTCGTATTTTTAGTATTATGTGGGTTAGTGGTATTTTTCTTTAAAAGATTTAGTAGTTTTATCTACTTTGTCGCTATGACTGATATATTTTTAAGAATTGTAACCTTTATAAAAGTTGAAATAACAAAAGGGGATGTTTATGCTATATTAGATAAATATATACCTAATAATATCCCTTCAATACTTGATGCTTATGCTGATGGTCTTTTGTTAAAAATCTTTATATGGTTATATGTAATTGCCTTTATTATATTTGAAACATATATAATAAGAACATTCTTTAGAAAAAAATAATGATAGAATATATAAAAGGTAAAATAACATATATTAGTAATAATAAATTAATTATAGAAAGTAGTGGGATTGGTTTTTGTATCAATACCACTAATTTTTTTCCTTTAAATAGTGAGCAAACAATTTATACTTATATAAAAAAAACTGAAACTGAAGATACTATTTATGGATTTAAAGATATTAAAACAAAAGAATTATTTTTATATTTTTTAACCATTAAAGGTATTGGATGTAAAGTTGCTTTAAATATTGTATCAAGAGATTATAATGAAATAATTAATGCTCTTAATTATAAAGATATTGAATATTTTACAAAGATTCCTAAAATTGGAATTAATATGGCTACTAATATTGTTAAAAACTATAAAGGAAATTATATTTATAATAATGATCTTGTTAATGTTTTAGTGTCATTAGAATATAAAAAAAGTGAAATTTATAAAATTATAGATAAAATTGATTATAATAAAAAAATTGATGAACAAATCAAAGATGCAATACTTCTTCTCGGTTAGAAAGGAATTTATGAATAAAATTTTTAATGCAGAAAAAGAAGTAGATGATTTAAATATAAGACCAAGTTCTTTAAATGAATATATAGGACAAGAAAAGCTGAAAGAAAGTTTAGCAATATATATTAAAGCTGCTAAACTTAGAGGTGAAGTATTAGATCATATTTTATTTTATGGACCACCAGGACTTGGTAAGACAACGTTAGCTATGATTATAGCTAATGAAATGGGTGGTAAAATTAAAATGACTAGTGGTCCTGCTATTGAAAAAAGTAAAGACTTAATTGCTAGTTTATCAACTCTTGAAGAAGGAGATGTCCTTTTTATTGATGAAATTCATAGAGTACCAAAGCATATTGAAGAATTATTATATTCAGCAATGGAAGATTATTTTGTAGATATTGTTATTGGTAATGATAATAAGTCAAGAGTAATAAGACTTAATATTCCGCCTTTTACTTTAGTTGGTGCTACAACTAAAGCTGGTGATTTAACAGGACCTTTAAGAGATCGATTTGGAATAGTATCTAAGTTAAATTATTACAGTACTAAAGAATTAGTTAATATAATAAAAAGAACAAGTAAAGTTTTAAATTTTACACTTAATGAAGAGGCTGCAATTAAAATTGCTAAAAGTAGTCGTGGAACACCAAGAATTGCTAATAGACTTTATAAAAGAGTTAGAGATTATGCTATGGTTGAAAATAAAAATATAATTGATATTGAAATAACAAATAAATCACTTGAAAAACTTAATATTGATAAAAATGGTCTTGATAGTATTGATGTTATTTTACTTAAAAATATTTTAAAAAATGGACCAATTGGAGTTAAATCACTTGCAGCTTCAATAGGAGAAGAACAATCTACTATAGAAGATGTATATGAACCGTTTCTACTTCAAAATGGATATATTAAAAGAACTAGTAGAGGTAGAGTTGTAACAGAAAAAGCTATAAAATATTTAGAAGAAAGTTAGTTTTTATTCTTTATATTTTTATGATATAATACTTATGCTTATTGGGAGGGGAATATATGAAAACTGATGATTTTGATTTTGAATTACCAGAAGAGCTTATAGCTCAAACACCACTTAAAAAACGTGATACATCTAAACTTCTTGTTTTAGATAAAGAAACAGGAGAAATAGAAGACAAACATTTCAAAGATATTATTGATTATTTAAATCCTGGTGATGTACTAGTTATGAATAATACGAAAGTTATTCCAGCACGTCTTTATGGAATTAAAGAAGAAACAAATGCTGTAATTGAAATATTAATGCTTAAAGAAACATTAGAAAATTGCTGGGAATGTTTAGTAAAACCTGCAAAAAGAGTTAAATTAGGAACAGTTGTTTCTTTTGGAAATGGAATTTTAAAAGCTGAATGTATTAGAGTAGGAGAAGAAGGAATTAGAGAATTTAAATTAGTTTATAAAGGTATTCTTTATGAAATATTAGATTCTTTAGGTGAAATGCCTCTTCCTCCTTATATTCATGAAAAACTTGAAGATAAAGATAGATATCAAACGGTATATGCTAAAAACCCTGGTAGTGCTGCAGCACCTACAGCAGGATTACATTTTACATTAGATTTAATAGAAAAAATAAAAGCTAAAGGAATTAAAATAGCATATGTAACACTTCATGTTGGATTAGGAACATTTAGACCAGTAAACGTTGAAGATGTTAATAATCATGTTATGCATTCAGAATATTATGAAATGAGTAAAGAAGTTGCAGATTTATTAAACGAAACAAAAAATAAAGGAAACAATATTATTAGTGTAGGTACAACAAGTACAAGAACACTAGAAACAATTTATTCACTATATAATGAATTTAAAGAATGTAGTGGATGGACACAAATATTCATTTATCCAGGATATAAATTTAAAGCTATAGACAAACAAATAACAAATTTTCATTTACCTAAATCAACACTTGTAATGTTAGTAAGTGCACTAGCAGGAAAAGAAAACATTATGAAAGCATACAAACACGCTGTTGAAAATGAATATCGTTTCTTTTCATTCGGTGATAGTATGTTTATCAAATAATGTACAACTTTAAAAATAGTATTGAATTAGCACTACTATTACAAAAACACAATTTAGATGATATTGAAAATTTATTGGAAGTAACAGAAATTGTTTATAATAATATTAAAAATTATAAAGAAATGAATTTTGAACTTGATGAAGTAAAGCTTACCAATAACATAAAATATGTTTCTAATTTTTTAAAGTCTAACGATATTAACTACAATAAAAAATTATTAGAACTTTTAAATAATAATATTTTTACATTTGAAAGATTTGATAACGAAAAATGGTTATATAATTCTGATAATAATATAATTAAAACTAAAATAAATAATAAGACACCTTATAGTTGGATAAATCCTGAAACTAAAGAACATGAAATATATATTCCTGTTACAGAAACTATAAGTGATGCCTTTAGTATTCTTCATGAATCTTTTCATGAATTTAACAATTATAATGAACTAACATTTAATTCTATATCAAGAAATCATCTTAGTGAAGGTGTTTCAATGGCATCTGAGTTTTTACTTGAAGATTATTTTAAAAAAGAAAAGATAAATAATTATAATTATGGACCATATGAAAATATAAAATATATTGAAGAAATAACAAAATTAGTTTTAACAAAGTTACAGGTTATAAAACTATATTTACAAGATAAAAATACTTATATGTTTTATGATATTGTATATAAAACAAAAATTGATAAAGAATTATTAAGACAAATAAAAGATTTTATTTATATGAATGAATTTAGATATATTATAGGAATTTTATTGGCATCTCAAATTAATGATTTTAAAACTCTAAGAATTATGAATGAATCAATAAATCAATATGATTTAGATTTAATTGTTAAAATTTTAGGTCTTAATGGTAAACAAATTAAAAATTATGTTAAATATGATGATAAATCATTATATAAGTTTGATAATGATTTAAAAAAACTATTAAAAAGAAGGGGATATCATGAATAAAGTTATAGTTATTCTAGGACCTACTTGTGTAGGAAAAACAAAACTTAGTGTTGAACTTGCAAAACTTTATAATGGCGAAGTTATTAATGCTGATTCAACCCAAATATTTAAAGATCTTAATATTGCTACTGCTAAAATAACAGAAGAAGAAAAAGAAGGAGTAATACATCATTTATTTGATATTAAAGATATTAATGAAGATTATACAGTATTTGATTATCAAAAAGATTGTCGTATTCTTATAGATGAAATAATTAAAAAAGGGAAAACTCCTATTCTTTGTGGTGGTACAGGTCTTTATATTAAAGCTGCTCTTTATAATTATGAATTTAATTTAGAAGAAGAAAAAAGGGATTATAGTAGCTACTTGAATGATGAATTATATGAAATGCTTCTTAAAATAGATCCAGAAACTAATATTCATAAAAACAATCGAAAGAGAGTAGAAAGAGCTATTGATTCATATAAAAATACAGGTGTTATTCCGGGAAAAGTAAAAACTGATAAACTTTTATATGATGCTATTTTTATAGGTCTTACTACTGATAGAGATTACTTATATGAAAGAATTAATAAAAGAGTTGACGTTATGATGTCAAATGGTTTATTAAATGAAGCAAAATGGGTTTATGAATCAAACATAAGAACAAAAGCAGTTTTAACACCTATTGGATATAAGGAATTATTCCCTTACTTTGAAGGTGAAAAATCATTAGATGAATGTTTAGATTTAATTAAACAAAATTCTAGACGTTATGCTAAAAGACAATATACTTGGTTTAATAATCAAATGAATGTTAATTGGTTTGATGTTGATTTTGATAATTTTAATAATACAGTTGAGAATGTTTTAAACTACATAAAAAAAGAATCTATTTAGATTCTTTTTTTATATTCATAATTACGGGTAAGATTATAGGTTTTCTACCTGTTGTTAGATTTATATAATCAGAAAGTTCAGAAATGATTTGACTTTTTATTTCAGCATAATTTATTTGTTTAGTTATTTTAAGATTTATTGCATGTTTTGCAATTTCTTCAAGTTTTCTCAACATTTCTTGATTTTCGTTTACTTGAACAAATCCTCTAGTTGTTATGTTAGGATTTCCAAGTAATTTATTATTGTTTATATCTATATTAGCAATTACAACAACTATACCATCATTTGCCATTATTTTTCTATCTTTCATAACAGCATTTGAAACGTCACCAATACGATTTCCATCAACATATACATCTCCAGCTGGAACTGTACCTTTTTTAGTTATTTTACCTTTATATAAAGATAAAACTTCTCCATTTCCTAAAACAAAAGTGTTTTCACGTGGAATGCCACAATCAACAGCGATATCAGCATGTGCTTTTAACATTCTGTATTCTCCATGGAATGGCATAAAATATTTAGGATTAATAAGTCTTAGCATTAATTTTAATTCTTCTTCACTACCATGACCTGATGTATGAATATCAGATAAACTAGTATTAGTAAATACTTTAACACCTTTTAAATATAACTTATTAATTGTTCTTGAAATACTTAAAGCGTTTCCAGGAATAGCTGATGATGAGAATATAACAATATCATCATGTTGTAATTTAATTTGTCTATGGTTTCCATTTGCTATTCTTGATAAAGCTGCTAATGGTTCACCTTGACTTCCTGTACAAAGTAAACATACTTTGTGAGGAGGTAAGTGATTTGCTTCATCAGGTGTTACAAATATATCCTTATTCTTAATATAACCACCTTGTATAGATATTTCAATGTTATTATCCATTGAACGACCAAATACAGCGATTTTTCTTCCCATTTTTTTACAAGTATCAACTATATGTTTTAATCTATAAATATTTGATGCAAATGTTGCAATAATTATTCTTCCGTTATGTCTTGCAAAGATATCTTGTAATGCTTCATCAACTTTTGATTCACTCATTGAGAATCCTTCATTTAAAGCATTAGTTGAATCAGCTAAAAGTAAACTTACACCTTCATGACCTAATTTTGACATCTTATATAAATTAGCCATTGGTCCAATAGGTGTTAAATCAAATTTAAAGTCACCAGTTGTAACAATATTTCCATTTGGTGTATGAATACATATACCATGAGAATCTGGAATAGAATGTGTAGTTCTAAAAAATTCTACACTCATTGTTTTAAATTTAACAACAGTTTCTTCTGTATAAACATATAAATTTTTATATCTTATATTTCTTTCTTCTAATTTTTTTCGTATTAATCCGACTGCTTGATTTGGTGCGTAAATGACAGGTATGTTTACCATTTGTAATAAAAATGGGATACCTCCAATATGATCTTCATGACCATGTGTTATAAATAAACCTTTAATTTTATTTTCGTTTTTCTTTAAAAATGTAAAATCAGGAATAACATAATCAATACCCATTAATTCTCCTGCAGGGAATGTAACTCCTGCATCCGTAATTATTATTTCATTTCCATGCATTACACAATACATATTTTTTCCAACTTCGCCAAGTCCGCCAAGAGCAAATATTTTTGTGTCAGCACCATCAAAAAATTTCATTTGTCTCTCCTTTCAATTTTTTCATTTAAAATAACTACCTAATTATAACTTTTTTTTTGACTTTTGTCTAGTAATTTAGATAATTATAGTGTAAAATGTAGATAGGTAGAGAAGGTGATGACATGGGATTATTTGACAAATTTAAAAAACTTTTCAATACAAAAGAAAAACATGTAACAGAAGAAATAAAAGAGGAAAAAATTGCTGTTACAAAATACGAAGAAGGATTAGAAAAATCACGTAAAGTATTTAAAAATCAACTTAATATATTAAATAGTAAATATAAAAAAGTTAGTGAAGAATATTTTGAAGATTTAGAAGAAATTTTGATAATGGCTGACATTGGTGTTGAGACAGTATTAAAATTTATTGATAAACTTAAAAAAAGAGTAAAAGAAGAAAATATAGTTGATTCAAAAGATTTACTTGAAGTAATTGTTGATGAGATGTTTATTATCTATATCAATAATCAAGTTATTGTTAATAAAATCAATTACGTAAATGATGGGCCATCAGTAATTTTATTTGTTGGTGTTAATGGTGCTGGTAAAACAACTACAATTGGTAAATTAGCATATAAACTTAAAAACGAAGGAAAGAAAGTTATGCTAATTGCTGGTGATACTTTTAGAGCTGGTGCTGTTGAGCAATTAAATGAATGGGGTAATCGTGTTGGTTGTCGTTGTGTTTGTAAAGATACAGTTGATGCGGCTAGTGTTATTTACGATGGTTTAGTTGAAGCTAAAGAAGAAAATTATGATGTTGTTTTAGTTGATACTGCTGGTAGATTACAAAATAAAGTAAATCTTATGAAAGAATTAGATAAAGTAAATAAAGTAATCGGAAATATTATTCCTGGTGCTCCTTGTGAAACTTTATTAGTTATAGATGCTACTACTGGTCAAAATGGTATTAGCCAAGCTAAAAGTTTTAAAGAAATTACAAATATTACAGGTATTGTTTTATCTAAATTAGATGGTACTGCTAAAGGTGGTATTGTTCTTGCTATTAAAGAAAGTGTTGATATTCCTGTTAAATTTGTTGGTTTAGGAGAAAAACTTGATGATCTTAGAGTATTTGATATTGAAAAATACATATATGGATTGTTTAAGGATTTAGATGAATAATGGGGGAAATATCATGAAAAATGCAATGGATAAAGAAATATATTTATCTGGACTTTATGACTATTATGGTGCATTACTTACAGATAAACAGAGAGAATATTTTGAAAATTATTATTTCAATAACTTAAGTTTGGCTGAAATAGCAGAAAACTATAATACTAGTAGAAATGCTATTCATAAACAAATTAAAGATACTGAAAATAAACTTTTATATTATGAAGACAAATTAGGACTATGTCGTAAGAGTCTTGAAATCATGGAAATTATTAAAGAATTAGACGAAGATATTATAGAACAAATAGAAGAACTAATATAGAATAAGAAGGGAAGAAATTTATGTTTGGAAAGATAGTTTATTTAACAGACAATTTAGCGCATATTGAAATACCTGATGGTACTCCGGTAGCTCAAAACTTAATGAATATGCATGTTATCTTTGATGATGAAAATAAAAAAATTCTAGGTGAAGTAGAAGATATTGATAAAAAAATTGTTAAAGTTAGATTTTTAGGGGAAGTTGTTAATAACAAATTTATACCTGGGGTTATTAGAAAACCAACTTTACAAGCTCAATTACGTGTTATTACTCGTGATGAAGTAGGTTTAATTGTTGGGGAAGATAATCCAGGAAGTATGGTACTTGGAGTTTCTCCACTATATGATGATTATCCAATTAGAATGGATATTAATGCTTTATTCTCAAATCATATGGCTGTTTTTGGTAATACAGGGAGTGGGAAATCTTGTGGGGTAGCACGTTTATTACAAAACGTATTTACTAACCCTAATGTTATGCCATTTAAATCTAATTTCTTTATTTTCGATGCTTATGGAGAATATCATAATGCATTTAGAGAAATTAATAAAATTAATCCTAATTACAATTTTAAATTTTATACTACTAATAAAAGTGCTGATGCATCAAATATAATGAGAATTCCAATTTGGCTTTTAGGTCGTGATGATTGGGCATTGTTATTAGAAGCTGATACGCATTCACAATTAACAATAATTGAAAGAATGCTTAAATTAGTATCAATCTTTGCAAGTGATGATGAAGTGTCACATAGATATTGTAATCATATTATTGCAAAGGCTATTATGGCAATTTTATTTACTAACCAAACATGTGCTAGTAAAAGAAATGACGTTTATGCTGTACTTGCAAATTGTTCAACAGAAGAATTTAATCTAGAAACTGTTGTTAAAGGTGTAGGGTACACTCGTAAATTTAGAGAATTATTCGTTATTGATACATCAGGTCAATTCCCTGAAAGTAATCTTATGACTGAATATGTTTCTTCATTTATTGATGAAGAATTAGATGTATATGAACCAAGTACAACTAAATACTATACTTTAGAAGATCTTGAAAAAGCTCTATCATTTACATTAATTAGTGAAGGATTACTTAGAAATGATAAAATGTATGATGAGGCTATTACTTTAAAAGTACGTCTTCATGCATTAGTAATTGGTGAAAATAGTGAATTCTTAAGATATCCTCAATTTATTTCACTTGAAAATTATATTGCATCATTAATTTCATTTAATGGTAAAAAAGCACAAATTATAAATTTCAACCTTGAAGAAGTTGATGATACATTTGCAAAAAGTGTTACTAAAATTTATACAAAAATGTTATTTGACTTTACAAAACGTTTAAATGTAAGAGCTTCTATACCATTTCATATATTCTTAGAAGAATCGCATCGTTATGTACAAGCTGATAACGATAAATTCTTACTTGGATATAACATATTTGAACGTGTGGCTAAGGAAGGGCGTAAATATGGTCTTATTTTCAACCTTATTTCACAACGTCCAGTTGAAATTTCTGATACTGTTATATCACAATGTAGTAATTTCTTAATATTTAAAATGAATCACCCTCGTGATTTAGAGTACATTAAAAAAATGCTTCCTAATATTAGTGAAGAAATTGTTGAAAAACAAAAAACATTACAACCAGGTACTTGTGTTGCTTTCGGGCAAGCATTTAAAGTTCCAATGATTGTTAAAATGCAAATGCCAAATCCTGCTCCACATAGTAGTAACTGTGATGTTGTGGCGATGTGGCAAGTAAAAAAAGGTTAAACTGAAAAGTTTAATTTTTTTTTGTATTTTTATTGTTTTAATATTTTTTTAGTAGTATAATTAGACATGTAGTCGTCTTGTTAGCTCAGTTGGTAGAGCAACTGACTCTTAATCAGTGGGTCTAGGGTTCGAGTCCCTAACAGGACACCATTTTAAAATTAAACATTCCATTAATGGAATGTTTTTTTATTTTCATCATATAATTTAATGGTGATAATATGAAACCTATAATAGGAATAGTAGAATGGCCATATAAAGATAAAGATGGAGACTATATATATGAGGTTTTTAAGGGTATTATAGATAAAGTTAATAAATGTGGTGGTATTCCTGTAGGATTATTTCCTTCTCAGTCTGTAGACTATTATAATAGTAAAATATGTGATATTCCTAATCTTAGTATTGATGAGTTAAAAGATATGAGAAAATCACTTAGTATATGTGATGCTATTATAAAACCAGGTGCACTTAGAATATATGGTTATGAAAGATATATATATAATTATGCTTTAGAAAAAGATATACCATATTTAGGCATTTGTGCTGGAATGCAATTAATGGCAAATACAGAAAACATAAAAAACGATACTAATCACTTTCAAGATCATTACATTAAAATATTAGAAAATACTTTATTAAGTGAAATTATTGGAGAAAAAGAGATATTAGTTAATAGTAGACATAATTATCATATTAAAAATTCTGGTGAAAATTCAGTGTGTGCTTTATCAAATGATGGCATAATTGAAGCTATTTATAATAAAAATAAGAAATTTCACCTTGGAGTTCAATGGCATCCTGAGCTTTTAGAATGCGAAAATAGCTACAAAATCTTTAGAAAACTTATAAAAAATGCTGAAAAATCAAAAAAATAGCATTTTTTTTAATTTTTTTTAAAAAAAGTGTTGTAATACTTAAATTTCTTTGTTATAATGAATTTGCTGTTGAGGAAAGCCCTTAACAACAAAAGAAAAAAATCAAAATTTTCTCAAAAAAGACTTGTCAAAATGAAAAAAATACTATATAATGAAATAGTCATTTGGAAAAATTAGATGGGCTTGTAGCTCAGCTGGTTAGAGCGCACGCCTGATAAGCGTGAGGTCGATGGTTCAAGTCCATTCAGGCCCACCATTTAGTTTTTTATAAGATTATGGCCCGTTGGTGAAGCGGCTGAACACACATGCCTTTCACGCATGCATTCACGAGTTCGAATCTCGTACGGGTCACCATTTAGAAATTAACTATCCGAAAGGATAGTTTTTTTATAATTTAATTTTGCAATTAAAATATTATGTGCTATAATATGTTATCGATTGGTGGTGAGACAATGATTAGAGATATTGAAACTTTTATTGATGATACATTACTTCATAAACAATTAGTTTTAGAAAGTGGTAAAGTACTATATAAATATTTATTTGAAATAGGTGAAATGGATTTAGCACTTGAACTTTTAAAAAGATGTTCTGTTCATGATAATTCTAAATTAAACTATGAAGAAATAATGTCATTTATTTCAATACCAAAAGATAACGATGGAATGAAAAATGCTAATACACAAATGGATGAATTTATGAAAAAAGCAATTTCAATTCATTGGAAAAATAATAGTCATCACCCAGAGTATCATGATAATCCTAGTAATATGACTGAACTAGATATAATGGAAATGGCATGTGATTGTTATGCAAGATCATTTCAGTTTGGTACAGACCTTTTAAAATTTATAGAAATAAGACAAAAGGAAAGATTTAATTTACCTTTAGATGTTTATGATAAATATAAATTTTATTGTGAAATACTAGTTACACAAGGATTAAAACTTGATAAATCTATGCAAGAGAAAATTAAGAAATTAAATAAATAAAGACAAAATAATGTCTTTTTTTCTTTTAAAGTATTGACACGAATATCAATATAATGTAAAATGAGTTTGTAGTCATTTGGAGACATACTCAAGAGGCTGAAGAGGCGCCCCTGCTAAGGGTGTAGATCGGGTAACTGGTGCGAGGGTTCAAATCCCTCTGTCTCCGCCATTAAAAAATTAAACCTATATTTAGGTTTTTTTTATTATATAGGAGAGAGAATATGTACAACTTATTAAACAATAGCAGTAATATAAAAAAATCTTTAAATGAAATAATTCCTTATGGAATAGAGTTTTATGGTGATGAGTATAAATATTTACTTTATAAGCTTATTACACATTCATACTTTTATGAATGGACTGATGAAAATTTAAGTAATATTTATTCAAAACTTACTAAAATTTATAATTCAGAAATATTATCTGATTTAGATAAAAATCAAGATTTTATTGATGGGATGTATTTATCAACTTCAAAACAAGCATTTATTATTGTTAAAAGTAAACATGATAAAGATTTGTTTAGTGCTAATTTAGCCCATGAATTTTTAGGTCATGGTATGTGTGGTCTTGAAAATGCAATAATATTTAAAGGCGATAATGTATATAAAAGAAATGGTATTACATATGCTGATTTGAAAACTGGTGAAAGATTTGATGTTCTTGCTAATGAAGGATTTATTGAAGGAATAGCATTAGATATTATGAATTTAAAAATTAAAGATTTTTATAAAAAAAATCCGTCATATGTAAATGGTCAAAAAATTTATAATGCTGTTAAAGAATGTTATGGTAAAGATGAGATTATTAAATTAATGGTGTATGGGAAGAAAAATATTAAAGATTTTTATAATGTTAATACTAAACTTGATGAATGGGATATAATAACTAATAATATAAAAAATGAAAAACTAGTTAATGAAAATGTTAAATCTTTTGTAAAAAGATTTAATCAAACTATTAATTAGTTTTTTTTTATGGTAAAATTATAATAGGTGATAGTATGATCGAACTAGTTAATGCTAGCAAAAAATATAGTAGAATGAAAGATAATTTTGCAATGAGACAAGTTAGTATTAAATTCAATAAATGTGGACTAATATTTATTGTAGGAAATGCTAGAAGTGGTAAATCAACAATGATTAATATTTTAGGTGGGTTAGATAAATTAACAGAAGGTCAATTAATTTTTAATGGTAAAAATGTTAATGATTTTAAATCTTCTGAACTTGATAATTACCGTAATACATATGTTGGTTTCTTATTTAAAGATAATAATTTATTTGAAGATGAAACGATTGCTGCTAATATTACATTAGCCCTAGATTTACAAGAAAAGAAATTAAGAAAAGGCGAATTAAGAAAAATATTAGATGCAGTTGGTTTAAATGGTGTATCAGAAAAAAGATTAGTAAGAAATTTAACAAATCTTGAAAAGACTAGAGTAGCTATTGCTAGAAGTATTGTAAAAAATCCTTATATGTTACTTGCTGATGAACCAACTGGTGCTCTAGATAGTATTGGTAACCGTGAAATTTTTGAACTTTTAAAAAGAATGAGTAAAACCAAATTAGTTATTGTAGCTACTGCTGATGAAGAGACAGCTAAAAAATATGGAGATAGAATTTTTACTATTAAAGATGGAGCTATAATAGATGATTCAAATGTTTCTATTATTGCACCTGTTGTTGAGAATTTTGGTCTTTTAAAATCTAAATTGCCTTTTAAACAAGCAATGAAATTAAGTTTTAAAAGTTTTGGATTTAATAAATTAAAATTAATATTTACTTTACTTTTTATGATATTGTCATTTGTTTGTTTAGGTATTATGAAATCTAATATGGACTTAAATATATTAAATGAACATACTAAAATGCTTGAAAGTGATGCTTCAAATAAAATTAGTTTAATTAAATATAATAATGCTTATGATAAATATGCTAATATAAAAAATAGCATAATAAATAATTCAAGTGAAAATAATCAAATAGGATTTGATGATGAAGATATAACTAATATCGAACAAACTACTGGTGTATCTTGGGATAGACATGTTAAGATTTTAAAAAACTTTAAAACTCCATCTATATCATTTCCTTATGCTATTAAAAATGATATAGCATATTATATTGATGGTATGGAGTTAAATTTTGTTGAAACAAATAAAAACTTTAGTGTGATAGGTAGAATGCCTACAAATAATAATGAAATTGTTATTACTAAGTTTGTTGCAGATCAAATTGTTAAAAATGGTGTTGTAGATTCAAATAATGTTATTTATAAACCTGAATCTTATGAAAATTTAATTAATGATGGTAAAAAAATAACAATTACTAATTTAGGTACATATATAGTATCTGGTATTAAAAATGATGATTTAAGTAGTATAGAAGGACTTAAAAATACATTATATGATGATGTTAAAAATAATTTATCACAATTTAATAATCTTGTTAATTATTCATATAATGCTGTTTATGTTAAACCAGGTTTTTTCAGTAATTTAAATTTAACTGGTGGAAATATATATAATAAATCAACTAAAATTAATCATAAAGATGTAACATATATTGTTAATAATTTTGGATATCTAGATAAAGAAGTATTTGTATATACAGATTATGGTTTAAATACCGTTAAGACATTAAAAAATAATGAAATAATAATAACACTTGACCTTATGAATAAAATCTTAGAAGATGGTTATAAAATAAGATTAGAAGAGGCTTTAAAAGCTGATCCTAATTTAGACTTAAATGTATTTAATGAAGAATTCGTTAAAGAAAGACAATTTGGAACTAAAAGTGTAAAAACTAATATAATAAATAATTCTTTTTCTTCAACATTTTATGATTATAAAATAGTTGGTATATTACAAGATACGAGTTTAGAAAACACAATTTTATATTCTGATAATGTTGTAAAAAACTTAATTCCTAAAGCTTTAACAACAATAGAATTAAGTACAGATAGTTTAGAAAAACAAATGTTACTTGATTTATATCCAACTTTTGGTAATAATGTTATTTCTGTAACACGTTATTCTGAAAATATTAAGAGTTTAGCTATAATTAAAGACATTTTAGATATTATTGGTAAATATGGTACTATAATTTGTACTATTATTGCTTTCCTTATGTTTTCTAGTTATTTTAAACAAAGTATTATTATTAGGAATAAAGAAATTCAAGTATTTAAATTATTAGGTGCTAGAGATGCAAGTTTAAGAAATATCTTTATTTTTGAGTCTTTATATTTCTTAGTTTTAAGTTTCTTAGGTGCTAATTATTTAACGCAATATTTAGTTGGAGTTTTTAATAACTATATTAATATAAATCTTAATAATGGTGTTGATTATTTAACGTATGGTGTTAGTGAACAATTTTTCGTTTTAGCAGTATCAGTTATTATGGTGTTATTTGTTTATACTCTTAATATTAAGCGTATAAAAAATATTAATATTGTTAAATTATTAAGAGAGAAGTAATTCTCTTTTTTTATGTTATAATATTTTTGAAGGAGGCATTATGAAAAATAAATATACAATTGATGAAGCAATGATATTAATTGATTTTTTAACTGATGTATTAGATAAATCTCATAAAAAGGCAAAAACTTTATTAACAAAAGGTGCAATTTATGTAAATGGTAAAAATATAACTAAATACAATTATCCTTTGTTACCAGGATATACAGTTGAAATAAAAGAATTTAATAAAAATGATATTGATAGTAGAGTAGATATTATTTATGAAGATAAAGATATTATTGTTGTAAATAAACCTGCTTTTATGTTGACAATAAAGGCTGAAAATGAAAAAGAAAAAACATTATATAACATAGTAAGTGAATATGTTAAAGTTAAAAACAAAAATGCTCGTATTTTTGTAATTCATAGGTTAGATAGAGAAACATCAGGTCTAATTGTTTTTGCTAAAAATGAAACAATAAAAAATATGTATCAAAATAATTGGAGTGAACTTGCAGTATATAGAGGTTATGTTGCTGTTGTTGAAGGTAAACCTGAAGTAAAAAGTAAAAAAATAATTAACTATTTAATAGAAAAAAATAATTTGAAAGTATATTCTACATCTCCAAATTTAGGTAAGAAAGCTGTTACAAATTATAAAACTATTAAAAGTAATAAAAAGTATTCGCTTCTTGATATTAATCTTGAAACAGGCCGTAAAAACCAAATTAGAGTGGCTATGTCAGATATGAATACACCAATTGTTGGTGATAAGAAATATGGTGCTAAAACTGATCCTGTAAAAAGATTATGTCTTCACTCACATAAACTTATTTTAATTAATCCTATTAATAAAAATAAAATGGAATTTAACACTGAAATGCCTGAATTTATTAAAAAATTGATATAAAAAAAACGAAAAATATTTCGTTTTTTTTTATTTATATAATTCATTTTTTAATAATTCAATATTATCATTCATTAATGATAAATAGTCTTTTTTATTATTTCTTTCAGTTTCACTTATATTTGTTAAAGTATGGAATTCTAATATTTCAGCTTCTGTTTCTTTTACAATCGTATTAACATTATCAGTAAGTTCTTCATTAACTGGAGAAATAATATATTCACAAGTTCCATCTAAAAGAAGTTGTTTAGCTGTACTATATGTTTTTTCTGTAGCAGTATCTTCATCTAATGAAATAATATTGAATCCAAACTTAGATAAATATAAGAATAAATCATCTGTTACAATTAAATTATTATTTGTAGCATTTTCTTTTAGTAAACTTATGTTTGCATCTAATTTAGATATTTCTAATTTTAGTTCTTCATAATTATTTTCAATTGTTTGTTTAATATAATGATTTGTTACATATTCATTAAATCCATTTTTAATATTTTGAGCAAGCATTAATAAATTTGATGGGTTTAACCATAATTCTTCAGTTCTATTAAGAATTTCCATACTAGATGTTGCATCAATTATTTTAATATTTTTATTATATTTAAAAAATTCTTTTACATAATCTTTTTCTTTATTAAGTCCTATAAAAATAAATAATTCCGAATCACTATAATCTTTAATTTGTTTTTTAGTTAAAACATATTCTTCTGTAATAACACCATCAGGATAAATACTTTTAATTTCAGCATAATCTCCATATAATTGCTCAGTTACAAATTCAATAGGATAAACAGTAGAATAAATGGTAATATCTTCCATGGTATCACTTTTAAAACATCCTGTTGTTTGTAATGAAAGAATTAAAATTAATAAAATATTAATTAGCTTTTTCATTTTTTTCACTCCTTTTAATTACGGGATCATAACCTGGTTTAGAAAATGGATTACATCTTAAAATTCTCCATATACTAAGTATACTGCCTTTAATAGTCCCATATTCATTTAATGCATCAATAGCATAATGAGAACATGTAGGATAAAAACGGCAACTATAATGAAAATTACCAGGTATTTTTTGATACATTTTTATTAGTTTTATTAATAATTTTTTCATATATCCACCAACATAATTATAATATAATTTACATTAAAAGTAAAATAAATTATTAAATATAAGATTTTTTTGATATAATGAAGATGGTGATTATATGGAATTTTTAGACAAATTAGGAATAGAGACAGAAAAAGAAAGTTTATATATTAAAGCATTCACACATACATCGTATGCTAATGAAACAAAAACAACTAGTTATGAAAGATTAGAATATCTAGGAGATGCTGTATTAGAACTTATTATGAGTGAATATTTATATAAAAATACAGAACATGAAGAAGGTACAATGACAAAACTTCGTGCTCATTATGTATGTGAAAATGCTTTATATGAATATTCTATCAGATTAGGTATGAATGAATATATTTTATTAGGTAGAGGAGAAACTGAATCAGGAGGGAAATTCAGAAAAGCAATTGTAGCAGATGTATTTGAAGCTTTCCTTGGTGCATTATATTTAGATAAAGGTTTACAAACAGTAAAAGATTTTATTTATAAAAATATTATTCCTCTAATAGAAAAGAAAGAAATAGATTTCTTTAGTGATTATAAATCAGTATTACAAGAACTAGTTCAAACTGATAAAAGAAGTTTAGAATATGTTGTAGTAAATGAGGAAGGGCCATCACACAATAAGACATTCACTGTAAATGTTAAAATAGATAACATTCTTTATGGTACTGGTGTAGCTCATAGTAAAAAAGAAGCTGAACAAGAAGCAGCTAAAGATGCTCTTAAAAAAGCTCAAAATGGAGAATAATTATGATTAAATTAAAAAGAAGAGACTGTGTAGCAGATAAGGGTTGTCCTTATAATGTTTATCTTAATGATAAAAAAATATGTCAAATTAAAAATGGTGAAGAACTAGGAATGGATTTAAAACCTGGTGATTATGTTATGCAAATAAAAGGTGGAAACTTTATTAGTGAGAAATTAAAATTTACAATATATGGTGAACAATTAACAAGTATTATATGTTACCCATTATATTCTGAAAATAAAGGGACAAAATTTTTTTACAAAGCTTTATGTAATAAAGTTGGAATCGAATTAAAAATCGAAGATGATTTTTATTTATAGTTTACAAATTAGTTAAAATTTAGTAATATATATAAGGCGAAAGAGAGTGAAATTATGGGAAGAGCTTATGAAGTAAGAAAAGCTAGTATACAAAAAACTGGTGCTGCAAAAGGTAAAGTTTACTCAATGTATGCAAAAGAAATTTATCTAGCAGCTAAACAAGGTGGTACTGAACTTGAAAGTAATGCAAGTTTAAAAAGATTAGTTGAACGTGCTAAAAAAGAACAAGTACCTGGGGATATTATTAAAAGAGCAATCGATAAAGTTAACAGTGGTGCTGATGAATCGTATATCAAAAACACATATGAAATGTTTGGACCTGGAGGTTCAACATTAATCGTTGAATGTTTAACAGACAATGTTAATAGAAGTGTTTCTGATTTACGTGCAGTTGTAAACAAAACACATATTAAAATGGGTGCAATGGGTAGTGTATCATATATGTATGATAACAACTGTGTTGTATCATTTAAAGGATTAGATGAAGATGCTGTTATGGAAGCTTTAATAATGGCTGATATTGATGCTGATATTGAAATGCAAGATGATTCAGTAGTTGTTTATGGTGAACCACAAGACTTGTTTAAAATCAAAGATGCTATAAAAGCAGTTAAAGATGATGTTAATTTTGACGTTGATGAAATTACATTAATTCCTAAAGATACAGTTACTTTAGCTGGTGATGATAAAGAAGTATTTGATAAACTTTTAACAATGTTAGATGATGTTGAAGATGTTCAAAATGTTTATCATAATGTTAATTTATAAAAGAGAGTTTTCTCTTTTTTTTTGGGCTTTTTTGTAGTATAATTTAATTAGGTGATAGTATGGCTTCTTTTGATTTGATATTTATATTATAAAAAAGAACAAAAGTATTTTTTTGGGCTTTTTTTCTTTTTTTATAAAAATATTTGTGATAGAATATATCTTGATTTAAAGGGGATGATGTGAGGTGCAAAATAATTTAAAATTACAAGATACTTTTACAGTTATAAATAGAACTATTTTGCATGATAGTGATAGAAATATTCTAACAATCTTATATCAACCTATTGTTGGTGCTATGGCTATTAATCTTTATTTTACTTTTTGGACTTATTTAGATCAAAGTTCTTTGTTATCAGAAGTAACAAATCATAAGCAATTAGTAAATTATATGGGTCTTTCATTAAGCGAAGTGGAAGATGCTAGAAAATATTTAGAAGCTATAGGACTAATTAAAACATATGTAAGACAATCCAGTGAATTAAATGATTATCGTATTGAATTATTTTCACCATTAGCGCCAAGTGAGTTTTTTAGAAATCCACTTTTATGTAGTGCTCTATATAGTGCACTTGGTAAAGCTGATTATGATAAGGCTAAACATAAGTTTATAATACCATCAATAAAAACTGATGGATATGTTGATATATCAACGCCATTTCATTCAAAATTTAATGTTATTGATAATGTAGGCGTAGATATTGAAAATATAAGAAAGAAAAATTATTCAAAATTCAAAATAAAATCCTCAGTTGATATTGATAGAATATTATTATCAACACCAGATGTTGTTTCTAATAATATTATAGTTCCAGAATCAACAAAAGAATTATTATGTAAGCTTACTTTCTTATATAGATATAATGATGTTACAACAAGAGAGTTAATATCAAAATCAATAAAAGGAAAAAATGTTATAGACGAAAAGTTATTAATAAATAATTTTTCAGCTTATTATAAATTTGAAAGTAATAATTTATTGCCAACTATCCAAAAAAGAACGCAACCTATGAATCTAAGGGAAGATATTAATCCTAAAGATAAGGATGCTAAACATATATATGTATTTGAAACAACAGATAATGTTTCATATCTTTGTTCAAGACTAAAAGTTAAGAGATTATCTGATACACATATAGATATTTTAAATTCATTAGCTATTAATGTAGGACTAAATCCAGGAGTAATTAATGTTCTTTTATCATATATATTAAGTGATGAAAAAAATACATTAAACAAGAATTTTGCGACAACAATTGGAGCTGATTGGAAAAGAAGAAATATCCAAACAGTTAGTGAAGCTATGAACTTTGCAAGAACTGAAGCTCAAAACAGAAAAAGCAAACAAACAAAAACAACTATAAAAACTAAAGGTGTAGTGAAGGTTGAAACACCACCTGAATGGTTTGATAAGAAAATTGAAATTGAAGAAAACATTGATAAATCTAATGAAATAGAAAATTTATTAAACAGTTTATAGGAGTTGGAATATGGAATCATTAAAAGAAAGTTTGAAAAAGACAGGATTACTTACAACCATAAATAATAATCTCGAAAAAAGTTTTAATGATGCCCTTAAAAACGAAGAATTTAAGGAGTTTGTTAAAAAACTTAAACTCGATAAAACCGTATTAATGAAATACACATCAACTTTAGAAAAAAGTTGCGAGGAATATGGTAATTGTAAAAACTGTAAAAATTTATTAGAATGTAAAAATCCAGTTCATGGTTATGCTTATTTGCCAACTCATCATGATGGCAAATTAAATTTCGGTTATAAAGCATGTAAATACCAAAACAAGATGCTAAAAGATACCGCACATTTAAAAAAAATAACATTATATCAAACACCAGAAGGATTTTTAAATGCAAATATCAAATCTATATATACTAATGACGCTGCTAGATTCGAAGCAATTAAATGGATTACCGATTTTATAAAGAAATATCCTGATGTTAAAAAAGGACTTTATTTACATGGTAGTTTTGGATGTGGTAAAAGTTATATTATTACATCGATGCTTATTGAACTAGCGAAAAAAAATGTTCGTAGTACCATTATTTTCTGGCCTGAATTTTTAAGAAATATTAAGCAATTATTCGGTTATAATGATGAACTAGAACAAGTAATAAACCAAGTTAAAAATACTCCAATTTTATTCATTGATGATATCGGTGCTGAGAATTTGACAGCATGGGCGCGCGACGAAATATTATCAACTATATTAGATTATAGAATGAATAATGGGTACATAACATGCTTTACATCCAATCTAACGTTAGAAGAATTAGAAGTACATTTAAGTAAGACAAAAGATGGAATTGAAATTGTTAAAGCAAGAAGAGTTATGGAACGTATAAAGCAAATGACTGATGATATACAATTGATCAGTAAAAATCTAAGAAACAAGTAGGGAGAAACGTTTTATGCAAGAGTATGGGAATTTAAACAAAATTTTAAAAAGCAAATCATTTGTTCCAATGGAGGAACTAAAAAAACAACTTAAGAAAAATGAATATAAAACTAGACAAGATTTACTTAATTTTTTAAATAGTGAATTAGAAAATATCAATCCAAATATAAATCCTGATAAATGTAAATATCTATATAAAATATTTAGATATTTTGAAAATGTTAGAGATGATAGAGATAAAGAACAAATACTTACAGGATTGAAAAAAACAACTAAATTATGTAAATCAAGACTTAATAAATATAAAGGACAAATTGATTCTGATAATAATATTTATAATAAAATATTATCAATTATTCATGTCACATTATTAAATTTAGCAAATGAGAAAAAAGAAATAGTTGATACTAAGGAAACAAACAATAATAATATTTCTGTTTTAAGATATATTATTTATGAATTAAAAAATTATAATTACTTATTTGAACTATTAAAAACATTTCCTAAGTATATCATGTCTAAAAACGAAAATGGGCAATATTTAGTAGAAGAATTAATTGATAAATACATAAAAATATCATTATCTAAAGAATATAATCCGGATATTATTTATTATGAAAAAGTTATCAAATTATTTATTGATAATCCTAAATTCACACCAGAATCTAATTTTGAAAAACAATTATTAGAAAAAATAAAATCTAATATAAAAAATGTTCAAGAATCAGATAGAAAAGATGAAGAAAAACAAAAAAGCTTTTTCTTCCTAAATGAATTAATAGGAGATATCAAGAAAAAAGATGTTAATAATAAAACACTTAATGATGTAGCATATAAATATGATATTAAACCAAATAATACTATAGATTTTACAAAAGAAATGCTACAAAATATAACAATAGATAAAAATAAATTTTTAGATTTAAGAAATTTATATACTATAACTATTGACGGCCCAGGAACATCATTATATGATGACGCATGCTCAATACAAAAATTAGAAAATGGAACATATTTATTATCTGTTTTTGTTACAGATGTAGCTTCATTTGTTCCAAGAGCATCATTAATAGATAATATGGCGTATGAAAAAGCAGAAACAATATATATGCCACAAAAGGTAATTACAATGTTACCACCAGGGCTTACAAAAACATTAACATTAAAAGAAAATCAAGATAGAACAGCACTAGGACATTTCTTTATCCTAGATCAAAATATGAATTGTTTAGATTTCCGTGTTCAACGTTGTTTAATAAACGTTGATAAAAATTATAATTATAATGAAATTGTAAATACGATTACAACAAGTAAAAATTATGATGAATTAGAAATGATTAATAATATGGCAGATGTAGCTATTAAACTTCATTCAACAGAAGGAAATAGAGAAACATATCGTGCCTTAAAACAACTTAAAAAAGATGTTAATACAAATGGAATATATGATCCATCTATTGGTTCTTTAATAATCATGGAATTTATGACTTTAACAAATTATTATATTGCTGATTATTTTAATCAACATCCTGAAATACCATTTATTTACCGAATCAACACTGGTAGTTATGGTGAAGATGTTAAGAAAAAAATCATTGAACTAAGTGGTTCAAATATTGATATAAAGAAATTAAAAGCAACATATAATGCGATGTGTCCGCCATCAATTTATTCAACACAAAATTTAGGGCACCAAGGGCTTAATTTAAAAAGTTACTGTCACAGTACAAATCCACTTCGAAACTATGCATCATTAGAATGTCAAAGATTAATCATTGATCATATTATCAATGATGATACTAATATTGATTTAGAAAAAGAATGGATTTATATTAAAAATTTATGTAATTATATGAATGATAGATTAGATTTAAATAAAACTTTTATTAAAGAATGTAATTCAATAAAAAAGAAATAAGTTGACAAAAACATAAAATATGATAAAATTAACTTATGGCGAGGATTGAGACTTGATTTATATATGATGTTTCAAAGAGAGTTAGTGATGGTGGAAATCTAACAAACTAGTATATAATATTACTACTCATGAGCAGAACTCGAAAGAGATTTCCGGTAATTCCGTTATAATTAAATTAAGATACAAAATAGGATGGTACCGCGTTTTAACGCTCCTTATATATTAAAAGAATATATAAGGGGCGTTTTTTTAATAGAAAGAAGGAGAAAATATGGTAAACGTAAAAGAAAATGAACAATTAAGTATATTAAATCACAGTTGTGCTCATTTATTAGCACACGCTGTAAAAAGAATTTATCCTGATGCACTTTTTTGGGTAGGACCAGTAATTGAAGAAGGATTCTATTATGACATTGACTTAGGAGACAAAGTTGTTAATGATGAAATTTTAGAAGCAATTTCTAAAGAAATGAAAAAAATTGTTAAAGAAGATAAACTTATTAAAAGATTAGAATTATCTAAAGAAGCAGCTTTAGAAATGTTTAAAAATGATCCATACAAAATTGATATTATTGAAAACTTAGCTGATGATGAAATTATTTCAGCATACAAACAAGAAGAATTTGTTGACCTATGTCGTGGACCACACGTAAAATCAACTAAATTACTTAAAAACTTTAAACTATTAAAACATAGTGGTGCTTATTATAAAGGTGATTCAAATAACAAAATGCTACAAAGAATTTATGGTATTTGTTTTGAAAAAGAAGAAGAATTACAAGCACATCTAGATTGGATAGAAGAAGCTAAAAAAAGAGATCATAGAAGATTAGGTAAAGACTTAGAATTATTCATGATTAGTGAATATGGTCCAGGATTCCCATTCTTCTTACCAAATGGTATGATTTTAAGAAAACAATTAGAAGATTTCTGGTATGAAGAACATAGAAAAGAAGGATATGAATTCATCAAAACTCCAATTATGTTAAACCAAGAATTATGGGAAATTTCAGGTCACTGGTTTAACTATAAAGAAAACATGTATACAAGTGAAATCGATGATAAAGCATTTGCAATCAAACCAATGAACTGTCCAGGTGGAATGTTAGTTTATAAAAACAGCTTACATTCTTATAAAGATCTTCCAATTAGAAGTGGGGAACTAGGACTTGTACATAGACATGAAGCTAGTGGAGCTTTATCAGGATTATTCCGTGTACGTAATTTTACACAAGATGATGCACATATCTTCATGAGAGAAGATCAAATGGAATCAGAAATCGTAAGATTAGTAGGATTTATTGATAGAATGTATAAATTATTTGGTCTATCATACCATGTTGAATTATCAACAAGACCAGAAGATAAATTTATTGGTGAAATTGAAACATGGAATAGAGCAGAACAAATTTTACAAGATGCACTTAAAAAAGCTGGAAAAGATTTCGTATTAAATCCAGGAGATGGAGCATTCTATGGTCCAAAATTAGACTTTAAAGTTAAAGATTCTTTAGGACGTGAATGGCAATGTGGAACTATCCAATTAGACATGCAACTTCCAGAAAGATTTGATTTAACTTATATCGATGCTGATGGTTCTAAAAAACGTCCAGTTATGTTACACCGTGTAATTTATGGTTCAATTGAAAGATTTATTGGAATTTTAATTGAACACTTTGCAGGATGTTTCCCATTATGGATGGCACCAGTTCAAGTTAATGTAATACCAGTTAAAAATGAATATCATTTAGAATATGCTGAAAAAGTAGTTAAATTACTTGAAGAAAAAGGATTAAGAGTTAAATTAGATGCACGTGAAGAAAAATTAGGATATAGAATGAGAGAAGCACAAACTAAAAAATATAACTATAATTTAATTTTAGGAAATGCTGAAAGAGATGAAAATAAAATTAGCTTTAGAAAACATGGAAGCGAAGAAACAGTTTCAATGGAAATTAATGAATTTGTTGAAATGTTAGAAAAAGAAATTGCTAACAAAGAAATAAATAAATAGTAGATTATATCTACTATTTTTTTGTTCTATATAATATTTTAATTAATATAATTAAATAGATAATGGAGGAATATAATGAACAAACAAAATATATGGTTTATAACATTATTTAGTTTAATTATTGTACTTAGTATATATTATATAACAATGCCTAGTGACTTGATGATTCAATCAAATGAAATTAAAACTGAAGAAACTGAAAAAGAAGTAATTAACGATGTTGAAGAAAGTACAATTTTAGTATCACTTAGAATTGAAGCAGAGGAAGAATATTTAAAAGAAATGGAATCATTAAAAAGTGTTTTAGCAAGTAATGATTCAACTATAAATGAAAAAAATAATGCATTTGAACAAATTAAATCATTAAGCAATATAAAAGGTGAACAAGAAAAACTAGAAGAAAAATTATCTGAAGCAATAAGTTCTAATGTCTTTGTTAGAATTGATGGTAATCAAATTAAGGTTGTAGTAGATAAGAAGGAACATGATACTAAGTTAGCAAACCAAATTATGAGATTAGTTCAAGAAAATTATAAAAATAAAATGTATATAACAGTCAAATTTCAAAGTTCAAAATAGCACTAATATCATTAAACTTCATAAAATACTATTAAGGTATAGGAAGTGTGAAAATGATATTAACAAAGAGGGAAAAAGAAGTTTTTGAACTTCTAATAAATAATAATTCTACAAAAGAAATAGCTATAATATTAGGTATAAGTGAAAAAACAATAAGAAATCATATATCGAATGTAATGCAAAAACTTGGTGTTAAAGGTAGAGCAGCAGCAGTAGTAGAATTATTAAAAATAAATGAAATAAAAATATAAATCGCAAAAAAATGCGATTTTTTCATAAAATTAAATAGGTGAACAATATGATTAAAAATAAATTTAAAACAAAAATATTACTTTTAATAATATGTCTTCTTGTGATGCTAATTTCAACAAAGAAAAAAGAATTACAAATTAAGGAGGAAGTAATATACACAGGCCTAAATGTTTATCCAGCCCCCATTTATTTAATAGATAAAGACAATTATTTAGCTAAAACTGAAGTTGAATTAGAAGGAAAAACAGATTTAGATAAGGCCAAAGAAATAATTGAAATATTAATAAATGATGGAAAATACGAAGAAAAAATACCAAATGGTTTTAAAAGTGTTATTTCTTCAAATACAAAAATAATTGATATTTCATTAAAAGACAAAATTTTAAAAATAAATTTCAATTCATCACTTTTAGAAATAAATGAAAACAAAGTAATTGAATCATTAACATACTCTTTAACATCACAAGAAAATATTGATGGAATAATTATTTTTATTAATGATAAAATATTAAATACTGATTATAATACACCATTAACAAAGGAAATAGGTATAAATAAGATTTTTGATTTAGATAATATAGAAGATGTAACAAATGTTACTGTTTATTACTTAAATAAATATAATGATCTTACATATTACGTTCCAGTTACAAAATACATGAATGATACACGTGATAAACTAACATTAATAATTGAAGAATTAAATCAAACAAGTACCTATACGACAAATTTAATGACCTTTATGAATAATGATGTTAAACTAATTTCATCAACATTAGAAGATGAAAATTTAATTTTAAATTTTAATGAGGCTATATTAGAAGATGAAAATTATATTCTTGAAGAGGTAATTTATACTATTTTATACTCAATTGAGGACAATTTTGAGGTAAAAAGCGTTATTTTTAACGTAGAAAATAAAAAAATTTTAAAAAAAGACTTGAAATAGTGTTTTTTCTATTGTATAATGGACTTGTTCATTTGAAAGAACGAGTTTGTCTCGGTAGCTCAGCTGGATAGAGCAATGCCCTTCTAAGGCAGCGGTCAGGGGTTCGAATCCCTTCCGGGACACCATTTATATAAACAACTTGCTTCGGCAAGTTTTTTATTTTGTAATTTGACAAAATCATAAAATTTAATATAATTATATATACCCAATCAAATTGGGAAAAAATGTACTAATATAGAATCCAAAATAATTAATTCGCTCGATGAATTTGCATTATTTTGGATTTTATGTTATTATAATCCAATTTACAAATGGAGATTTTGCCAAAATCAAATAACATTTTATTGTAATAAGATAAATTTTATGTTATTCTATAAAACTGTGTTAAGTTATATAGGTTCCAAGTAAATTAATATTCTTTAAGGGGGAAAAGGTTATGAAAAGTTTAAAGAAAATATTTAGTTTATTAATTACAGTTTCTTTAATTATTGCACTTGGGATGCAAAGCGTTAGTGCATCATCTTATCCAAGTTCAATAAAAGTTTCATCAATTGGTAAAATTAACTATGGAGGAACATATAGTTTCCCAGTTAAATATACAAGTGATGGAACATTAGCATACTGTACAGAATATCAAGATCAATTTCCAATGGGAGTGACAATGTCAAATCCAGCGAGATTAGAACCAGGTATTTCATACATTATTGCAAATGGTTATAAAGGAACTAAAGGTGAATATGGTAATGATTCTAAAATGAAACAATACTATATAACACAATTAGCTATTTACACTTACTTAGGACAAGCTAATCCTAAAAACAATAATGCTGTCCATAAAGCTGTTTGGGATTTAGTTAATAAAGCTAAAAGTGCAAAAGCAAATGATGTAACATTAAATGTATCATTATCTTCAGGAAGTACAACAATGAAATTAACAAGTGACAAGAAATATTTTATTTCTGAAGCAATTACAGTAAAATCAAATGTGGCTTCTCAAAGTTTTAGTGTTGCTGCAAGCCAAAATGTTGGAGCTTTTGTTGTTAACGCAAATGGAACAAAAGTATCAACAGTTAAATCTGGGGATAAAGTATATATAAAAGTTCCTTCAGATGTTATTAAAGAAGGTCAAAAAATTACACTTTCAATGAGTGTTAAAGGATCAAGAACAAAACAAGCTGCTTATTTATATAAGCCATCTCAATCAAAAATTCAAAATATTACACCAGGTGTAACTTATCCAAAAACTGAAACTGCATCTGCTTCAATAAAAGTAAATGCAAAAAAAGATAAAATAACTACTAAAGTTAAAATATCTAAACAAGATATAACAACTAAAAAAGAATTACCAGGAGCAAAATTAGTAATTAAAGATGCAAGTGGTAATGTAAAAGCAAGTTGGACTAGTACAAACGAACCAAAATACATTGAAGGTTTAGCTGCTGGAAATTACACATTATGTGAAACACAAGCACCAAGTGGTTATAAACTTAAAACTGAATGTATTAAATTCACAGTAAAAGCTGATGGAACTGTTGCTAGCGTAGTTATGTACAATGAGAAAAAACCAACAGTTACTAAAGTTAAAATCTCTAAAAGAGATATAACAACAAAAAATGAATTACCAGGAGCAAAATTAGTAATTAAAGATGCAAGTGGTAATGTAAAAGCAAG